>Ga0228710_1006255_pt1 | contig 18166 bp, 11 predicted proteins | sample MedpolnodulmetaG_FD_177995 | JGI IMG/M metagenome (GOLD analysis project Ga0228710, IMG submission 177995) | Root nodule microbial communities from Medicago polymorpha collected in Santa Monica, California, United States - pink nodules | ecosystem: Host-associated > Plants > Roots > Nodule...
AACATGTTTGGTTCTCCAAATTTTGACGTGATTTTCATTCTAAAATCGCTTTAAGTTGAAGCAGCTATTTCTAGCTTTTGCATTCACGGTAAGATTCAATTCTATAATTAATTGGTGTCTTCCTTTATTACCCTTTATAAGATTCAAGTTGTTTGCCATGGTTGAAAGTTGTTGATCCATTCTTTTACCTTGTGCTCCATTACGGTGGATATATCATATAAGTACTGTTTGATTATTTTTTTATGCTCTTTAATTCTTATATTTTATTAAAAAAATTCAATTGATAAAAAAATATTAAAAATAACTCTTATGAATTAATATCATTTTAAAATGAATTTATCCTTTTAAAAAAGAATTTATGAACCAATAAAAATGCATTTATAACTTTAGATAAGTTGAAATAACTATCCAAAATGAGAATTGAGATATTTAGTTTTAAATAAAATTAAAAGGATAATTTGGTCATTGCACATTTAAAATCAATTTTGATCCAAACTATCCAAACAACATAACTCATAAGAATCACTTTTAAGTAAGTGTATCTAAACATAAATCAATTCACATCAAACTCACTTTTAACCAAAATCAATTCTTTCAAACTCAATTCTTATCGAAATCAATTTTCTCAGGTGCCGAACCAAACATATACTTACTCGGAAAGAAACAGAAACATTATAGCGGAAAAAAAAAAGTATTTAATCCTAAACAAAAAATAAGATTAAGAAGAGGGGAGATTTAGTTGAAAAGTAGCGAGTACCTTGCAAGTGAATCTGGAGGGAGAAGCAGCATTCCTTGATTGATTCTTGTCACAAATCCAAACCCTAGTCCCAAATTGAGCTTCTTCAGATTGATTTTGTTTACACCAACTTAACATCTTCAGGTATTCATTCATTCATCCATCTATCACATTTTGTTGATCATGCTCATTAACCAAGTGAATCTGAGTTTTGTACTTTGATAGGGTTTAAGTTGGCACTCCCACCGAACTACACATTGTTAACGCTAGTCATAATCAAACAAACAAACAAACAGATGTGTTCGTCACCGAGGGCTTAAATCCACACTCGTAATATAATCCAAATGGCATTTAACAGAACCTCAAAGGGTAAACCAAAGGCATTTAGATTCAGAATTGTAGTGTTGGGCGCAATAGTGAGTTCAATAGCGCTTCTGTTTCTACTTTCCTCGTCTGTATTCACATCTGGTTCCCAATACATTAATTACTCTCACAAAGACAGAAAGTACCTGTATTGGGGTACACGTATCGATTGCCCTGGTAAACACTGTGGATCCTGTGAGGGTTTAGGTCACCAAGAATCCAGCCTTAGGTGCGCCCTTGAAGAAACAATCTATCTTCGGAGGTATATTATCTCCTTTTAAATTCATTTTTCTTCTTACTTACTTTCCCATGGTTCCTTTCATAAGCTCTTGGGTTTTGGAATTGCAGAACTTTTGTTATGCCTTCCCGGATGTGTATTAATCCTATACATAATAAGAAAGGGATCCTTCATCATTCAACTAATGCTACTTCCGATGATCAGTGAGTTTCTTTCTTTTTTTCTTTTCACATTTCAATATTATCATCATCATTTATGTTTTTGAGTTTGACGAACATACACGATTAGTGTAAAGCACTTTTTCACAGACAACCACTGAGAGACCACCATTTCTTCACGTCATACCAATAATTTCAAACTACCATTGCAGTACTGGGGTGATGTGGCAGACTAGTCAATTTTATTGAATGTTGGCATAAAACTATTTTACACTAGCAGATTACGTATCCTTTAAATCCTATGTTATTTTTTTGCTTTGTAAATTATTTGTTAGAGAAATAAGGATATGAACGATCTGTGTAAACTAGTTTTACTTTTATACTAATGTCCAATAAAAACAAAGTATGTGGTAGTTATTTTAAAAAAATTACAAAACAATCCTACTTGGCAAGATGATGGGTTCCCATTAGACGACGGTATAAAACTATTTTACTCTGTCAGTACATAGCCTTTAAACTCTATTTATTATATATGTTTGTAAAATGTGTATGTGGGTATTTGTCAAATTTGATTTTGAATTAACTTGATTAAATACATTTTTTTTCTTCAAATTAAACTTGAATTAAGTTATTTATGTTTGGATTTTCTTTTTAGTTTAATGGGGATGCACTGTCAGTGTAAATTGTTTTTACACTAATATTCGATGAACACTCTTCACATTACTACATAAGCCCACCTTTGTAACCACTTTTTAAAAATAACAACAAAATATTAGTATAATACTTATTTACATTGGCAATGCATATCACTTTTTCTCTTTTTATTTTACTCTGAAAGTAAGTTTGATGATAATTAGTATAAGTTTTACAACCTAACACAAAGCTACTTTTTATCACTACTATGCAAAATTTGTCATAAAAAAACAATTCACTTCTATGCAAACCAAAATTTGAAGGCAACTGTATAAAATTTTCAATATAATGCAAAACCTTTAATCTACATTTTATCACTTCTAGTTAAAATCAATTTTAATATTTTCCACTGTGATACCAAACACACATTTAGACAGCCTTGTTTATCCATTACAGGTGGGCGGCAAGTTCTTGTGCCATGAACTCTTTATATGACGCAGAACTCATGTCGGAGACTGTCCCTGTAATTTTTGACAATTCAAAAGAGTGGTATACGGTTCTATCGACCAGCATGAAGCTTGGAGCCAGAGGAGTTGCTCACGTGGCAGGAGTTAGTCGTGTCGAGCTTAAAGAAAACAATCAGTACTCTGATTTGTTGCTCATAAACAGAACTGCTAGCCCTCTTTCTTGGTAGGTTTTTTTTCTTCTTTTTTCTTTGAAACTGTTCATTCAAGTATGCTTAGACTCACCTTCTTTATTTGATTATATGTTGATGATGTCTAGAATATAGTGGGGTATATTGTTATTGAGGTTTTAAATTGTGGATTGCAAATTTTCTGTGTGCAATTGGTGATACTTAACAAGCTGTGAACATGATCATGATCCTTGTCATTACAACGGAATTTATCATGGTATGGAATTTTCTTTAAATCTGTTATCGTGAACTTTGTGAAGCTTTTTGACACTTTCCCTATGTACTAATGTGTTTTTGACTTCAGTCAACATTAAAACTTGTATTAACTACTATTTTTTTTTTGGTAAATAGAGATAACTTTCATTAACCAAAACAGTTATTACAAACTACATGGAATCAGGAAACAACTAAACCAAGAAACAAGAGCTAAGCTCAAACAAACAAAAAGAACCATTAGCCTCGCACCCGAATCATCAGAGTTCGCACCTTATTGAATTGCAATCCTCTAATGTAAGCATCCATTTTGATTTGGTTAAGGAGTTGTTGAACAGATCGGTAACAATTCTGAAATCTTCTATCATTCATCTCCTTCCAGATCATATACATGGTTACACTCAACACCATTCTATGAGCTTGATGCATACCACTGTTACTGTTACAATGAGACTGAATATATTGCAAAATAGATTGCCAATTGCTGGTATTGACAGCCATATTCATCCATCTCATAACACCTTTCCACACAGCATCAGCATAATCACAAGAAGAAAAAAAAGTGAGAATGAGTTTCATTCTCCTTTGTACACAAAATGCAAACTTGATCACATTGGATACCTACTCTAAGCATCCTATCACAAGTTGGCAATCTAGCATGAACAACCAAGTAACAAACAAACATTTTGGAGGGGCTGGATTATTACATATCAATTTCCTCCACCCAACCTTTGCAAAGTCACCTCTTAAAGCATTATACATTCTCTTTATAGAGAAATTAGCTTGTTGAAAAATCCTGCCATTAACACTTGAAATAGTCTTTGCTGCACCAAAGACTTTTTTTATTACCCATGAAGCTTGTGCAGGCACATCCATGAGTAGCACATTCCTCCCCTTAGTGTAATATTCATGAACCCATTTCACCCATAAAACATCCTTCTTGTTGGCCAAATTCCAAAGAAGTTTACAAATTGCTGCTTGATTCCAAACTTTCAAATCAATTACATTCCACCCACCAGCTGTCTTAGGTAGACATATACGCTCCCAAGCAATAAGAGCTCGTTTGGAGGTGCCAGATTTTCCAGTCCAGAGAAATACCCTACAAGCTGTTTGAATAAGTTTTAGGACCTTCTGAGGAAGCACAAAAACCCGACTCCAATAAGTTTGAACACCAAACAAGACTGATTTGATAAGTTGTAACCTACCAGCATACGATAACAACTTAGGAGACCAATTTTCAATTCTACAAATGATCTTCTTCACCAAAGGTTGACACTGAATAACAAATAATTTTTTGGAGGACAAGGGAACCCCAAGATACCGAAAAGGAAGCTCACCTTTGATGAGGTTAAACTTAGTGACAATAGCATCTTGAACACTCATGGATACACCTCCCAAATAAATTGAGCTCTTAGCCTGATTTGCTTTAAGGCCAGAAGCAGCACTAAACAAGCTAAAAGCTTCAAAAAGCTGTGAGACAGAATCCACATCACATCTAGAAAATAGCAGCAAATCATCAGCAAAACACACATGAATTAAGTTCAACCTTTTACATCTTGGGTGGAACCGGAAAGCAGCATTTTTCCTAAGTTGTAGAAGGCATCTGTTAAGATATTCCATACATATCATGAAGATATGGAGAGATAGGGTCTCCTTGTTTAAGACCCTTCTTGGCAACAAAAGGTCTAGTCAAATCTCCATTAACATTGAATGTATATGAGGCAGTAGTAAGACAAGCCATCACCCAATTTACAAATTTGTAGGGAAAACCCAACTCAAGCATTAAATGTTTTATAAACGGCCATTCAACTGAATCATAAGCCTTCTGAAGATCAATTTTCACCATGCACTTTGGAGAAATCCCTTTCCTACTATAACTTTTGACTAATTCATGGCTTAAAATAATATTGTCAAAAATCACCCTTCCTTTGACAAAAGCAGATTGATTTTCACTTACAACACTATTTAAGACTCCTTGCATTCTGCTTGTTAAAATTTTAGAAATAATCTTATATATCACTGAACAACAAGCAATGGGCCTAAAATTCTTAACTGATGCAGCATTACCTTCTTTGGGAGCAAAGTCACATAAGTACATTTAATAATTTTAGGCATGAAACCAGTCTTAAAGAAATCTAATATAGCATCAATGACACTATCACCAATAATGTTCCAAGAGCATTTAAAGAAATGAACATTGTAACGATCAATACCTGGAGCTTTAGAAGAGTCCATGGAGAATAACGCATTTTTGACTTCCACGGCTGTGAACTCTGAGCACAACAAGTCTTGTTGATGCTGAGATAACATAGGACCTCTTTTAACAATATTTTTGTCCACCATAGGTAATGAATCAACGGAACTACCCATCAACTTTAAATAGAACCCTCTAATCTCCTCCTTGATGAGGTTATGCTTGTCAATTCTGGTGCCATCTTCTGTTATGAGAAACTTGATATTATTCTGACATCTTCTTTCCTTTGCATAGGCATGGAAATTTTTTGTGTTCGAGTCCCCAAGCTGAATCCAATTAGCTCTTGACTTCTGCATCCATATCTTCTCCTCTATAGTACTCCACTTTTCAAGAGAGGACAAACAAATTTTTTCAGCTTCAATGAGATCAGGATTCATAGGATCAGTACTAACCTGCTTTTGGACATCAACTAAAGCAGTTCTAGCATCTTCAACTTTTTTGGCAGTAACTTGAAAATGTGTAGAATTTAACTCTTTTAGATCTTTTTTCAAGGCTTTCAGTTTGAACCATATATTAGTCAAGAGATTAGTATGCAAATTCTGACCCCATTTCTCTTGTATCAAGGCAGGAAAAAGATGATGGTCAGTCAAAACATTAATAAATCTAAAAGGAGTATTCTTAGGAGAAGCAGGACAAGACATATCCATAGATATAGGACAGTGATCAGATACTCCTTTAGGAAGCACTTCGCCCACTGCATTGCTGAACTTTTGCAGCCAACTAGTATTAGCAATAAATCTGTCTATCTTAGAATATATTCTATCTCCACTAGCTTGGTTATTACACCAAGTATAATAATCTCCGATTGTTCTCACTTCCGATAGTCTATTATGGAGCAGACAATCGGAAAAATCTTGAATCTCATGTTGAGTCACTGGATTACCATTACGCCTATCATCAACCAACAACACATTATTAAAGTCACCACCTATTAACAAATTTCCAGAGTTTTGAGCACTAGTATCAGCAATAAAATTCAAAAGCTCCTTCCTTTGTTCCAAGGTATTAAAAGTATACACAGCTACAAAATTGAAACACTCACTTGAAGTTAGATTGACCACTTCACAATGAATGGCTTGAGCTCTAGAAGCAATAGGCTTGACATCCAATACATTTGGATTCCAAGAGACCCAAATTCTTCCATTAGAGGCTCTATCATAATTATTAAGCACTGGCCACCTCTTAAAAATCATACTAGAAGTTTTATTAAACTTGTCAGCTTTAACTCTAGTTTCTACTAAAATACACATCAAACTTATTTTTAAGCAAAAAGTTTTTGATTTCTTTTTGCTTGAAGGGCTTGTTACAACCCCTCAGATTCCAACACACTAGCTTCATATCGAACCAAAGGGGATAGGGTCCCCGCCCCTTTCAGAAGTAGAAGCTTCACATACATGCAGTTCATCATTAGTAGGTAAGAAAACATAAGAGTTCAAGGTAGGTACCACTGTAGAGTTTTGACTAATAACATGCTGTTTAGTGGCTGTTTTCCTCGGAACATTCCACTCAGTGTCAGAATTTATTTTGTCAGGTTGCTTCCCCTTATCAACTAAATTAACTTGCGTCTTTGGAATCCAATCTTTCTTAGGCCTTCTACAGGTTGGACAGATTGCTTATCACACACATGACCAACTTGCTGACACTTCTTACAAAAGGATGGCTCCCAGTCATACACAGTCCTTTGTTCAAAGCATTTTCCATCAGGACTTTGTCTAAGAGAGGTCTTGTTACATCAATTTCAACCAAAAGCCTAGCATAAGAAATCCTCGATTGCTTTGAAGTACATTCATCAGCAAACAGAGGATTTCCCAAGGTACTACCAATTCGGCTCAGAGAATCTAGTCCCCAACATGTTAAGAGGAAGGTGCCCAGCTCCTTCTGGAAATCAAAATCAGGTGCCCAGCTCTTGACAATAACAGGTCTATTTGCTATGGTGTAAGGGCCAGCACATAAGACAGTATTCTTTTCATCTAACGAAGCAAACCGAACAACATAATATCCTTCATTATGATAAAACACATCAGGATGCGAAATACAATTCCAATGCTTTGAAATGAATGTATTGATATACTTCAAAGATGGACAATCATCAATAACATACATAATGATCGCATTTGCCCATTTACTAGCCTCAGAAACAAAGGCATCAGCATTTAAACAAGCAGTTGGCGTACCTTGTTTAAGCACAGGGGCAATGTAAGAGAGTTGCGAACCTTGCTTTGGCACTCGATTAGCTTCAAAATCAGACGTGGGTGGATTTGCCATAGTGTGACCCGGCATCTCCAATCGCCTAACTGTTGCTGAATATGTCAATGTCGGTTGTTTTTCCAGGGAACCCCCAATTGAACCCGAGCTCTGCAATGTCTTGGACGCCGTAACCGTAACAATCGTAGGAATCGCGGCATTAGATGGAGTACCCACCTCTAATGCCACCTTATCAGGGTCTGAAACTCTTGTTTTTGCCAATTGCTGCACCGGTATCTTACGCGGACGACCTCTCTGCTTACCCATGGTGGTGGCTGCGCATGATAGCAACACGATAAAGTGCGCCTAGAAGAGAGAAGGGTCGCAAGAAAGAACCCAGTGAAATTGAAATCGGACCTGGATTGGACTGAAATCGCAGAAGCGCTACACAACTGAGCTGAGATTGGGTAATGAAACAACGGTTATCAATGGTGGAGGCCATGGCGGTGCAGACTCGCAGCCATGGAAACCCAGTCGCGTTCAGTTTTAAAACCAACAAACTTTTGTATTAACTACTATTAAGTTAACCTATATTTTCTCATTTAAAGAATTCAATTTGAACTTGCAGAATTTCAGAAGCTGGTATGTAACAGAGAGAGATTTGTATAATCCATCCCTTAAATTTAAAACTAACGGACATGACATGACCAATGTCTAATTATTAGTTCAATATATTGCCTGATGTACTTGAATCTGAAGTTTTATTTGCATTATAACTCAACTAAGTTGAGGTTTGAATCATGCCTTACAAAATGCCACTGTGGTGCTACTGTGAAGATGATTACTCATAAAATAATAAGTTGTTATATGCTACAAGCAGAGATTCTTCTGAATTTCGAGGTGCTAATGTTGGCTTTCCAGGTTTATGGAATGCAAGGATCGAAACAACCGTAGTGCTATAATGTTACCATATTCGTTCCTGCCCTCAATGGCCGCAAAAAAGCTAAGAGATGCTGCAGAAAAGGTTCACTTCATTCATAACCTCTTTAAGTTCTTAACATTCACTTGTAGAGTCAATACAATTTGATATTGGATTTTAAATCTATTTCTTCGAGCATATAATTGTTAGAATGTTTATATTTTTTGCTCTTGTATATTTTGCTCTTGTTAGAACCTGAATGTGTTATTTCAATGGGAAATGTTGGGCAAGGCTGTTTTGTTTCTGCCCTTGCTAGATTACATGGGGATAGACTAGAGGAAATATTTTAAGCTTGATACAAATAAAACCACTAGGTAAATAAAAAATAAATGAAGCTATATAATATGAGCTTCACAAAACATGGCTGGCTGAAAGGTAAATGAAGGTTGTTGGAGACATTAGACAGGTGCATATTGCTAGAAAGACAATGTAGTACCTAGTAGTGTTAAGGCCTTTGGCGGACCTTTTAGAGATCCTGCTTGAAGATGAATTGCTGATTTTGTTTGGAAGATTGGTAATGTGAAGTCCTGTTTTGTTAATTGGGAGGAATACACTCCTCCGCCTTAGTTATGGCTTGGCAGAGAGGATTTCCCAAGTTCTGGCTTGAGTGTGATTCTTTGGGTGCTGCTAACTTGGTTCGCAAAGGACTGCCTTGATTGTATCCCCGCCACCGAATTGTCATGGCCATCCAATGTCAGATCAAATGGAAGTGGGGGACACTAGTATTATGTAAGGAAATATGCTTGCGGTCTGGATAGTTAATCCTGGCGATGATTTTGAGTTGGGGTTGCCCTTCGTAGCTTCTCACTGGTAGCAAGTCTGTGTTTTGGCATTACTTTGTAGGAGCTTCCTCAGATCATTTTGTTGCTGCCTTTTTGGCCTCGTGAGAATCAAGATTAGAAAAGAAAAAATATGAGCTTCCCAAAAAAGCATATATGTTTTCTACATTACATAGATACAGGATATTATGTAATATGTTCTTGAGTTCCTCAATTTCCTTTCTGTAAGCTAGCATTGGTAGTTGAGATGGAATCAATTACCAAATGGATGAAAACTTGGAACAAAGAAACTTATCTTTTTATCCAATAGATGACTCTGCTCTAATTATTCTCCACATTTCAGAACTTCAAATTCTGACTGTAATATGCTTGACATGTTAAAACTGTGGCATTACAATTGAACAATCTATCTTTGTTACACACTTCAATTTCTGATGAAACACTTGCTCACAGATCAAAGCTATACTTGGTGATTATGATGCCATCCATGTTCGCCGTGGGGATAAAATAAAAACCAGGAAGGACAGGTTTGGTGTGGCAAGGACCCTGCATCCACACCTGGATAGGGATACCCGCCCTGAGTTTATTCTTTGTCGAATAGCAAAGTGGGTCGCACCTGGAAGAACCTTGTTTATTGCTTCAAATGAAAGGACTCCAGGATTTTTTTCACCGCTTTCTGCCAGGTAACTGTTTTCATGTTCACATTGAGGGCGAGGAGAGAGTTCCTAGAAATATACGCAATGATTTTCTTTGACAGCACAAAGCTTGTTTAGTGTTTGATAGTAATTGAAACATTCAATGATTTTCTTTAGCAGCATAACTGATTTTGTATGAAACTGAATAACTGATTTTGTTTATGCAGTGGTTTGTCAATTTTAACTTCGTGTTTGGTGGTTTAATTTGAAAATGCAATAAATGTAGCATGCTAATATTCATTTCATTGTGTCCTTGTTGAACCAAGGCAACACTTCGCATTTTTAAGTTACAATCTTATTCCCTCTGCTAGTTTTATTTTTTCATGTCCTTTCTGTTTTTGTTAGATTATTTATGGTTTGCTATTAGATTTTAAGGCTAATGATCACTTGATCATATATATTCTTAGAAATTATGCAACTATGACACTGGTATGCTTTAGTTTTTGAAGGAAACTATCAGCTGGCATCGAATGCTGACTTTATGCTCTTGATGATTCAAATTTGCAGGTATAGATTGGCATATTCGTCAAACTATAGCCATATGTTGGATTCAGTGATTGAGAATAACTACCAATTATTCATGATCGAGAGGCTTATAATGATGGGTGCTAAAACGCTTATTAGAACGTTCAAGGAAGACGAGACAGATCTTAGCCTTACAGATGACCCAAAAAAGAACACTAAAAAGTGGCAGATACCTGTTTACAGTACAGACGAAACTTGCTGAGACATGTTTATGCCTACTATTAGTATCCAATTCACATGACATTAAAAAGAACTTTATATGGCCGAAAGAAATCCTTAGGAAGAAATTTTCGTTAAGTGAAAAATGAGAGCATGATTAATTTGTGTTGTAAATTGTGATGTTAGCTACGGTCAAAATTTAATTAATTCATTACATGTATGTACTTGTCTCATTGTAAAGCTGAAGTGAAGTGACCACTAATTTTATATGATGGGCACTAGTTTGTATGTACGGTGTCTCTTGTTACAAACACTGGCTTTATATGTGCACTCGTCATCCTATGGAACACTTTGATTGTTTATAATCTACCATATCTTAGCTCTGATACAGGCAAACAAGTTTTTACTTCGCTTTCACCATAAGGATTAGATTCTTAGTTTTTATATACTTTATGAGCTAAATTGACAAATTTCATGTTTTTTTGTTGATAAATACAAATTTCATATATTTTAAGAATTACCTCCTATGATCTTAAAAAATTAAAATTACGGTATAAAAGTTATCAATTATTTTTGAAAAATATGAAGTAATAATAATATAGAATAAATTATTAAAAACCAACAAGATACATAATAGTTCAATATATTACTAATAAGAGAATAAACAAGTATTAATATTACTTTTGCGTTCTTCAAAAAAATATTACTTTTGTGGTTCGATTTAATTTGGATTTGAAAAAGCGGTCCGAAATCCGATCCAATCTTAACTGTTTTTATAAAACAATATCCAAACGCATCCAAAAGCATTCAGGTTTTTGCGGGTTTTTTTTTATTTTTTAATTGGTTTGGATTTGAACACCTCTACATTTAAGTACATATTACTAGAACTATGAGAAATAGAGATCAAAATTATCTTTAAAAAAAATCAAAATTAATTTTAGATTAGGGTTAGGGTGGTAAACCAGATCAACATCATAGATCCAACTCATTCAAGCTCAGCGGAATGCATAACTAAGCAAATAGACGCGCCTCATTTATTACCTCATTAGGTGTGTCATTTCCCCAAGCATACCTAAGCAAATATGCTTGTATCTATGCCTCACTGCTTCTATTTATATAGACAAAGACGACAAACAAACCAACGTCACACTATGACAACGAAATCATAAGATAAAAAACGAAATAGATGTGAAAATCACTTATTTCAATAAAAGGGAAAGAGAAAAATGAGTTAAAGGGGGTGATTTTGGGTAAAAAAATTGACCCTAAATAACCACTCTCTTTGGTGGATGAAAAAGAAGAAACTAAGGGTTCTGGTGACGACTCACAAGAGAGAGGAAGCGAAAAGAGACTCACTAATTCTGTACAAATGAACGTTGTTTCTATTAGATATATTTTATAAGTGAATATTTGTTTATATCAGAGACGATTCATTAAAAATAAATCAATCATTGTTACTTATTTTTCGACAAAATATTTGTTACTATTAGATACATCTTATAAACGATGAATTGGTTTTATTACAATTATAATTTATTTTTGTGGCTTTTTTCATAAGAAATCTGATTATTATTTAGCTGTGCATATTTTACAAATGAATCTTTGTTTATATTAGATAGGTTTTAAATACCCTCAATTTTCAATACAAATAACACATGTAACAAATAGATAAGAATATATTTTTATTTTTTTTTTGAATCGGCAAATATTATTAAACGTCATCCCCGCAAGACGCAAGGTATGGACAAAACAAGATACAAATGGTGCCGCATATAGACGGTACACCATAACCACCTAAAAATATAACACCCCAATGTTTAATATGAGTTTATGAATATTATTATTAGATAATATTAGTATTAATGTTATTATTAGTATTGGTTGTTAGGTAGTATTAATTTAAATATTTGCATTTATTGGAAGAATAGGCAAGGAGAAAGTAAATAGGTTGGTTAGTCAGTTAAAGAGTGAGAGAAAATAATGTTTAGGAATAAAATAGAGTTTTTAGAGAGAATAAGAAAGTAGAGTGTGAACGGAGGTGAATTAGTAAAATTGGGTAGAAAAGAAGTGTAGTTAGTAAGGTGAGTAGTGTTTTAATGATTTTAAGGTGATGTAAGAATTGTAACAAAATCTAGAGGTACAAATAGTAACTTGAAAAAATTAGTAACAAACTCAATTTAGAGCTTATAAATAGAGAAGAGAATTAGAGAAGAAGGGGTACCGAGAAAGAGAAAAACAAAGCGGCAAAGAAAAAATTAGGGTTGTGGAGAGAAGAGGCAAGGAGACATAGCAAGGGTTTTTGTTTTTAATTGTTTATCATGATCTTTTAATGCTTTTTTTGTTCTTTTGTCAAATTTGTATCCTTTATATTGCTATTATTATATGTTCGATTTTCATTTTCTGAGTTATGATCTTTTTTATATTGAATATGATTGAAATTGGTTAGCATACTTGTTGTTTTGGAATCGATACGTGAATTTCGAATTAATTTCTTATGAATGATAGTTCATCCCTACGATTTTGATTCCTGATGATTAGCAATTGGAATATTACTGATAGTGTCTTCAATTAATTTCTCACTAAGATTAGCCTACAAAATAAAGTAATTGTGAAGGCTTTTTTCGTGATGGTCGCAACAAGTTCCTAGAGAACACATACAGATAGCCATTAATTTTAATTTAAAAGTAATTGAATGGAACACTATTAAAATTATTTAAATTACTATCATTTGAGAAATAAAACTAGCGAAACATGTCTAGCTACTGGCCGTAGGTCTTATGATTTCAGTTTATATGACATTCTTTTCTTATAATAGTTTAAAGAGAGATAAGTACATTACTGTTATAGCTATATTCATACTAAGAATTATATTGATTGAATGAATCATTAAATAGCCATTACCCCAAAAACATTTTGGTCCAAGTTTTCCTGCGTACTTAGGTAGATCAATGTTAAGTTGATGTCTTTGAAAATCTCTATCAAAACAATTTATGATCTCTAGTTATAGAAGAAGGAAAGGTGAATTATCATAATATAGATTAAAGGTAATATTCCATCTTACATGTTATAAACTATACGTGTGTGTATATAGATATATATCCTTTAAATATTTTAGTACTTATCCTAAACATGAATCATAGTCATCAAAATTGTACTTTAATCTTAAATGATTAGCAAAGATGAATTAACTGACATGAGTAAATTTATTTGATGATTTATTTAATGATGAGTTATTTAAATATGTGTTATATAAAGATGTGCTACTTGAAGATGTGTGAATTAAAGGTGTTATATAAAGATGTGTTATTTGAAGATGTGTGATTTAAAGATGTGTTATATAAAGATGTGTTTTTTGAAGTTGTGTGATTTAAAGATGTGTTATATAAAGATGAGCTATTTAAAGATGTGTTATATAAAGGTGTGATATCTGACGATGATGCTGTTTAAAGATGTGTATTTGTCGAGTCATTTAAAGATTTGCATTTGTTGAGTCATTTAAAGATTTGCATTTGTTGAGTCATTACTTGGTGTTCATGCATTCATGGTCAGTCTGATTTAAAGATGTGATTCAAAGATGGGGGATAAATCAGTAACATAACCCTGACATCCAAAACCGGTACCACATGCATATAGAGTCAGGTTAGGAACATTACATTCATTGTCAAACATATTTGGAGATGTGGTTAAATTAAATTATAAATTTAAAGAAGTGTAATTTGTGAATTATTTGATGATGTATCATTTAACGATGTGTAATTGATGTGCTATTTGAAGATGTGAAATTAATAGACGTGTTATTTAAAAAAGTGTAACTATTTTAAGATGTGATATTTAATGATGTGCTTCTATATGATTATGTGTGAATGATTTGTATTTTGCTAAGTGGTTACTTGATATTTTTAAATGTTCTCGATGCTTATATGTTATTATAAGATGTTGGTTGATGCCTATTTGATTTTTATTAAATGAAACTTTATATTTAAATATGAATGATGTTTCACTATGATGCATACATGTCTAAATGTAATTGTTGTGTTCTTTTATCTGGATCTATACATGTGATTATCCATCTTTTGTGTTGGATATATTCTCACCCTTTAGTGGCGGGTTAGGCGCCTACACCCTTGTGGTGTAGATTTGCAGGAAGAAGAAGTTTAGTACCAGTGAATCTCTGAGGATGGCTTTGAAGTCTACTCGTTTACTTATCGCTTTTGGGAGTCTTTATTGAGTCGATGCTCTGATCTGTGACACTAGTGATTGAAGATTTATTTTATTTTAGACTAAGTTTTAGAATTCTTTTGAATTCAGTTTTGGTGTGGAATTATAAATGTGAATATTTCTTTGATATTTTGAAAATTATTCCGCTGTGACGTTTAAAATTTAAATGAAATATTTTTAAATTGAAGAAGATGTGTGACACCCTTGTATGATTTATCATTGATTGTATTTAATTTTAGAAAATACATTTTGGGGTTTTAGGGTGTTACAAAAAACACCCCTGAAGATAAACCCACCAAAACACATCACCACCTAAAACAGACTCCAAAAAAAACAAGCACTGGAAACACGGTATCCACCACTGCCCATCGTCACTACTCATCCCAAAGAACACCCTCAAAATAAAACTCCCAGACCCCAATACCTAAGCTGAGCCACATACGAATAGCACATGACCGAAGGATCATGCAGCTACCATAACCTCGTGACCTCCGATCCATCGAAAGAGCACAAAACAAAAGCCCAAAAACCAACTTGATTCAAAGAGCTGACTCCCGATCTCGAATCAAAAGTGATCGGCCCACCAAACTTTAGAACCAAAATAGCAGGGCACCACTCGCCCCCGGTACACCAGAGAATAACCAAATTAAGTCAAACAAAGATTGCAGATAGACCCCGACTCTCGATCTCGAAGCCAAATGAACCGGCCCACCGAAAACCAGCGCATAAAATGTAAGACGAAAGACATGGCATGCAAAGTTAAAACAACAAACAAATCAAAAGGAAAAAGCTCAACACAACGGGACACGCACCCTCCAAACTCCGTAAACACCTAAACCACCCAAAAAGCACAAACAAGAGCTAGTGACGACGAACATGGACACGTGTAACAGAGGTTGCTTCCATAGAAAATCACCCCAACCAGCACCCGCCTCCTCGCTTAAAACAACACCAGCCACCCCTTTATATAACTCCCGTACACAATCTGTTCCGACACCACTTATCCAAACCTCACCAAGACAGTCCCACGAGCTCCCATGCAAAGCCACCACCATCACCTCAACTGAAACACCACCACCACCACAACACCACCACACAACGGAATACATCAACAAAACAATCAGAAAAATAACGGACACCCAGTGATCCTGGAGGGGGTATGCCACCAAATCAAGCAAAATCTGAAGTTACACGACCACCGACGCGAACAACCACAACCACCACCATCCTTGCGACGACAAACGATCTGGGAGTTCGTTGAAGGAGGATTAATCATGGATGAAAAATATGCCACACACCTACAACCGTCGGTATCGGACCACACAGATTGGCATCACACATAACCCCCTCCATACACCCCGTCACCACCTACACTTAAACGGAATTACCCACCAACACCACTGTAACAGCTTCCTACCACCACCAAAAAATTTGTGACATGCGTTCGTTATACACCTAATTGTTAAGCCATGCCATTCTACAACAACAAAAGGAACAAGCTAAGATGCTGTTAAAAAGATAAGGTGGTTTTGGGTTCCAATCTTGTGAAGGAAGAACAACAAAGAAACTCGTGCATATGAGCTAGCTCAATGAAGATGTCAGTTTGGCTTGAGGACAAAAAAACATATAGGAAAAGGCTGCTGTGAAGTTTAATAGGTTGTCAAAAAGCTATAGTAAACCAGGGAAAAGAAGTTAATAGTACAAGAAACCCTCCACCACGTAACTCCACCACCACCTCTCAAAAAACCGGTGACAAATCCACACAAATGGGAACACCGGAACACCACCACAGATCCACCACCACCTCACACCACCGGATCCACACAGATCGAAACACCATCACTTTACACCACAAACCCGTGACAGATCCACACAGACCGGAGTGAACAATGTACAAGTAGGGGGGACTGCAACCTCTCTAAACCACCGTTAACAGCTAGGCAACGACACCACCACCATCCCCAGCAAAGGCGAACCAGAACAAAGCAATCCGAATCTGACCTCAGAAAGCTTGAACTGAAAAAGCGAACCGTCGGATAGGATGAAGGCCGTTGCCGGAGCTGAGGTGATGCGGAGGCCGCGCCTCGTCGCACCACCACCATTTGGGTCTACGTCTTGAGGAAAGCCTGTTGGATTTTAGGGAGAGGGGAGGTTGGAAAACTGTTTAGAGAGAGGACTGAAGTTTTAGTTTAGAGAGAGAAACTTCTGTTTTTTACCAGACACACCATTAATTTTAATAAATTTAAATATTAAAATAAAAGTGTAACAAACACGATATGAATATATTTTTTTTTGTTTTTTTCCTTTATCATTTAAAAAGTGTAACAAACTAGATGTATATATTTATACTTACTTTTGCATCATTCCAATTATATCACTAAATAACTTTTTCTATAATAAAATTGTTGTTGGTGTCTTTAAAAAAAGAATTTAGATTATATATTTTTTGTTATATTGTATTATTATCGGTCTTTGAAATAAATAATTATGGTTAGTTTGATTTTTTATAACTTGAAAGCAACAAACATTTTTTTTTTTAGTTTTAATCAAAATAAAAATTTCATAAAAAAAAACACCGTTCATAATTTTCAAACGTTAGCGCAATAAAAAGAGCGGAAAGACGGGTACGTGAGTGCCCGTCTTTTCGCTAGTAAAAAATAAATGAAACTTTGTGACTTTTTTAAAAAAAAAAACTTTGTTACTATTAAATAGATTTTATAAATGAATATTTTGTTTCATTAAATTTTAAATTTTTTTGGTGGCTTTTTCCATAGAAATTATGATTTTATTTATTTATTTTATTTTGTTATACATATTTTGAAAATGAATCTTTATTTCTATTAGATCTATTTTAGTATTTTATAAATGAATATTCATTTTTATTATATATGATTTATAAAAAATAAATGAATCTTTGTTATGTCTTTTTTTGACAAAAAATCTGTTACTATTGGATATATTTTATAAATGAATAATTTGGTATACCGTTTAAAATAATAAATAGACAATACAACATGTCCCGTAAAACGGAGTAACACCACAATCAACTCTGTACGATTATCTAACAAAAAATATTGTACTATGATGTTTTTGGTAATTTAAGGTCTGAATGCATGAATGATGCGAATTTTTCTTAAAAAAAAAAAATGAATGATGCAAATTTTATACAATAAATGTGACACGTTTTTTTAAGAAAAAAACACGTTATTGTTTTAATAATTGTGGAAAGACATTTATGGCAAATCCTCGACATTAATTTACTTGAAACAATTTCCTTAAAAAAAAAAAAAAAACTTGAAACATAGCAATTAGAGCCAAGAGTAATCATAGACGTATAC
>Ga0228710_1006258_pt1 | contig 18160 bp, 14 predicted proteins | sample MedpolnodulmetaG_FD_177995 | JGI IMG/M metagenome (GOLD analysis project Ga0228710, IMG submission 177995) | Root nodule microbial communities from Medicago polymorpha collected in Santa Monica, California, United States - pink nodules | ecosystem: Host-associated > Plants > Roots > Nodule...
TAAGAATCATATCTATTATGGTATGATGAATTTGCTTTGGATTATGTAAGAATTCCGATTTTTGTTGGATTATGGTTATGGTATGGATTATGAAATTTGAATGGAATATGTTATGTATGGATCTTTAAAAGTTGAATTTTGCAGGTAATTAAACGGGGCGGGGACGGGTACGGGTACCATATTTATCCAACGGGGCGGGGACGGATATCATACTACCCGTACCCGCGGATACCCATTGACATCCCTAAGTATGAGTCAATTTGCGTCATTAATTTGAGATCAGTTGGTTCACATTACACATTTACTAAATCTTTATAAAATCATCGTAACCATCATCAATTTCGGATCGGACGACCAAAATAGTAACTGCCACGTCTAATCTAAATCCAAATATGGCTTCATTGGCATTCCACTAATTAGTTAAACTTATCCAAATATACAAGTCAACAGCTATAGTTTTTTTTCTTTTCCTGAGGGAGTCAACAACTATAGTTGTGGGTTCTAGTGTAATGGATGCAAGGACTTTTCAACCATATTATTCAATTATTGACCTGAAACTTATCTTTTCTACCAACTAGGTAGCAAGCAAATGCAGATCATATAGATAGTCTGATTGATCATGTTTGTTTCCACCAAATCAGTGTTTTTTTCCTTCTGATTTACTTCCGCTAATCCTATTTATAAAAGAAAGTTGGGTCAACAAAAGTTGGTGTATCTGATTCAAAACTCAGTCTAGATACATCAACTTTTGTTGACTCAACTTTTTCTTATAAATAAGACTTGAGGGATTACATAATTTAAATTTATAATAGCACGAAGTGAAAGCCGAATTTGATTACTATATAACAAATACTAACAAATTAATAACCAATTATCAAATATACATAACACTCACACAAGGAATTACATTTTTGGAACTATTTGTAACACTAAAAACATAAACTTCACTGATTCATATAGTAGAAAAATAAATATCCTCAAGTGAAACCAAAGCTACTACACAGGAAACTCACGAGCCAGCTGAAAAAGATCCTCTGATGTTGGATTCACAAGATGTTTCCTAGGACCACGATGGCTTCCATGATTCATCCATGTCTTCCTTTCCCAACTCTTAACTTGATCTTTTCTTGTTACTTTGATCATAGGTACTGTCACTGTGTTTCTTGAGTGAACTATTGATATCATGGAAGTAGCTATGACAAGAAGGTAAAGAACAAAGCATATGAGTGAAGCTCTCACTCGTTTCACCATTTTGCTTTGTTTTTATTGTGGTAATGTTGGTGAATGGAAAGAGGATGTTAATATATAAGAGTAAAAGATAAAGGAGGATAATAACTTTGCTTTGGAATGAAGTCACAAGGTAAATCATTGTTGTGCTAAAGATGTGTTTGATGGTTTGGTGGGACTGTTTTAGATTGGGTTTTGTTGGTGGGTTTAGTAATTGCCACTTATGATGTTGTCACCCAAAGTCAGAATTCACATGTATAATTAAAGATACACTTTATGTGATTTGAGTTCAAATGTCTTGTTTGGTTTGTAATCTCAATTATATGAAACATGATTGAAAATGAAAAAAAGCATTCACTCTCTAGAGTGGTGTGCAAGCAAGGAATCATGTAATCACATGCTGGCTTATTAATCATTACACCACAAGAAAAATTGTATATAAAAATTTTAGGGACCTTAACTGTTTTTTAATTGGATCGCATCATTTTGATCAAGAATTATTTGATTTGCAAAAATGTTTGCTTATTTTTTTACTTAACTAGTATTGATAAATATTACAATTGCTCACAATGGTTAAACAAAAAACTGAATTGTAAAGTCTCAAGTACAAAATAGCCGAAGACCGCTTTGCTCTATAAATAGTTCCAAAAATATTCAGCCCTCGTCTTAAAAAAAAACTTACAAAACAAATTAAGAACTTGATATTTAGGTTAATCCCTTTTTTTTAGTAAAGGTTAATCCCATTTGTTGAACACGTATAAAAAAAATAATTATTACAATTGTCGTTAAATAAGTTATAAATATAAATTTTAAATATACATAATATTAGGGGTGGGGAAAAAACCGAAACGAACTGTTGAACTCAACCGAACCTAACAAAAAAAACCAAATCATTACTAACAATTCTAGAACTGATCTGAAACAGTTCGGTTCAAAACAATCCGGTTTAATTCAAAACAGTTCGGTTCAGTTCGAAATAACTCGGTTTGATGTATACATAATATTAGGGGTGGGAAAAAACTGAAACGAACTATTGAACTCAACCGAACCAAACAAAAAAAACCAAATCATTACTAACAATTCTAGAGTTGATCTGAAACAGTTCGGTTCGGTTCAAAACAATCAGGTTCAATTCAAAACAGTTCGGTTCAGTTCGAAACAACTCAGTTCGATGTATACATAATATTAGGGGTGGGAAAAAAACCGAAACGAACTGTTGAACTCAACCGAACCAAACAAAAAAAACCAAATCATTACGAACAATTCTAGAACTGATCTGAAACAGTTCGGTTCGGTTCAAAATAATCTGGTTCCATTCAAAACAGTTCGGTTCAGTTCGAAACAACTCGGTTCGATTTTAAAAACTTCTAAAATTCGATTTCGTTTGGTTTTATATATTTTTTCAATGGTAGCAAAAACAACAGTTCGGCTCGGTTCGAAATAGTTCGACTCGATTTGGTGCAGTTCAGCTTGGTTCAATTATTTTAAATTTAACAAACAGTTCAGTTCGGTTCAGTTTTCATCCTAAATCGAACCATGCTCACCCCTACATAATTTCATACCTATGGTTCATGCATCAATGGTTGTCAAAAACCTTCGGATACATAACATTGTTTGTAGTAGTACAAACTTGACCATCCTCATCCAAAATTAACAACCTCAATCCACTTTTTGTAGTACTTTGGATACAACAACATATAATTGGTCTTATGTAAAAGATATTACTTAGGTGGAAAAAAACATAACATGAGTGAGAAAGTAGAGAGAGAAGCTCTGGGTGGGGTAGGGTCCACAGGGACAAAATTGAGTAGCACAACCAGGGAAACAGAACCGGTCACGGTGGCAGTAGGAGGAAGAGGGTTCCGGCATCTTAATAACTCTACTGTACCGTTCTTTTTCACAAATTTTCCGGTGAATGCTACTAAGGAGGATCTTCGGCGACTGTTCGTTAACTTTGGGAAGGTGGAAGAAGTCTTCATTCCTTATAAGTTAGACAAGTGGGGAAGGAGATTTGGTTTTGTTAAATTTAAAGAGGTGGCTGATGAGGAGGATCTTGGGTGGCGGTTGGAGGAGGCGTGGTTGTGGAAATATAGATTGAAGGTGAACAGAGCAAGGTTTGGTAGAGATGATAAAAAAGGGGAGGAGAATAAGAAGGAAGAGGTGGTGGAAGGAAGAAGTATGTCAATGGTAGATCGTATAAAAGGGTAATGGTGAATGAGGTACAAGGTTGTTCAGTGAAAGGAAATGAGATCTCTTGCCTGGAGATTCAACCAAGTGAGGAGATGTTGGAGTTTTTGAAGCAAGGTTATGTGGCTGAGCTCAATCAACCGCTTCATGCTAAGGAGGTGCAGCAAGCTTTGGCAATGGAAGGGTGGTAAGATATTAAGGTCACCGGAATGAGAGAGAGAGACAAGTGTTGCTGCAGTTGTTGGAGGCTGGTGGCATTGAAGTGGTCGGTAAGCGGAATGAACAGTGGTGGGGAGCTATGTTCAAGAGGGTGAGGAGATGGTTTTCTAATATGGTGGCATCAAATAGATTGGTGTGGTTGAATGTGCATGGTATTCCCCTCCATGTTTGGGATGAGTCTCTTTTCAAGAAGCTTGGTTCTTTGTTTGGTGTGTTTGATGATTTTGATGAAGAGACAATTGGGAGGAAGAGCTTTGAGGTAGCTAGGATTCAAGTTTCAACATCTAGGAAAGTCATTATTGATGAGGAGGTGAAGATTAGGGTGATGGGGGTGGAGTTTGCTCTTTGGGTGGTGGAGAAAGGTGGTGGCCAGTGGTGTCCAAGGATGATGGAAGAGATGGTCATTGATGATGTCACTGAGGTGGGGTCATGTGGCAATATTGTTAGGGGAAGATAGGGTTTTTTCTTCAGCAGATGACGTGACATGTTTTAGTCCTCATTATTCAAATAATATAGGGACTAGGAGTGGACATCATAGGGTGGACTCTAGTGATGGGTCAGAGGAACAAAAGGATGTGCAGGAGGAGGTACCTAGGGGAACTCAGTACCTAGTTTCCTTAAAGGGGAATCATATTTTGAATGATCCAGTGGAAAGTGGGCGTGTGGCTTGTGGGGTTCAGAATGTTGATGGGATAGGTCAGGAGGTTGACAATTGTATACGGTTGGAAGGTGGCTTAGGTGGGGCCAGTGTGGAGTTGTTACAGGTTGGTGAAGGGAGTGTTCCCCATGCGCGGGAAGTTTGTACGAAAGGGTTAGCTAACCCTGGTGGGGTCCACGAGGTTACAAGTGGTGGACGTTTGGAGGGTACCAATAAGATAGTGGAGTACTAGTTTCTCCGGGCTGGACCAGCTAGGTCAAGTAATAACGAGTGGGTTGAGGCCCAATCTTTAGTTCAGTGCACTGTTAGGCCTGAAGAGAATGAGGAGTATGTCTCGCTGTTTGAAGGTGAAAATGAAGGGAAGTTGGGTGGGTCTAGGCAGGAAGGAAAGGTGGCTAATGGGAGGAGTAATTTAAATCACCATATTAGATTTGTATATGAGGAATCCGACCTATCAGAAGCCAGTGACTCAATTCATGATTATGATGGGGAGGAGAATAGACTGCTAAAGGCTAGGCAAAGGAATAGGAAGAAGAAAAACATGGGTTCCTTATAGAAAAAACAGTTGGTGGCAGCGAGGGAAGGACATGTATCTGGTGGTTCTAAGTTGGGTAAGAAGAGGTATCAAAATTCTATAAAGCATAGGAAGACTTTTTCTTACCAGGAGGGGTGCGATGTGGTTTGCAGTGAGGTTGATGGGGATATGACTAGATCAGTGGAAGTTGGAAGACGTTCAAGCTTTCTGGTATTTAGAGGCCACCAAGGCTCTAGTGTTGGGTTTCTAGCATTTGATCAGCATTTGAAAAGACATGATTCAGTGGATTGGGGTTTTTTGGAGTATATGTTGTACCGGGTGGGGATGTGTGACAAATGGGTGGCTTGGATGAAGGCGTGTGTGTGTGTGGAGGTTCTATGTCAATTCTTGTGAATGGGAGTCCAACGGAGGAGATTAGTATTCATCGTGGTCTTAAGCAAGGTGACTCCCTAGCTCCTTTTTTGTTCCTTTTGGTGGCGGAAGGCTTTAGTGGTTTGATGAGGAAAGCAACGAAGGCTAGTTTGTTTGAGGGTTTTGAAATTGGTCGCAATGGGTTAGTGGTTACTCATCTTCAATATGCCGATGATACGCTTTGTATTGGGAAAGCAACGGTGGATAATCTTTGGGTAATGAAATCTATTCTCCGTGGGTTTGAAATGGCTTCCAGTTTAAAGATTAACTTCTTAAAGAGTTCTTTGATAGGTGAGAATGTTAGGGATGATTTTATGGAAATGGCTTGCGACTTTTTGAATTGTAGTAGGGGGAGTATCCCTTTCAAGTACTTGGGGTTGCTGGTTGGGGCCAATGGGAGGATTTTGCCAACTTGGGAGCCTTTTGTGGATTTAATGAATAGGAAGTTGAATGCTTGGGGCCATAAATATATTAGCTTTAGAGGTAGAATTGTCCTTTTGAATTCGGTTCTTAATTCCATTCCTATCTTTTATTTGTCTTTTATTAAGATGCCAGTGAAGGTGTGGCGGAATGTGGTGAGAATCCAAAGGGAATTCCTTTGGGGAGGGGTGGGAGGGGGAAAGAAAATTAATTGGGTGAAGTGGGAGACAATATGTCAACATAAGAAGAATGGTGGGTTGGGGGTGAAAGATATCCGGGTGATGAATGTGTGTTTATTAGCGAAGTGGAGGTGGAGGTTGCTAGATGGAGAAATAACCTTGTGGAAGGAGGTTCTAGAGGAGAAGTATGGTCCTTGTGTGGGGAGTTTATTGGAGGGTAGTAATTATTCTTGGCCGAGGCGTTCTTCGTTATGGTGGAAGGATGTTTTGAAAGTAGGTGACTTTGGGGTGCTTGGTTGGTTTAATGCGAAGGTGTTACGTAGTGTTGGGAATGGTATGAATACTAGTTTTTGGAATGATAAGTGGATAGGAGAGAGGTGCTTTAGGCTTAAGTACCCTAGACTTTTCTTGGTTTCCAATCAAAGAGAGGCTAAGGTGGGGGAGGTGGGACTGGTCTCCGCGATGGGGAGGGAGTGGATGTTTACATGGAGGCGACATCTTTTTGTTTGGGAGGAAGAGTTGCTAGTGAGTCTTATGGAGGATTTGGAGGGTTTTACTTAGTCCTATGAGAAAGATGTGTGGAAGTGGAAGCTTGAAGAGTTTGGTGTTTTTTCAGTGAAATCGGCGTATGAGGCGTTATCGGTTTTGATTGGCCCGGTGGAGAGGTGGGGAGTGGAGGAGAAAAGGGTGTTCAATAAGTTATAGAAGAGTCTGGCTCCTTCGAAGGTGGTCGCTCTAGCGTGGAAGGCTCTACTTAACCGGGTTCCAACAAAGGACAACCTTGCTTTGAGAAATGTCTTACACCCGAAGGAACCTACGTTTTGTGTGATGTGTAATACAAGGGAAGAATCTTCGGTCCATCTTTTTTTTCATTGTAAAGTGGCGAGTGAGGTGTGGTCTCGGTTGATGTCTTGGGTGGATTATCATTTTTTAATCCCGCCTAACCTTTTTATTCATTGGGAGTGTTGGATTGGAAGGAGAGGTAATATAAATAGGTGGAAAGGTTTGTGGTTGATTTGGCACACTATGATATGGGTGTTGTCGAAAGCTGGGAATGATAAGATTTTCAAGGGGATTAATCATGTCACGGATGAGTTGGTGGAGGAGATTAAGGTGTTATCGTGGCGTTGGATGTTAGAAAGAATGAATATCCCGATGTGTCTCTATTACGAATGGTGTTGAAATCCAATTTTTTGTCTTGGTAAGGTAAAGGCGTGTGTGTAGCAGTTTCGAGGTGCTGGTTCTGCTGTCCAGGGGATCCTGTCTGTTTTCTGTTAACAGCAGGCTGAAGGCGCGCTGATTCCTCTCTGCTGTTCTGGTTTTTGGCAGTTTTCTCTCTTGTCCTTCGGGTGTGCGTGCCTTTGGTAGGATGGGCGGCTGTTTGGTTGGTTTCAGTAGGTGTTCTTGTTCCTATCTTGGTGGTGAGGCTAAGCTATGCGTGCGATTTCTTTTAGCTTGTATAGTTTCGCCTCATATTTGGCGGTGGTTTCTCTTTGTTTGGTTTGTCGTATATATGCGGGACCAATTATGTATTCCTTTCCTTCTTCCGCGGTTAATGCTTCTTGCATTTTATCCGACGAGAACAAATTTCCATTTCAAAAATAAAATAAAATTGGTCTTATGTTAAAATATGTTAAGTACATATCAACCTTTCGAAGTGATTAATTTTGACTTTTATTAATAGTCATAACAAACGAAAGAGAAATAAGAAATTGTCTTCTTTAAAATTTATATGTCAATTGAGAGTTAGAAGGCACCAGATCCATCCTTGGAATAAGAATTTTGTCATCAATATTTTTACCAATTATTACAATTGCTCTTATAACATTTTTGCAAGTATATTGACTTGCAAACATGTTGCATTGCACAAATCATTTGCTTGGTCAATATTCTTTAACATTATATTGGAGTATTTGTTTAGAGAATAATTTAAAGTATATATCAATTTAATACAAATCCAAACAAATAGAATAAAGAGGGAGTAAACTTATTGAATTTGATCAAAGCGTGCAAATGTATTGAACTTCATAATATTTCGCTTGCATAGGTAAGTTATCTGATGTGGTTTGTCTCATAGTATTCTCCACGATACAACAATCACTTTTTAATACCATCACATGTGGATAGAGGTTTCGTGAACAATTTTATGAATGGCCAAGGGAACTATACTCTTTATAATTTACACATAAATATTTTAAAAGTATATTTGTTTTTTAATAATCTACGGCTTAAAACCCTAATGCAACTCCCTCTTCCCTCTTGTAATTCGTTTCCTTTTATATGCTAGACTTAATAGGTGTACTTTATAAGCAAAACCAAAAGTCTAATTATTAGGATTGATTTACCATAAATCCCTTAAAGTAGAAGACCAAGTAAATTGCAGCATGCATTTTTGACCCGGTCACAAATTGTGAACATATAATTTATATATAATAATATTTTTTTGAAGGAAATTTATATATAATAATATTATTAACTCTTTAAAATACAGTTGAAACAATAATATAACTTTAAAATAAATTATAAGCTAAAATATCCAACAATCCTTCATGTAAAGTAAATGAAATTTGATCTACTAAAATGTCGGTGAGATTGTAACCTCTATGAATCTCATTTCGTTTGTGAAATAGTGATCTCATTACTCAAATTGATCTCTCCACTCAAATTGATCTCTCGTCCAAGACCTTACATTAACATTCTTGACAAACACTTCCTCTTCGTTGGCCTATTTGTCCTTAAACTATTTGGTAAAAAGCATTCAATTCAATCAATCCACGATCTTATCAATCAATCCATAAATTTCAAGTGGAAACATTCTATATATCATGTGCAATTTCAAGCATTTGAGCACAACTTTTGCTGAAAAGCAAACTTGTATCTCGGTAAAAAATTACCAATGCAGCGCAATCATAATTATTCATCACTCAGATCTTAATTAGGTACCAACACAAAGTTTTAGTATTATGTAAAAGAGTACATATTCAACGAGTAAACTAAAATTTAAAAAAATATAAAAAAATATAATAAAACCTTGGGGAAACCCTTGTAACATGTTTTTCACAATAAAACATTCTTGAATCCTCGTAAAAAAACCTTAGTACAAACACATGCAGTATATGCCCAACTTTCTTTATTGAGAATGCACTTGATAGTAGTAAGAAACACATAGCAAGAGTCCTATGAAGATTATTAGATAAACTATAATTGTGATGCAAAAAATATATTGGTAATGATAGTAAAAAACATAATAATTTCTAACCCTTGCAGTGTATTCCTTTGAGTATTCACCAAAAAGTTATCATCAAGAGTAACCTTGGTTCAAAACTCAATTAAGTCAACAAGATGGAGAAAACGACATCAGGAATTGTAGATAAAACTGTAATATTTTTTTTAAAGAGTAGACAAACTGTAATTTTAAATATTACAACAATGTTAATGGTGAATAATTCATCTATCATTCTAAATTGGTGATTTATATGTGTTATTATTATGAAAATTTAATATCTTGTATTTGGTCTTAAGCTGTACCAAACTCTTTGTGAGGTCAGCAACAAACTTCTTGCCTTTCTCTCCTAATCTACATGCAAGAAGGTGACATTTTAACTTTGATTCTGTAACACCTCGTTTTCCCAACAATGTAAATAATACATATAAATCAGAGTATTCAACGTAAAACGAAATTCCACGCTACATTTTAAGTATAAATAGAGTAAAGTTACTATTTATTAAAACCACTTTAACAAAACATCGCAGCGGAAAATTTAGTTCATTATTCAACAACTTTGGCACTACGGCCTCAACATAAACAATTCTAATGAAAATCTCAATTCAAAAGGTTCAACAACCTAGTTCAAAAATAATACGCAACAGTGGAAACAAAACAAAACATCCCCATCCCGTTACGTATCACCGCGACCCTAAAACGACGCACGAGAGAGTCAACTCACATCAGCAGCTAATCCTGGTTATCTGCACGTTACCCACGTAGAGGCAACATTCAAACAGAAGGAGTGAGATTTCACATTCAATAATAATAAGTATATAATTCATCAATGTAATTTAAGAACATAAACAACTTTAACTAAGCAATAATAATTACTTCACATATTGTTCAATGATTTCTACTTGGCATTAAATCAAGGACAACGACTCAACAACCTGACGACGACGACAATGCAAAGACACAACAACAACTTGACTATGCAGTATGCATGTGGTACCAATCAACGTGTTAGAACATAGACTCTCAATTCGACGTGTAGAGCAATGGCTCTTAAAATCAACGTGTGGAGCATCACCTCCTAAATCAATGTGTAGAGCATAGGCTCTCAAATCAACGTGGTTTGAATGATTAAACATTCAACAGGGCATGAGCCCCCAACTTTATATGAGTATGCATGGACTCAACAACTTATACAACAACAACGTACAACATCAACGACTTGACGACATCAACGACAACGACAACAACGACACAACAACGACTCCACAATATAATTCCATAATATTCATCATCTATGAGCAACATCATATAACATCATATCAATTAACATAAGCACTCCTATAATAATTCATCAATGTGTACATTCATATAACAATCCATAACTCTAATTATTCATGTTAAACAAAGCCTTTTGAAACTGACAACATTACCTAAGACTCTCATGTACACACCAAAGACTAATCCAAAACAGAGACACGTGGAAACGACGCAAGAACATGAAAAAGGTGCACTGTTACTGAACAACTTGTCTCGCGGGCGGACTCACTCGCAGTGGCGAGCTAGCTTACTCGCAGTGGCGAGCAAACACTACTCTCTGCCACACTATCGTTCGCCGTGGCGAGTGGATGGCGAGCAAACACTGCTCTCTTTCACGTTGTAGCTCGTCGTGGCGAGCAGACCACTCGCAGTGGCGAACTGTGACAGGTTTCTGTCGGGAAGTGCGATTTTTCACCCCAAAAATCCAATTTTCATCCAACTCAATCCCAAATTTGATAGGAAACTCAACCTGTGATGGTTCTATAATCTGAACATCAATTATATACAATTCTATGGACTTTCTACACTTATTAACAACCAATTTCTACATGTTCTACGATCAATTCCAATTTTCAAACCCTAATCCTCAAATTCACAATAACAACGACAAACTACATGTTAAATTCAATTTCAGAATTACATAACCTAAGATTAGAGAATGTTAGTCCTACCCTTACCTTAGATTGGTGATTGCAAGACTCTACAAGTTCTCCCTTCTCTTGGTTCTCTTCTCCTCTTTCTCCCAAAGACTTTTTGTAAAACCTAATTTTGTCTGTCTCTTGTTTTTCTTTATATCTCAACAGATTTTCTAATTAACACCACTCATTTCTAATTAATTCTAATTCAGCCCTTCTACAAATTTTATTATTTATCCTACTAATTAATAAAATAAAGCCACTTAATAAAATAATAATACACATCAACATATTACTTATCAATATAAATCAACATAAATCATATAAAAGACTCTAAACTCAGCCAAAATAATCGGATAAATAAATAGGGCGTTACAGATTCCATCTTATAGTTGTGAATTTCATTAAAAGTAGACAACCACCATTCATTATCCTCCTTCCATAAATTACCATGCAACCTAAACAAACACCGACATTTTCTTAAGCTCGTGCCTTCATGCTTCACTTTCCTCTTGGAAGCTTTGTACTCACCACTCCTTTCACAAGCCAACAATAATATTGGTTTCTTAAAAAATATTAATAATGAATTCAATCATTAAATGCAACAAAATGAGAAGAAAAAAAATCGCAAAAGTCAAATATTGTACAACAATGATAGTTAAGTGTTGTTACAACGACGGTTAACTACCGTAGACACCTATGTTAGTTAACTGCCGTTACGAGTTCTTGTCAGAAGTTGTGAAAATATGACAAATTTTTTGAATAATGTAAACGAGTTAAAGAATACATTGCATGTTTTTTGACATTGAATAAGTGTAGAAAACTTCTAGCAATCCTTCTTCAATAATTTGAAAGGAAAAAAAAAACTTGTTGGTTTAAGAATAGTGGCGTGAAAGTAGGTTGTCATGCATATAATTTAGAAAATTGTTTTTTCCACCACACACAATGCTATGAAACACCGTGAAATAACAAGTTTAACCTCAAATTTCATTGGTAGTTAACTACCGTCGATTAAAATCCATCAACAAGTAGTTGTCGATAAGTTAAACTTGTCATTTCATGATGATTCTTAGCAATGTTTGAAGTGGGAAAAACTTTGTTCTATAATTTATAATTTGTCAGGAATGACAGTTAATTGCCGCCGAGACAATTATGGAACGGGCCTAAAGTCCACTAACATAACATTGTAACCCAATGGGCCTTAAAGCCCAAGATAAGGAAACAAACCAAACTCCGGTACTTTCTTCATTATTCTTTTCTTTTTGGCGAAGCAAAACAAATAATAATTAAAATAAAAAATATAAAAGCACAAAGACCTTAAAACAAAGAATAGAATTTCGCATTTGTTTCTTCCTTTGTTTTCAGATTTTTCTTCTTCTTCCTTTTCTCTCGTTTGAATCGCTGCCATGGCTGCACTGCAATACCTTGAATCGCTTCGAAGCTCTCACCCTGAACTTGGTGAATGGTACAATTCTCTTGCGGATCTGTACCAGAAGAAGTTATGGCATCAGCTCACTCTCAAGCTGGAACAGTTTCTCGCTCTTACCGTTTTTCAGGTCCAAATACACTCTCTTTTCACTCGAAATTACTCCAATAGTTTAATCTTTTGTTAACTAGTTTTAATTTTGCGGTTTGTTAAAATTAGGGTTTCTGTTAATTTGGGAGTTTAGTTGAGACGGTGACGATTTTCTTGATGTTAAATTTTTGTATTTTGTTTTGTTTTTTAGGGTTTGTTTGGAATTGTGGTAAAGGTTGGAACTTTTTAGGGAATGGGTTTAGGGTTATTTGTTTTGGATCCGAGGATGTTAGGCAGGGTTTAGGGTTATGTTATTGATTGAGTTGTTTATGAAATTGAATTTTGAGTGTTGGGGTATTTAGAATTAGGGTTTTGTTGGAAACTGAAATTTTGGGTTTTTTGTTTGGATTTGTATTTTTGTTTGGGGAGGGATGTGAATTGTGGGTTAAGATTTAGCGGTCTTTTTTGTTTTGTATATTTTGCTTTTAACCTTATTCAAGTATTGTAGTGTTTGCTTTGAAGTTCTTAACTTATGCAGAAAGCTTCACTTTTTATTATTTTATGATGATTTTATATTATTATGGTTCGAGATATGGTAATTAAGCCTTATTGAAAACGTGATTGATAATAAGTTAAAGACAATGCATGACCAAAGATGTAGATTTTTTGTCTTAACAAGATCAAGCTAGCCTTGCAATCTTTTTATAAATGGTTCGAGTGATCAAATGTATTATAAATTGGTGTAGTTTTTTCCCCATTTGTCGAATGGCTTAGGTGGTTTGGGCATGTAGAGAGAGGACTTGAAGATTTCGTAGTAAGGAAAGTAGATCAGATGGAGGATAGGAAGACCTGTAGATACTGTAATAGATTATGTAGTAAGGAGAGTAGATCAGATGGAAGATAGTTAGGTTAAAAGAGTTAAAGGAAGACCTATAAAAACTATAAGAGAAACTATTATGAAAGACTTAGAGATCAATGAGTTGGATCCAAATATGGTTTATGATAGAACAGTCTGGCGTAATTTGATCCATGTAGCTACCCAACTTACTTGGATAAGGCTTGGTTGTTGTTGAGTGTCTTTTTTTTCAACGAGGATCTTTGTCACAAACCATTGCATCCTTAGCCTGTCTAATATTTTTATCACATTCTTTGCTTCCGAAGAGATTTAAATTTTCTCAAGTAGCAAATCTTCGCCATCATTGGAAACCATCGTTCAATCTATGTTTAGAATACATTTGAATGTTTCATTACAATTGAAAATTTAAAATGAAGAGTTCAGTCCAAATTTTCATTTGATTTTAGTACGGAGATGCAATCTATGATAGAATCAGTGCTAAATTTACGTTTAGCTTCATTCTTCAATGGTAGTGATTGTTTAACTAATGCTTCCACTCATCTATTGCCTTCTGTGTTTGATGCCATTGATATCGCTGTTTCTTATTTCTTTTAATATCATGTTTCCATGACTTTTAGTGTGATAATTACTCTGCAGTGCAAGTTTTTATTGTTGTTTATAATTATTTGTTTGACGGAGTATTCTTACTTTGAATCAGGCTGGTGATGCTCTGATACAATTATATAACAATTTTATCACCGACTTCGAGACCAAAATCAACCTTCTCAAGTTGGCACATTTTGCTGTGATGGTTTCTCGACGGTATTCTGAGAAAGAAGCTGGCATTGGTTATCTTGAAGGTGTCATTGAGAAACTGCAAGCCACTAGAGAGCAGCGTATAGAAGAGCCTATCCTATACATTAAGATGCAAATTGCCTTATTCAAGCTTGAGCAAGGTGACCAAAAGGAATGCAAGAATCTTCTGGAAAATGGGAAGAGTACACTTGACAGCATGACAGATATTGATCCAACTGTGTATGCGAGCTTTTACTGGGTATCATCTCAATATCACAAATCCCGTCAGGAATTTGCTGAGTTTTACAAAAGTGCTCTTCTCTATTTGGCATACACATCAGTGGAGTCTCTCTCTGACTCATTCAAGCTGGTATGTTAGCAGAATTGTCTGCAATGTTTTGTTGATTTATTTATTCCTTTTGTGCTGTCTCAAATTATAGCTATTTGCTTACACCTTACATTAACATAAGAGCATGTGTTTCACAGTAGCTAAACATCCATTTTCTAGGGAGTTTCTCCCCTTATCAATCTGGATTTTATGATTGGGTTCTTTACATCATAAAAACTTCGGAGGCGTAGCTAAATTATAATGAAACACTGTGTTAAAAAGTTGTCTTATTCTAGATAGTAGTTATGCAACACTGGACAGAGATATGATATGTGGCAGATGTTAGAATGTGATTTTTTTTTTTTGCAATTGTAAGATACTACACAACTGTAATTGATTACCCAAAACTACTTTTGAATTAGTTTAACAGTGACATAAATCTTAATTTAAAAGAAGCAGTATTTTAAAATTAGCTTAAGTTATTGTAATTGTAACAAAATGTTAAAATGTTTCTTAGTATTGTGGTATTCCTATCTGTATGTCGATATATAAATTCAAAAAAAGACAAAAAAATTTCCATTAGAAAGCACCTTAAAATTCAGGTATGCCCAACATTAATTTGTGTCCAACACGAATGTAATGCAACACAACATAGTTTTGAGCTGTTCATGCGTCCTAGGTCTTGATGGTAGTTAAGATAAGTAAAGCTTCAAACCGCGCTTCTTCAACTATCATCAGAGACAAAGGGTAACCTAATTGGTTTTTCATAATTATTTCGATCATACATTTACACCACAAAGATTTCTATGTTGTCCTTACTAATGCACCTTTTTTTGTGATTTGTCAGGATTTGGCATTTGACTTGTCCCTTTCTGCTCTGCTGGGGGATAACATCTACAACTTTGGAGAGCTACTTGCCCATCCTATTGTGAGTATTTACATCATAATTTCTTAAAGGGTAGTGTTAACTTGTGCTCTTAGGGCACATGTTAAGAAACTTAAAACAAGAAACATTCTCTAAAATTTTGTGCATTTAAATGATTAAAAAGTTAAATATTAAATGCAATGCAGACATTCCAATAAGTTTTTTCTATATTTGAAGTTAACATTTCCCTTTTTTAAATGCTTCTTATCTGGAATTTCTTCACTCTGCTTATTGGATAACACAATATATTATACCTTCGACAGATTAAGAGCCTTCTAGGGTCAAAGGTGGAATGGCTCTACTATATTCTGCAGGCATTTAATTCTGGTGATTTGGTTCGATATCAAGAATTATGTCAGGTGCATAATGATGCTTTGAGTGCTCAACCAGCACTAGTTCAAAATGAACAGAAGCTGTTGGAAAAGATCAACATTCTGTGTCTGATGGAAATTATATTCAGGTATATATTCATTGAACATATTGTCGAAATCATCATATTCGGAAATGATGTTGAAACTGTTTGTTTTATTTCCAACTCAATTGGTGGTGGTTATTTGCAGCCGGCCTTCGGAAGATCGAACTATTCCCTTGAGTGTTATTGCAGAGCGAACAAAACTTTCTATAGAGAATGTGGAGCATCTCCTTATGAAGAGCCTATCTGTAAGTTCAACTTGAAGTTCTCTAATATATTTTTTCTTTATAACCATACAAAGTAGTAAGCTTTCAACACGTGGGTTGGGCAATAAATGTGAAATTTTTGCATTACATTGTATTACTCTTGTTTACCTGCTTCATTTGTCTATCGGCTTATGTAATTTTTTAAGGTGTTAATCTTTAATAATGACATTCAGTAGCATTGATCTTTAGGATGTGAATGTCATGTTATCACCAGAAGAATTATGCTGTTTTTTGGTTTTACCTAAATTCTTCTATTTTCAAGCTCTAGTTCCTAATGCTAACTTGACACCCAAACTGTACTTGATGATCCGTTTTTCTTACCATGCTAATGCTTTGATAGTTGCTTCCATCTAATGACAAATTTTGCTATTCAAATTTGAAAAAATGCTTTTACTTTTTGTATTTTGGAAATGGTAGTTTTCACTTTTTTGTTCTTTTTCTTGTCCTTTCTTTACCTTGCACTGTTAATGTTGAAATTTTGGTGTTCCAACATACTGTTTCGCTGGTCTTTCTATTCCTGTTTAGTGATTGACTTCAGGGTTTCCGTTAGAAATTGCTTTGGTTTGGAAAAATGCAGTGTTCTATTTACTTAGATGTTCATAACTAAGGATGTATAAGCAAATTTCATTCTCTTTTGTATGAAGCATTGCATACTCCATTTTAAAAAAAGAAGTTGGCCTTTTTGTTTGTGAAGACCATATGGAGTTTGGCAAATGTGTTAAATTTTTAAGCTTTATATGAACAAATTTATTCCAGGTTCATCTGATTGAGGGTATAATTGATCAAGTGGAGGGCACAGTACATGTTTCCTGGGTGCAACCAAGAGTTCTGGGTATTGAACAGATAAAATCCTTACGGGATCGATTGGACAGTTGGACCGGAAAAGTACACACTGCGTTGTTGTCTATCGAGGCAGAAACGCCTGATTTAATTGGATCGTGAATTTTCTGTTCTTGTTTCTTGCGAATTGTAACGATTTCTTATGTTAAAGCGAACACATCATGAGGCAACAAAAGACGAAGAGACTTCCGAGTTACATGGGCATATAGCCAACGCTTCATTTTGTTTTGTCTGCTGCTTTTGAATGGTTGCTGGAAATAGCAGCCTCTTGTACTTGGCTTAGAAATTATTGGTTCTATATGGTTGCATGCCTTGAGACATGTTGCATCAGTTTGAAACAGGCTGTTTTTATGCATTAGAGTGATGACAAAACTATGTACCTGGAATTTTTCTTAGATACGGCCATTTTATTCACTTTAGGAGTTCTTTTAATTTAATTATCAAGCTAAGCGACTATTTTCTTTTGCAAAATCTTTTGGTTGCTGCTATTAATATTACTGTGTTATAAAATTCTTGTCTCATAACTGATAAAATTACTTACCAAACAGGGTTTTCAAAGTAGTACTGCATCATGTCCGAATTATTTTTGGTTAAGTGTGTTTGGTTTCAAGTTTTCTACCCTAGATTTACGTTTTTCATGGTTTCCAAAGTGTTTTTGCTGCGATTTCTATCCAATTGCTAGCTCCTGTGTAGACGTGAAAAGTTGTAGTGATTTGGTTCAATGTGATGCTTTACCAAACACATACTAAGTTGTTCCGACTTATATTTTCGTCTAGGTTTGTTGCACTAGCTCGATAGATAATTTGAACTCGGCTTGCAGCACTGTCTGCTTTGATTTTTCATTGTTTTGTTGAAGGGTCAATTTTACCTCTAACCTATAAGAGCAGCGGTTTTCAACCCAGTTTATTAAATTATGTTTTGCAATTTCTCCTATTATTATAACTTGACTCTTGCAAATAATAACAAAAGTTAACGGGTTTTCTAATACAAAAAGAAAAGACAATTATCTGCATCTAGTTAGTTAAGTACATTTCAACATAGGATGTCCTCAAATGTAAAAAGAAAACATAGGATGCCTTCTGATGCAATGTTTATGGTTTTTATCATTTAAAAAAAAAAAAAAAGAAAGAACAAGAGAAGGATATGGTTTTACTTTGCAAACATATACAAAATGGTTGAATGTGCATGCTTGATGAATCGATGCATGTTTTATTTGTTAAGAATATGCATGC
>Ga0228710_1006259_pt1 | contig 18156 bp, 11 predicted proteins | sample MedpolnodulmetaG_FD_177995 | JGI IMG/M metagenome (GOLD analysis project Ga0228710, IMG submission 177995) | Root nodule microbial communities from Medicago polymorpha collected in Santa Monica, California, United States - pink nodules | ecosystem: Host-associated > Plants > Roots > Nodule...
CCGCTGCGATGTTATTGAAATTTTGACAGGGTTGTTTTAATAAATAGTAACTTTACTCTATTTATAATTTAAATGTAGTGTGATATCCCGTTTTACGTTGAATACTCTGATTATTTGTATTATTTACATTGTTGGGAAAACGGGGTGTTACAATTGGAGTGGTTGCCTTTTTACCTTCACGGTTTTTGAGGAAATCATTAATTCCCCAAATAATAATACGCAATGTGAGTAACAAACCTGAGAAGGAAAACAATCCAATCCAAATACGAAGCAATGTTGAAAGTAAAACCTGAGCAACAATCCAGACAGGATCTGGGGTAACCATTGATATTGCGTTTTTGTAAGCAACAACAAGAGCTATGAGAGTGAAACACATCCCCATATATAAAAGCCACATAAAAAACCTATGACTAAAACGAATACCACTCACAAGCATGAGACAAACACTAAACGATGCAATGAAACATATTGTGTTCCACAAAAGGAAGTGAAAATAGGCAACAAGGTATATAACGGCTAATACAGCTTCACCCGGACATAGACTGTCGTTTCTGCCTTGGACATCACAAGATAGGAGATCATCAGCAATTGTGGCACAGGGTGGATGTGCGTAAGCATCATTGGTACTAGGTGCATTTGCGTAAGGATCATAAGTACGAGGTGTATGTGCGTCATCTTTAACTGACTTAACGCCCCCGGGTGGATTTAAAGCCATTTGAAATGTTATTGTTGCTATGAATATTGCTGTTATACCCATGGTCACTCTCATATTATCCAACCATTGATCCTTGTTTTTATATGTCAACCAATTCACTGCTTGTTCTAAAACCTTTCATCTCCAACCTTTCTTTGGTTCCTCTTTGGTTGGGGTTTCCACTTGATTGTTCATTGTCTGGGGTTCCTCATTGCACACTACTAGAAAAAGCAAAATTAGCGAGGGAAATTAGTGATGGAAAAAATGAAATTCCTCACAAATTCCTTGGTCGCAAAATTTAGCGACGGAATTAGAGAGGGATTTCACGTTTTCCCTCACTAAATATCCCTCACTAATTTTTGTTTTTTTAGTAGTGGCAATTGGTTGGAGTTTCTGTTGAACCACCATAAATATCAACTTGATTGTTCATTGTCTCTCCTTCAAAACAACCATGAAATATGAAAGAATTGGTATAACTTGTTTAATGTGCCATATAACTCATACGATTTTATTTTATTTTTTCAATGTGATGAGACTAAAATGTTTTTCCTGATACCTTAGAACAACAATTTTGACATATGGGAACAACACCGATTACTTTGACAGCAAAAAATGCTTGCTTTAGAGCATCAAAGACAACATTTTTTAGTTTTTGTTGAAACAAAACTTGAGAAAATTATTATTTATTTTCTGATTCATATTATATTATATTTATTGATATCTGCTCGATTTACTACTAGAATATTTAATTTACAAAGATAAATTAGTGATGAAAAAAAAACTATCATAAATATTGACTTCATATATTTTTTTCCTCTCTAATTATTTTCATCACTGCTTTATTTTTCTTTCTTTCTTAATAAGCAGAAAGATAACATAAAATTGAGTATAAGTGATATTTACCTGGAAGTGAGTTATGGTGGTGATGGATATCACGATAGGTTACTTCTTCTGGGTTTAGTGAAAGTATATCACGTTGAATTCTTTGAGTTTTTTGAGCCCCTTTATATAGGCGAGCATCACTGGTTTTTGGTTTTAAGTGGTGATCAATGCACATGCCGCATGTCCCCATGCATGAATTCTTTGCATGAAGATGGAAAAAGGACAAGGCAAGAAATTGTTGTTTTGTTGCATGCTGTTAAGGGAATAATTTTTTATTTTTTTAAATCTTTCTTCCTTTATTCCTTTTTGAACTATTTTGTAGTAAGTGTGAATGGAAATGAGAAAATATTAAGAATTTTGCTCTTCTTCCAACACATTTTGCTCGTGGCCAACTGAAATACCGAAAATACCCATGCGTTAGTTAAATAACACAAATGTTAAAATCTGCGCATCTTAACATGCGTTGCGCAACTTAACTCACGCTGGAATTAACACTTGCCTGAGTTAACTCACACTAGAAATTAACACTTGCGTGAGTTAACTCACGCAGGGGTATTTTGGGAAGTTCAGTTGGGAGCGAGCAATAACTATTGGGTAAAGAGCAGAATTCAAATATTAATGATGGACCAAATTAACGGGCATAATGAATAGACCTCCAATTTGGGGTTTTTTCTCTACATTATCCCTTGATGAAATGGGGTAATTTATCCTTATCAAAGAAAAATCTTTTCTTCGTCTTTATTCTTAAAATCAATTACCATTTTCATCTTTAGAATATAAAATTTCTTCATCTATTTCATTTAACATGTGATCTTCATCTCGTTCGTTCTATATTTGAATTATATTTGTCATTCGGGGTAAATAATACCCCTAATTCATGAAAGATAATTTATTTTGTTTTTTTTCTTCTTACAAACAGTTACCATTTTTATCTCAAAAATATCAAATTTCTTCATTTCTTTCATTCAACATGCGTTATCCATCTCCCTCGTTTTAAAATCAAATCATACTTGTCATTAGGGGTAAATTACTCCCAATTCATCAAAGGGTAATGTCGGCCTCGCCTTTGTGCATTTGATGAAAGTCTATTAATTAATATAAAATTTTGACGATTGATTTTAAATGAATTTCTTCATTTTTACTCTCTCGATCCGTTTTAAAAGAGAGGTGGTAAGAGAGTATTTTGGGGGTTAGAGGTTTGCATTTTTATGGTGTTTTTGGTCAATATCCTAATTCTAAAATTGGCACCAATAGAGTAGAGATGGAGAAGATTTTCAACATGGGGATGAATATTGAGGCGTCATTTAATGAAGAGAGGCCAACGCTGATTGACAAACTTTTAGTGCATGAGGGTTGTGATTTACTGAAAAATGTGTGGTGTGGGAATGGATGAGGTGGTTGTTGATTGTTGATTGTATGCACTTGCTTGGCTTGGGTTTTTGGGGTCTCAATGCGTAGTTTTCGTTGGATAGGGTTGGGTGAGGTGGGTTTGGGTTGAGGTTATGACTTTATCACGAGTGATTTGTTCGTTAGTTCGGGATTTTAGGGATTCCTTTAGAAATGGGATTATTTTTTCATGTCATCATCTTCTGTGGTCTTTTACGTTGTCTAGTGGTTTTGGGACTTTCCTGCTTCCCTTTGGTTAGGTTTTCTTGGTGCTCATTTTTTGTGGGTTTAGTACTACATGTACTTCGTCTCAGTTGTTGGGTTTAGTACTTCTTCTTCTTACATCTGATTTAACAATAATATCTTATTTTGTTGTTAAAAAAAGATTTTTTTATTTTTTTTACGAAAGTCTTAAGAGAAAACGAATAGAAGGTTTTTAAACGAATTTCTTCAATTTTCTACCCCCACCGTTCTAAAATAAATGCTGATTAATTTTTATTTTTTTGAGCAAGCTGATTAAATTTTTTTATCAAGTTATTTTATTAGCTATTGATATATTTTCTACTTTCATGAATGCAAAAAAGAAAAAATAACATTTTGGTAATAATGTACATATTAAAATTATAGGTATAGATATGTTTCACTTTCATATTGTAACAAATTATATTTATCTGATTCAATGACATCAACAATATAACAAATATAATATAAATTCCTATATTTTTGAATGACAACAACAATATAGTATTTTTATAGGTAAATTTGTTTAAGAGTATACTTGGAAGTGAAAAACTTATCCCAAAATCATGTATTTTCTTAATATATAATATAGATTAAATGATACAATCGAATAAAATTAATCAAAATTACATTATAAACTTTTTTGTTGTTGGCTTAATACATTATAAACATAGTGAGTAGTTTTCTATGTTTATATGTTACTACGTTAAAGATATGTACTTGAACAAACCTCATAAGCATTGCAACGTCATCATTTGTTTTTTAAGAAACTTGAATGAGAACTCAAAAAAATGTTCGATGGAGCAACTCTCTTAGACCCGGTTCTCCTCCCCAATCAAATAATGGGGGATGACTTGATGGGTCAATCAATGTACCTTTTTTAAGGAAAAAAATACAATATACCTATGAATCGATGTTTCCTCTTTTGTATTTCGTTTTACTATTCACTCTTGTTTTTTCAACGTCAATCAATGTTTTTGTAATTGAACAAAGAAATTATTTTTTGTTGAGAAATGTTAATAGGATGTTTTTTCAAGTTCCAATCGTCGGTAAATTATTGCTTTGTACATCCTCAAATTAAACACTGAAATTCGAAATTCAGTTAGATGAAGGTTTAGGTTGGCTTTGTTGCTGTTATTGAAGTTAGAGGAATTTTTTTTTTTTTCAATCGTGGGATGGAATAATAAATGTTTTTGAGTTTTTATTATTGTTGATTGATCTTTTGAATTAAACTTTCTAAGTGTTGGAGAGTGTGTAGTAGGAGAATGCAATTGGAAGGATTGTATTTGTAAATCATGAGTATGAGTATGACTATCATTTGCAAATATTTGGTTTTTTTTTTATCTTGTGTTGTTTTTATTTTGAAATTGCATATGGAATTATTGATGGGATCCTTGTTGGAAATGAATGGTAAAATTATTGATGGGTCTCTGCTCATCATGATGACTCAAAAAATTATTGATGGGCTAAACCTGATTATAAATGGTTAGGTCTTGCTGATTATAAATGGTTAGGACTTGATGGTTTCTTCTTTTATTGTAGTTGTTATTAATAATTATCTTTGATTTCTCCCACTATCTGCTATTTTATCCACTTGGGGGGATGATTTGTACCTATGAATCTATGATGAAGGAGCAGCTGGCGCAGAAGAAGTCGCCGTGCTCGTGAACTGTACTATGTTTGAACTTATTTTAGATATGGAAAAGGAGAAACGACATTGGAAAAATTTAGCAATTGTATCAACTTGCTTGTACTTGTTTACTATTTAAATTAGCATTAATCATACTAGCATGTTAGCTGAATTAACATTTGTGGAATATCTTAATAACATGTACATTCACGTAATCATGGAGTTGTTAATTTTAATCCACCGATTAGATTAGAAAATGTAGTTTTCAGTTTTATATTTGAATTTATTTTACCCTAGTCAAAATGTAGTTCATCCGATGATAATAGGTTGTTCAAGATAATCTATTGTATAAGAAAAGCCTAAATGTAGCATAGAATAAAAACGATTTTACAAATGCAATTTAAATAATAAAAAGTTGTAGGGATATTTGATACACTAAAATGAAGTTAAAACTCTCAATACCAATTTTCTCTGCATGTACTCAAGGAAACCTAACATGTCTCTTTTTAAATTTGGATTTTTGTTGTTCTTATTGCACGGAGCAAGACAGCCAGCCATGCCATGAAATGTCAAATTGCACTACATAATTTTTTTTATAATATCAATCTACACTTAGTTTTGAATCTATGTAATTACATTCAATCTACACTCAAAATTCTTCTTTCTGTTATTATGCTTACTCTCTGATGCACTTTACTCACCAATTAAATATGTTGCTTCCACTTCTTCTCTTTGGTATTACTCCTTTTTTATTTAAATACATGTTATGTTGCAGTAAAATTTGTTTTTTAAGAGAGTGAAGCAAGACTAGAATAAAAGTTGACCTCATTGTCTTGAAGAGGTAATTTTTTATGGTTTTTTCTAGATTACCCTCTTTTGTTTAGGGGGTATTTACCCCCTCATGATATCAACCAATCAAAATGTAATATACATTGGCAACATTAAATGTTAAATAAATGAGTCAATTTTTAAAAAAAAAAAATCAATTTTAATCCTGAGGTAACTTTTAATACTTTTAATTTTTATTTAATTATAGACAAGATTACATTTATCTTATTTATTTGTAACATATTTGATCCTTTATCTTTATTTTTTTTCCGTTTAGGTCTTTTATCTCTCATAAAAGCACATATACATCCTTTTTCTCATTTTTTTATTAAAAAATTACATAATTTTATTTTTTAAATATATTTTTATTAAAAATGAAAAAAAAATCCAGAAATATGATGATCCTTTATCTTTATTTTTTTCCATTTAGGTCTTTTATCTCTCATAAAAGCACATATACATCCCTTACTCTAAATGCTTATTAGGTCTAGCAACCATTTAACCTAATTTTTCCCTCTAATTACATGCAATTAATTGCTTTTAGTCACTTAACCCTCAATATTTTCCCTCCTCTTCTATGTCTAATTTGAATTTCAAAAAGTTTATGGTTTGTATTTCCCTAAAATAATGCCTATCAATAGGTATTCGTTTGATACATGCTTTCACGTGGCTGCTATTAAATATGCCTATTGTCATACCCCATGCAAACTCTATTAGAAACCCACTTCTCCATATTGTATCTGTTTCCAACGCATGCCAATTTGAATTCCGATTTACTTTTTTAAAAAATAAAGTTGTAAAATGTGAGGCATTTTCTGATGTTACACACCATCCCTCTTCAGTATAAATACATGCCAGACACCTAAGGAACCTAATTGTATTCCTGTTTATTATTCCCTATCTGCCATGGCTAGACGTAATGCTGAGACATTGTTGTCCTATCACGCCTTGACTGGTAAACTGTCTATGCTTTTGTATTGTATGTATAAGCTATTCATTCAAGCTATTGCATGTAAGTTGTTCTGTTTGCTTCGTCAGGGCCTTCTGGTGGTTTTCTGGCACTGTGTTGTGCCCGTTTTTTCCTCTTAGTTGTGCTGCTGTTTTTATCTGTGTTTAGGGTGGGTTTTTTTTCTTCTGTTTTTCCTCCCTACTGTGTTGACAGGATACGGGGCCTGTTATGTAGTTTGAATTTCTACAAGCTTTTTATTATATCAAATTAACATCAGTCACACATAATTTTAATTTAGGATAGTTTAAGTTAATTGAATGCTGTTTTTTAAAAAACTTAAATTTGAAAAAAATTGTAGAATAGTATGAGGTTTATCACACGCGGTTAACAGTGTGGCCATATAAATTCTAGGCTTCTACTTAGATTGTATGTGGACCCACAATTACAATAAATCATATCTTATAATATGGAGATAGACAACCGTTGTTATTCCCCTGGCTTTTTCTTATTTTGTAAACATAAACAAAATAAATGTTTTTGTCTGTTCACATTTCAAAGCATGATTAATGATTTACCCTACTTGATCTTAATTAAAGTTTCTTAGTTGGCATAGAATGAAAGGTTTCATATAAATAAAAGGAAGTTATAGACTGTTAAGCTGCTTCATTTTTCCAGTATAGATTTCACAGAGTTCCTTTTTGGTGCAGTGCAAACCCTATAATGTCCATTGCGTAATTTAACGTTTGTTATAGAAGATATGAGATGAACAATGAAGCTTGAATTAATTATGGATAGAAATGAGGATAACTAACCTTTCTTCTCATAATTATGCATTGCAGTTGCATATTGTGTCCAAAACTAAAGTAACGATTATGGTTGAGAAATACTTAGGCGTTATTCTCCTCTACCAAAAGCTGCACATGTGAATCTATTTTACACGCATTGTGCTTGAGAAATACTTAAGGCAGTGAACTAATAAGGAGAAATGAATTTGATCGTTTAGACTATAAATACTTTTTAGCTCATTTTGAGGAAGAAAAGTTTGTATCTCAATATCTAAAGAAACTATAATTGTAGAATAAGTGTCATGGAAATGAATTGTAAGTAATGACAGACCATTGAATTTGAGAATTAGACATAATGCCTCTAGAATGTCTAGATTTTGAATAGTTTCTCTTGATTTTTAAAATGACTGTTTTTTTTAATTTGTTATCTTTGTTTTAAATAATATCTTGATAGGCTCACATGCCAATTAAAATAGTAGATCATACATTATGGAATTGAACTTGATACATTATTGACTAGAAGGATTTCGACCATTTTAGTGGGTTTATTGCACTATTGTTGAAAACTAATTTGTGATTCATTTTGTTTTAGAAAAATGCTATTGTGTCCGAAAACCAATTCGTGTAAACCCCATGAATGTTCTAGCCCGTCACATTGTTGTATACCACATTCACTTATTGTTGTGATTCCTCAAACACTTGGCTTCTACTGCTATGTGTACAAGTCTCACAATTTATTTTAGTTTTTAGTTTTTGCTCTCTCCCTATATTTTATTTTAGTTTTTAGTTTTTACTCTCTCTATGTGTATGTTTTAATTGATCTAACACATGGCGAATTTTGTTTCATTATCCACTGTACTGAAGGATAATAAAATAGATGAAGTGTTTTTGTATTTTTTTTATGAAGGAGTGTTTTTTTAATCAAGACCAAGAAAGAAACTTTCAGAAAATATATAAAACTAAAGTTTAAATGTATGTTTTCATGCATCCGTTCATGTTCGCGTGAGAAATCTATAGCACCATATAACATTGCTCTTTTTCTTCCTTAGTTTCATAGTTCTTTCAGCTGTAATGACAGGAATTTCTAATTTTGAATTGGTGTTGTTGCATTAGTCTAATAGATTTCAATTTGGAATAAGATGGAAGCAATATTGTGAAATCTTTCTTGGTAGGCGTGGGACCCATTGATGCTGGATGTAAAGCTTGACACCTGCATATTACTCCCTCCAGTCTCAAATATAAGAAAAGATTCTTTTTTTAGGTTCATTGAATAATTAACGTATCTGCTTTACAATGTAGACCAGATACATTAACTACTCAATGAACCTAAAAAAAGAATATTTTCTTATATTTGAGACCGGAGGGAGTATGTATGTGTGTAATTTATCGTTGTTGTTTTAGCATTGAGTGTATTCTTAGGTTTCTTTTTTTTTTTTTAGGGTTCTTAGGTTGTTAGCATAAGTATTTTTGGAGTTTGTTATGGTGTTTTCTGCATAATAAAGATAATGTGCAAAACTTTTCTAATTTTGACATTCATAAAGTATTCTTTGTGGTTTTTGACTCTTATTTTCATATAACTTTGCTTTTGGAAGTTCTTTTACTTTGTAGTATCTTCTCTATCGAAGGAAATAAATATAACTTAACAATCATATAGAAAAGAGACGTTTCCCTAAAACAAAATTATGTTGAAGAGAGGCAAAATATATCTAACAATATATGTATTTTAACATTTTTAATTAAAGATATTGTTAACCAATAAATATGGTGAAGATACTGCTATAACGTCAAATGTGGTCTATGAAGAAGTATTTCTCAATTTATGATTAAGTATGTTAATGTTAATACAATTGTATTCTACATTTTATTTAACATCTAATTTTTTCTTTTTTCATGATATACTTTTATTCCTTTATATTACAATCAAACACATGGGTTGGCAAAATTGGTCGATAAGACCTATTGGTCTTTATTCTATGATATACATTTTTCTAAGAATATATTTCATTTGAGATCAAATATTACTTATTGGTCTTTATTACAGTCAATAGGACCCGTGCGGCGCACGGATCGCCAATCTAGTTTTAATTTAGTTCTTTTTGCTTATAAAAAAAAAAGAAAAAACCAAATTACAACGATAACATTTAAACAAACATATATATACTACTTTTTTTAAACAAAAAAAATAGTGTACAACACTCAAGAGCTATTATTAATAAAAAATGAAAGATACAAAGATATTTGGGGGGACTATAGACCAATACCCAAACTAAAATAATTAAGGAAACTTAGTATTTGCCTCATTAAAAACCTTGCTAGAAGAATCCAGCAAGGAAAAAAGAGTACATAGCAAACAAAAACATAAACACATTTATATTACATATAAATAAAAGACAACTTCCACACAAATACATGCCAAATGAAGTGGTTAATTTGGGCTAGGACAAATATTTTTCCTCCCCCCAGCAAACTATAATCACTAACATTTGCTTATTAAATTTTTTTTTACCAGCCCTTACAAAGATAAAATTTAAAAATACATATCTTACATATATTCAACACTTAGCACACTAATTATAGTCGAAATTAAAGATTGTATGATTCAATCAAGCGATTGGAATCTTCTTTGAAGTGGTGTTCGCTTTTTTATCTCCACCGATGTCGAGGAAATCACAAATTCCCCAGATAATAATACGCAATGTGAGTAACAAACCCGAGAAGATAAACAATCCAATCCAAATTTTAAGCAGCGTTGAAAGTAAATCCTCATTTTCACCCCAGACAGGATCTGGGGTAACCATTGGTACTGCTATTCGGTAAGTAAGAACAAGAGTTGTGAGAGTGAGACACATCCCTATAGATACAAGCCACATAGTAAACCTATGACTCAAACGAATACCACTTGTAAGAAAGAGTAAAACACTAAGTGATGAAATGAAACATATTGTATTCCAAAAAAGGAAGTTAAAATAGACTTCAGGGTATACAACGGCCATTGTAGCTTCACCCGGACTTAGCGTCCACGTGGAATTTTCAGCACCTAATATATTATCTTCCATTTTATCTTTGCCGCCGTGTTCAACAGACCTAACGCCACCCGGTGGATTTAAAGCCATTTGAAATGTTACTGTTGCTATGAATATTGCTACTACACTAAGATTCCCTCTCATCTTCTCCAACCATTTATCCTTGTCTTTGTATAACAACCAAATCTTTGCTAGTTCTAAAACCCTTCTCCAACCTTTCTCTTGTTCCTTATTGGTTAGGGTTTCTGTTGAACCGCCATTATTATCCACTTGATTGTTCATTGTCTGCCATTCAAAACAATCATGAAATATGTAAGAATTGTCATAACTTGTTTAATGCACCATATAACTCATAAAAGTTTGTTTGTAATTAAGGTGTGACGGATGATAGTGACTCTCTATAAACTTATTTGAAGATTTTATTTTAATTTTTCAATGTGAGACTAGAATGTTTTTCCTGATACCAAACAACATCAATTTTGATCTATGGAAACAACAACGATTATTTTGAAAGCAAAAAATTGTTGCTTTAGTGCATCAAAGACCACAATTTTTAGTTTTTGTGGAAACAAAAATTGAGAAAATTATTTTCTTCACTAAATATTTACTCTATAAATTTTCATATTTTTTGCTCTCTAATTATTGTCATCACTACTTTATTGTTTTATTTAATAAGCAGAAAGATATGATAAAATAAAATTGAGTATAAGAGATATTTACCAGGGAGTGAGTTATGGTGGTGATGGATATCACGAGAGGTTACTTCTGCTGGGTTTAGTGAAAGTATCACACGTTGAATTCTGAGTTTTTTGAGCCCCTTTATATAGGCGAGCGGCACCGGTTTTTGTTTTAAGTGGAGATCAATGCACATGCCGCATGTCCCCATGCATGAATTCTTTGCATGAAGATGGAAAAAGGAGAAGGCAAGAAATTGTTGTTTTGTTGCATAGTGTTAAAGGAATTTTTTTATTTTTTTAATTAAATCTTTTTTGAAGTATTTTTTAGCAACTGTGAATGGAAATGAGAAAATATTAATGATGGACCAAATTAGCGGGCCTGATGAATAGATCTCCAATTTAGGGTTTTTTTTTCTCTACATTATGCCTTGATGAAATGAGATAATTTATCTTATCAAAGAAAAATCTTCTTTTCTTCGTCTTTATTCTTAAAATCAGTTACCATTTTCATACTAAGAACATCAAACTTTTTTGTCTCTTTCATTTAACATGTGATATTCATCTCCTTCATTCTATAATTGAATCTTATTTGTCATTCGGGTAAATTACCCCCAATTCATCAAAGATAATGTATTTTGGTTTTTTTTTCTTCTTACAATCAGTTATCATTTTTATCTCAAGAACATCAAACTTCTTCATCTCTTTCATTCAACATCTGATATCCATCTTCTTCGTTTGAAAATCAAATCTTACTTGTCATTAGGGGTAAATTACTCTCAAAATTTTTTTTGGTTACAAAATTACTCTCAATTTATTAAAATGTAATGTAGGCCTCACCTTTGTGCATTTGATGGAAGTCTATTAATTAATATAAAATATTGACGATTGATTTTATATGAATTTTTTCATTTTTTACTCCCTCAATCCGTTTTAAATGAGAGGTGTTAAGAGAATATTTTGGGGGTTAGAGGTTTGCATTTTAATGGTGTTTTGGGTGAATATCCTAATTCTTAAATTGACACCAATAGAGTTGAGATGGAGAGGATTTTCAACATGGGGATGAATGTTGAGGCGTCATTTAATGAAGATAGGCCTACACTGATTGGCAAACTCTTAGCGCATGAGGGTTGTGATTTAGTGAAAAATGTGTGGCGTGGGAATGAATGAGGTGGTTGTTGATTGTATGCACTTGCTTGGCTTGGGGGTTTTGGGGTCTCTATGTGTAATTTTCGTTGGATAGGGTGGGTGGAGGAGAATGCAATTGGAAGGATTGTATTTGTACATCATGAGTATGACTATTATCTGCAAATATTTGGTTTTTTTATCTTGTTTGTTTTTATTTTGAAATGAATGGTAAAATTATTGATGGGTCTCTGCTCATCATGATGACTCAAAAAATTATTGATAGGCTAAACCTGATTATAAATGGTTTTAGGTCTTGATTGTTTCTTCTTTAATGGTAGCTATTATTAATAAGAGAAATGTTAACATCACACATTATATTAACTAGCGTTCAAATGGGCACTTCGTCCCCGTCTATAACCACTCTTTTTACGGCGGCGCTAATGCATATAAATAACTAACAATAGTTTTTATAAAGTAAATGATTTTGATTAAAATTATTATGAGTTTGATTAAAATTATAGGTATAGATTTGTTTCACTTTCATATTGTAACATATTATATTTATCTTTTTCAATGAAACCAACAATATAACAAATATAATATAATTTTTATCTTTTTGAATAACACCAACAATATAGCATTCTTATACGCATATTTATTTAAGGGTATACTTGGAAGTGAAAAAGTCAACCCAAAACGATTTATTTTATATATAGTATATAAGATTAAATGATACAATTGAAAAAAATTAATCAAAATTACATTATAAACTCTTTTTTTTGTCTTATTTACATTATAAACTTTTTTTTTGTCTTATTTACATTATAAACTTAGCTAGTAGTTTTCTATGTTTATATGTTACTAGGTTGAAGATGATGTATGTGAACAAACTTCATAAGCATTATAACGACAGCATAAATTTTTTAAGGAACTTGAATGAGAACTAAAAAAAACGTTCATTATGCAATATCTTGAAAAACAAAGTTATCCAACAAAGAACAACTCTCTAAGACCTGTTAATTGATTAGGGATGACTTGATGGCTCAACCAATGTACTTTTTTTAAGGAAAAAATACAATGTACCTGTTGATTGATGTTTCCTCTTTTGTATGTAGTTTTTACTATTCACTCTTGTTTTTTCAACGATTTCAAATTCTCAATCAATGTTTTTGTAATTGAACAAAGAAATTAATTTTTATTTGAAAATGTTAATAGAATATTTTTTCAAGTTCCAATTGGTGAATTATTGTTTTGTAGATTGTTAAATTAAACACTGAAATTCGAAATTCAATTAGATGAAGGCTTAGGCTGGCTTTGTTGCTGTTATTGAAGTTAGAGGAGTTTTTTTTTTTCAATCGTGGGACTGGGATAGAATAATAAATGTTTTTTAGTTTTTATTATTGTTGATTGATCTTTTTAATTAAACTTTTGAAGTGCAGGAGAGTGTGTAGTAGGGCAGTGCAATTGGAAGGATTGTATTTTTGAATCATGAGTATTAGTATCATTTGCAAATATTTGATTTTTTTATCTTGTGTTGTTTTTGTTTTGAAATTGCATATGAAATTATTGATATGTGATCCTCACTGAAGTGAAGGTAAAATTATTGATGGATCTATGCTCACAATGATGACGAAAAAAATTATTGATGGGCTGGACCTGATTATAAATGGTTATAGGTCTTGATTGTTTCTTCTTTTATGGTAGCTATTATTAATAATTATCTTTGATTTGTACCTATGAATCTATGATGAAGGAGCAGCTGGCGCAGAAGAAGTTGTCGTGCTCGTGAACTGCACTATGTTTGAACTTGTTTTAGATATGGAAAAAGTGAAACCAACAATGGGAATATTTAGCAATTGTATCAACTTGCTTGTACTTGTTTACCATTCACGCACCAATTTAACTTAATTACCATTAAATACAAGCATGTTACCTGAATTCAAATTTGTGGAATATCTTAATAACATGTACATTCACGCAATCATGGAGTTGTTAATTTTAATTCACAGAATAAGATTGGACAGTTTAGTTTTCAATTTTATATTTTGAATTTAATTTACCCCAGTCAAAATGCAGTTCATCCAATTGTAATTGTTCAAGATAATCTGTTGTATAAGAAAAGCCTAAATGTAGCATAGAATAAAAACATTTTTAAAGCTGCAATTTACATGATAAAAAGTTGCAGCAATATTTGATACACTAAAGGCTTTGTTTGCGAGTTTTGAGGGGAAGGAAAGGAAAGGTTAAGGAGGGGAAGGGAAGAGAGGGAAGGGAGAAAGGAGGGAAACTCACAATACCTAATTTCTCTGCATGTACTTAAAGGAAATCTAAGATCTCTCTTTTTACATTTGGATTTCTGTTGTGCTCAATGCCATGACATGTCAAATTGCACACATAAATTTCAATCCATGAATGATACTGTAATTTACCACTTCATAACTGCACATAATTTTTTTGATATCAATCTACACTTAATTTTGAATCTCTTTAATTACATTCAATCTACATTCCGAATTCTTCTTTCTGCTATTATGGTCACTCTCTAATGCACTTTACTCACCAATTAAATATGTTGCTTCCACTTCTTCTCTTTGGTATTATTCCTTATTTTTTTAATACATGTTATGTTGCAGCAAAATTTGTTTTTGAAGAGAGTGAAGCAAGACTAGAATAAAAGTTGACTTCATTGTCTTGAAGAGGTCATTTTTTATTTTCCCATCTTCTTTGTAAATGTCTAGAATAATAATTATAATTGTTCATACTTCATATGTCGTTGAAATTAATGTGTATTGCTAAAAAAAGTTCTTCTTGCATGTGGATGATATATTGCAAGCTAGGATTGGTGGATGAAACAACTAAACTGTATATAGAACTACTGTCTTTTTTATCTCTAAAATATATAATGCTTTGCCGCGGTCCAACCTTGGATAAATAGAGCTTTTAATAGATGGGAAATGTTAACTAGTGTCTCCGGGGCACTGGCTAAGATCTTTAAATGGTAACTTTTTTATGAAAGTTTGTGTAATCAGTGCATTGAAAATTGAAAACTTTGACATTTTAAAAGAACAATTACTTAATTTAGCATGCTTAAAGAGTGCCCCGGAGGCACTCGTTAACAAGACTCTTAATATATTAGCACGAAACATCTTAAGCCGGCTCCTATGTTACCCGGCTTAACAATGTATTTCATAATTCAGCTCAAAATCCAACTTATGTTGCCCCAATTTTTAGTTGGACGCTGAACAAACTTAAGAAATCATTTTTTCCCGACTTAACAAATGTTTTATGCACTAGTGTATCTACTGTCAATCTAAAAAAGTTTTGCATATGCATCCAGTAGCATGTCAGCATACAAATTTTTGAAATTATAATTTACAAACTAATATATATATAAAAAAAAAAAACACAGCAAAATTTAAGATCATTGGAAGCAAATCCACTTATCTTTATCCCTTTTAACTCCCTTTGTAAGAAGGAGTTTCATTAGTTCGACTAAAGCATGCTCCTCCCTGCCTAAAAGTTCCCTCCTCCAACCAAGATCCCAATGCCACTATTAACCAACCCAACTCCCCATTTGATTCACCTTGTTATTCTTTTGGGTGGTCCTAGGAAAATTAGGGAGAAGAGGTTTTCCCCTATCCAAATATCATGCCAAAAGAATGTTGATTCCCTATTTCCAATACTTATGTTTGCAAGCTCAAAAAACCAATCTTCGACATTTCCCAAACCCTTCCCTAAGGTACATAAGTTATTCCACCAAAGGGGGGAGAGTTTGAATTTGTCTCTAGAAAAGAGGTTTTGTGCATAATCACGGTATCCACCATATTTCGCCTTTAACACATCTTTCCACAAAGCCTTGTCATCATTTAGAAAGCGCCACCTCCACTTCGCTAGAAGATCCATATTGAAATTTTTTAAATCTTTGATGCCCAACCCCTCCTCATCCTTTGGTTTAAAAATATCCCCCCACATCACCCAACAAATCTTATTCTTCAAAGTAGCTCTGATGACAAAGCATCATATTACATTTTGGTTATGTTTTCTAGTACTTTTCTTTACATTTGAAGATAAATAAGATGAGAGGTAGAGGAGTTTTCAATGGTTTGAGGAACATATTGTATTGTTTTAACTCGAGTCATTGTAATTCAGCTTTATCCTAGATCATGCAACTGCATAGGTGTTTTGAGTGTATTGTAATGATGAATCATGTAAATCGACAAATCAAGACATCACGCGAAGGATCAAGGATATGAAATTGAAGATCAAGGGTTCTTATAAGGTTGTTGAAATAAGTTTTATTAATTGCTAAGTTAAACGACAATCTCTGCGATGTACGATAAACTTACTACTTTATTACTTGTTACGATTTGATGCACTTGTCAATTTCGTCCATCAAGCCCCCAACCAAAGATATATATATTTTTAATTTGCACCATAACTTCCAAACTTTGTTAGGCACTTTAAGAAAAGAAAGAAAATTGGGATAGAGGCCAATGCCGAGTTAGTTAGAATCACCCTTCCTCCAAGACACAAATCTATTCTTTCACCCGCCAAGTCTTTTTTCCAAAGCATCTAGAATTGGTTTCCAAGTTGCAACTTTATTTGGGTTTGAACCCACCGACAACCAAAGATAAGTAAAATGAAGTGACCCCACTTTACACTTCAGGAAAGAAGATGTCGGATCAACGAAAGAATCCTCCACATTGACCTGTATTAAACAACTATTAGAGAAATTAACTTGTGTCCCCGAAATCAATTTGAACCACCTAAGAATAGCCTTCATAAACCAAATATTTTGCGCACATGCCTCACCAATAAAAAGAGCGTCATTGTATATTGCAAGTGAGAGACAACCACATATGATTTTCCCACCTTAAAGACTTTTACAAAAATCTTTATCCACCAAAATTTTCATGAGCGCCCCGAACCCCTTCGCCACCGATAGAAAAAGAAACAGGGCTAAGGGAGCATCTTGTTTAATCCCATTTTGAATTTGAAATTGATCCATTGGCCACTCGTTAACGAGAACCGAGAGTTTTGATTCCTTAGTTCTAATCGAGGCACGATTTCTAAGTTATGATTTCTAAGGGTTCTAATTTTTTGGAGATTGAAGACACATTTGGAGCCAATGATTGCAGATTTTGTGGTGGCTTGCCATCCAACTCATAGTCAGTCCTAATTTCATGTAATGTAGCTTTCTTTTTATCTAGTTATTTGTGCATTAGCCATGAGTAGCTAAGTTTTCATTGATTAGGTCTTACATGAATTTGTTCTAAGCTTCTGACCAATGAAATTTGTAAACCCAATTTCCTTATAATTGCAAATCTAGTTTATTCAGTATAATTCGTGCTTAATGATTTTACGTTTTGATCAAATATAAATTGAACAAATGACTGTTGACACCAACTTATAACTTAGATCTAATATATTGTTCAACTTAACAGACAATCTAGGGATATAACGTTGTTAAGTTGTGATTTCTTAAATTAACGGACATTCAAACCTTTGATGATTACGGGTTCACCTAGGGGATTATGAAATTGCAATTAAAAAGAGCACTCTGAGTCAAGGGATTGACTTGAGCTATTTTGTTAAATTATCATAAATTAGAGAAACAATTAAACGGTTTGATTTCAAATTACCAATTAGCGGTGAACAGATGATTTGAAAGACCTGGTCATATTTCCTATAAATTCATTACCAACTTTTATAATCAATTTGTTTTTAGTTTATATTTATAAAACCAAATCATTCGCCATGTGCAACCCTTAATTTTACAAACATCCTTAATAATAACGACACTACCGAGTAGAAGTTGAAATAGTCCTTGTGGATACAAATTTTATTACTTCGATATAATTTGTACTACACTTACTAAATTTGTATCACAGCTCAACCGAGGTTGATACCAAAGTGACGGGCCTAAAAAAATTATAG
>Ga0228710_1006260_pt1 | contig 18155 bp, 11 predicted proteins | sample MedpolnodulmetaG_FD_177995 | JGI IMG/M metagenome (GOLD analysis project Ga0228710, IMG submission 177995) | Root nodule microbial communities from Medicago polymorpha collected in Santa Monica, California, United States - pink nodules | ecosystem: Host-associated > Plants > Roots > Nodule...
AATGCAATTCATATTACCTCTTTCCCCAATCTGCTCCAATTTATATCACTACGCAATTTCTGCATATATATTCAAATTTGCATCACTATTTTTAGCCATCATCAGTGCACTTCAATAAAAATATTAATTATATTTAATGACTATATACCGTAAACCATTCCATACACTAGTCCTCATCTCAAAGATGATTATGTTCCTCCTCTCATACATACACCAGTCGAAGAACAAAAGAACTTATTAACCAATTTTCTATGAATATTCATCTCCATACATTAAATGTCTGCTAATCAGTTTTTCCATGGGTACAAGGTGGGTTCGGATGCTACTGCGGTTGTCTCACACTTACAATTTGTGGATGATACTTTAATAATAGCTGAAAAATCTTGGGCCAATGACCGGGCGATGCGTGCGGTACTTATGTTGTTTGAAGAGATATTTGGTTTGAAGGTAAATTTCACAAAGAGTCAATTGTTTGCTGTAAATGTCCAATCGTCTTGGTTGAATGAGGCGGTGTTAGTTCTGAAGTGTAAGGTTGGAAATCTCCCTTTTGTGTATTTGGGGCTGCCTATAGGTGGTGATGCGCGTCGGTTGTATTTTTGGGATCCACTGATTACTCGCCTAAAGTCTAGACTGTCAGGGTGGAAATCTAAACATTTATCTTTTGGTGGTCGTTTGATTCTGTCGAAGTATGTCCTGTCATCTATGCCTGTTTATGCTCTTTCCTTGTTCAAGGCTCCCTCAGGTATCATCTCCTCTATTGAATCTATTTTAAATAAATTTTTTTGGGGAGGGAACGATGACCATAAAAAAAAAAAACTTGGGTTGACTGGAATTCTGTTTGTTTGAGTAAGGAGGTTGGTGGTTTGGGGGGTAAGGAGAATTAGGGAGTTTAATGGTGCTTTACTAGGAAAGTGGTGTTGGAGGGTGTTAGTCGAGAAAGAGAGTTTGTGGTATAGGGTGCTGGTGGCGAGGTACGGTGAGGAGGGAGGAAGGTTGTTAGACGGTGGGAGGACAGCCTCGGCATGGTGGCGTGCCATAGATGCCTTGCGTAGTGAGGCGTGGTTTGGTACTAATGTCAAAAGATCGGTGGGGAATGGGAAAAATATTTATTTTTGGTCGGATGTGTGGGTGGGTGGGGTGTCCTTTAAGGAAAGGTTTAGCAGATTGTTTGAGTTGTCGGTGGATAAATGGGTGTTGGTGTTTGACTTGTTTCATTTAGGGTGTGGTGTGAATGGAGAAGCGTGGAAGTGGAGACGAAGTATGTTTGCGTGGGAAGAGGAGCAATTGGGGGAATTATGTTTTTTGCTTCAAAATGTGATTTTGCAGGTTGACAAAGAGGACAAATGGATATGGAAATTGGAGAAGTCTAATGCTTACACTGTTCGTAGTGCTTATACCTGTCAGTCTGCTCAACTTCCCGTTGTCGATCCGGTGGAGCTGAAATTGCTATGGCAAAAGATTGTTCCTCTGAAGGTAGTGGTTTTTGTTTGGCATCTGCTTCGAAATAGATTGCCAACCAAAGACAACTTGTTGCGGCGTGGTATTCTCCATACAGATTCTTGTCAATGTATTGCTGGTTGTGATTCTATGAAAACTGTTAACCATTTATTTCTTCATTGTTCTTTGTTTGGGACGATTTGGAACTGTGTTCGTTGTTGGATTGGTCTTTCCATCGCCGTCCCGCTAAATGTATCGGACCATTTTAGTCAGTTCTATTTTGGTGGTGGCAGATCTCAGGTGCAACACACAATTTTAAACGTCGTTTGGTTTGCTACTGTGTGGGAAATCTGGAAAGAAAGAAATAACAGAATTTTCAATGATAAAGAAAGCTCGGTTATGCGGATTGTGGACAAAATAAAGTCACTTTCTTATTCATGGTTGAAGGAGAAATTTCAGATCTCTCAATTACCATGGTTGGTGGCTTAATCCCCTCGCAATGTTGGGCTACAGATAATGTTATTTCTTTTTGCTGTTTTTCTTTTCCCACTTTGTAAATATTGTACAGATTCTTTTGTTTTTCCTTGGCACACCTTGTGTTAGGAAGGACTTTTTGTGTTGATATATATTCCATTTTAGTCTCTTCAAAAAAAAAATCATTATTTTCCTTAAAAAGAAAAACAAATATCATTATTTGTTGAAGAGAATAATACTTTATGCATTTAGGAGTTTTTTATTAAAAAAATTTCCCACATTTTATTTTACAACTCCCTCGTCCCATATCTCATTAGAACATTTCGTGCAAATTAAAAAAGGACAAATAATTATTTTGCTCTTTGAATATGTAACATGCAGTCACAATAGTTCATCAATATATCGAAATTCTAAAATAGTTTCTGATATTACACTTCGTTAATCAAAATAGTCTAGTGATTCAATCTGAAATTGGAAGATGATCCCTCATATAAGCCCGAGAGATATATATCCTTGGGGTGTGTTTCTTTGTTTTGTAGCATTGGTGGCAAATATTTTAATAAATCAATAGTTGGTGCATTGAGTAGACATTGATCTTCATCATAATGACTCTGATTGAAGGAAGAGTCAAAATCAGAGTGAGGTGGCCTAATTGGTTCTGGATGGATATTCTTCCAATCTCTTTTGTGTCATCTCATGTGTCCATACAAAGCCTTGTTGGATGCAGAAACCTTCTTACAAACATGACATGAATTTTTCTTTTTAATAGCTTGATGATGCCCTTATGAAGAAGGTTGGAGCGGTGAGACGTTTTGTGGTCACCGAGTGCATTGCCGGAACTGAAACTTTTGCTGTACATCTCACATCCGTACATTCTTAAACTTTGTTTCTCATTTGAAAAAGACCATTCAATATCATCATTATTATGATACCTTTTTTTTGATGATCATAAGAATGAAGAGAAAGAGGTGAAGTACTATTCTTCATGATGTGAATCTACGAAGTGTTGTTACGATAAATATTTTGAGAAATAGAGTAGTGAAAGTTGAAGGGTGGAGTGAGTGATTCAAAAGGTGGGAGGAAGTGGCTTATCAATATGATTTTTTTTAAGGAATCAATAGGGTTTTCTACTTTCCAACTTCTAATAAACTACTTGAAATATTGTTTAAACGTTTTTTTTTAAGCTTCTATATTTTATTTATTTTTATTTGTCAAAAAAAAATTATTTTTTATTTTTTTTATAACATATTGACCTCTGTCTCTTCTTTTGACTAACTTCTTTCTCTTTTTATTCAAAAAAACTTCTATATCTTTATCGTATTTTTCCATTTGTTTGAAAATTTTCTTTTCTTTTTTTGGTATAATGACATAATTTAACTTGTGTGTCTTGAGGTTTCTCCACTGAGATTGTCATTGTTAAACAACAATATTGTAAACTCCATACAAATAACATGATAAACCGATAAAAAAAAGTGATATAATGTCTCTAGTAAAGAAAATGATGAGTATATATTTTCAAATAAAAATATGAAAACGAATAATTGAATTTTTGTACAAACTATTTAATTTTTGTTGTTTCGATAAATATTTATAAAGTATAATTAATCATACCCAAGAGTGCTTGAATGAGATAGTAAAGATCTCCTCCCTCTTAATCGGAGGTCATATGCTCGATAACAATCCTAAAAATGCATCAATGTTAAAACGATATATGGTTCACACAAAAAAAAATTATGATTAATCATATAATGTGGGAACAATAGTTAGAAACAATTCAAAAATATTTTCAACCACCAAATAAATTAGTGTGATGAGTCATGGACCAAGTCACTATCTTTAACATGATTCGTGACACTGCCAGAAATTGTGTAAACAAACTTTCAACCAAGAAGTCCCCATGATAAAACAACTCAGCTACAATTGTATCTAATTCTATTATGGTACTGAGACCACTCAAGTATGGTACAACAACCACTATAATTTTCAAAGGGACAACTCGAAGGAAATGTGGTTTGATGACCACTCTAAGAAAAACTGAAGGGTCTAAATACCTTACATGAGACTATGGTTTTAAGATCACTCTTTAATTCCAAAAGAATCGAAAAGAAAATGGAGAAGTGGCTTGGAAGTACGCTGATCAGAAGAGAGGAAAGAGATAAAAAAGTTCTCGATAACTCAATAGAATTCTTGGTGTAAGAAAACTAAGGGTAAAACACTCCTTATATAGTGCAAGAACAAATGAGGAAACCAAAGTGGAGGGTAGAGATCGTTTGATCGTTATGGAACCAACAACATGATCTTGCCTCATCGATGCCTCATAAATGACTGACGTGGAATTTAGTTACCTAGATAAGGGCACACATATGCGTGTTCAGCCCAAGCCCAACACTGGCGACATCATCACATGTGTGGTGGTGATGTTGAGTGTGTCATCACCCGTTTACGAAACAGTGTACCTTGAACGTGTACCCTTAAAAGTTATACCTCCATTATATAAACACCAGTGTTATGTGCAAACCATCCGATACAGGACTTCTAAGATTTTTTTTAATTCACATACAGATTTACTTAGCGTTCCAAGATATAAAACATGTCGCTCGGTTTAACTTTTGTTTTTTTTTAATAACATCACTCATTTTTGTTGAGTGGTATCATAATTGTTTTTTAGGGGAGTTGTATCATAATGAAGAATTTGGAAGTTACTTTGATAATTTTTTTATATATATATTTTTAAGAAAAGCCAAATGTTTTTTATTTTATTTTTGAAGATATAGGAAAAACTGACTGTTGTTGTTATATTTTAGGTTAAATAAGTTTTTAGTCCCTATAAATATAGTCAATTTTATTTTTAGTCCTCATAAAAAAAGTGACATGTTTTGATGTCTATAAAAGTTTACAGTACATACTTTTGGAGCCATACAAGGACTGATCAGATGTAGACTGGCGGTAGCCCAGAAATAAGAGTGCAGCAGTAAGCCTGGCATTCCATTGCTTACTTGCTTGCTTGGAGCCATACAAGGACTTTTGAAACTTGCACACAAGACCATTCTTGGGTGTTTTCAAACCAGGTGGAACTATCATATAAATCTCTTCAATTAAATCACCGTGTAAAAACGCATTATTTACACAAGACCATTCTTGGTTTATAAGTCTATCTTTGCAGGCTAGCCTGAATATGACTTTGTTATAACAGAGCGTGACAGTAAAACCATCACCATTTTCCCTGTCAATCTCAATCTGTAAAGCCTTTCTCAACAACTGGGTGGCTGATTGAGTTTCTCCTATCCGTCATAATCCAGTGATTAGAATAAGAAAACTATCATGGTTCAGCTGAAAACCACCATTATTTATTATGATGTCATTGTAAAAGAGCATTGCTTTGTGAGTTTCACCTTTGTGACAAAAACCATCGAGAAGAAGATTCGAAGTTTCATTAGTAGGATGATGACTGGTGTTGATGATATTACAGAATAGAGAAATGGCAGAAGACATGTCACCTTTGATAGAGTGAGCTTTGATGAGGATTGTCCAAGTATGAATGTCTGGGAGAACACGTTGAAGTTCATTGCTGTGGGATTCCTCCAATTGTTGAGCAAGGGAAAGAACAATAGAGGGATAGCCCATTCTAAGAAGGTTAGATAAAACGGCGTTATAATTGGATATGGAAGCGTAACCAATAATGTTTTCAAACCAAGTAACAGCAGAAATGTGATTGTTGTATAAGTGAGGAGGGAGAATAACGCCAGAACCATCAATGGAAATTGTGTTAAGAGAGTACCCTTGATAAGAATGAAACAAAACAACGAGGGAAAAACTCGTTATTGGGAATAACAGAAATAGCACCAGGGTATCTTCTTAGCATTGACAACAACATTGTTGCACACCACCAAAACACATACACAGTGAGAAAGAAAGAGAGAAAGATTACCCAAATTGGAACACTTTAGCGCCGCTGATTGTTTTTGTTTGTATAAGAACACTTTCGTCATTCCCATAGTATATTTTCAGAAAACTTGTAACTTCTTTATTGATTCTGCAATAAACAAAAAGATAGACAAGAGTAAATAACAGTCATAATAATTGTTGTATTGGAAAAAGTCATAATAGTAATTACTTCATATAGAGACCGCAATCTTCATTTTGGATTTAACATGGAAATGGATCATTAATTTTTGCACATAAATGATGAGCATTGGACCATGCATATATGTAGTAATGTTATAACTTATCACAGAGGAAATCTATACCTGAGATGACACATAAATGATGACTTTTAAACAGTACTTATCATCTTTTATGCACGATATTGACTTCAAAAAACAACACAAGAATGTCAAGAATTTGTGTAAAATGGCCTAGAACATGTTGGCATATCAACCATGAAAAGAAAACAAAAATCATTAGATGTCTAGAATTTAAAAAGGGTCAATTCTTTTTTATTTTAAGCACGGCCTACAACAATTTGGTATCATATTTAAGTTTATCCATCAAACTCCCATTCAGTTTTGTAGATTAACATGATTTTATTTTACTCTGGTTTCAGAAATTTAAGTGGAAAGCCGGGTCTCACTGAAATCATGAAAGAGATTAGAACAATACCTGAATATAGATGCAAGTGCCTATACTAGCATATGTACCACCAAATGGCAAGTATCATGTATTATATTGCAGTACTCAGAAAGCTTAAACATGACAGTGAGGGAGCAATATCATAGAATATTCAAACATCTTGAATCCAACCAAATGTAACAACTCTCCTACAACATTGTACCAAGGAATCAACCTATCTTGCATTAATTAGTGCCAAAAGTTTTGGGATTATATAGCAGAATCAACCTGTTATCAAATTGGATTTGGTTTTAAAAGTCCCATAGTAGTCAAATTGAGGTTTGAATAAGTATACAAGTGAATCAAAATGTCATGAGTTTTAAGACCCATGATCAATAACTAAAAATAGCACAACATTATTTCATATAATAGAAAGTTAGTTTTGGTGTATCAACCAAGCTCAATTATTATATTTATTTTTAATTAACAAAGGAAGCTTACTAGAGAAGCAAGCCCCAAAGAAATATATTGAAAAGAGAAACAAGATACAAAGGAGAGGGGGGGCAAACAACCAAACCCTCAAGGAAACTAACAGAAACGAAAATAAGGTAAACCTATCCTATTTCCAGTAAAATCAAGCCTGGCTTGGGAAGGCAATTGATCCCACCAAAAAAGAGAATTGAGAGTTAAGCCAATAGCAGCCAATTTATCCGCACATTGGTTTCCTTCTCTGTAGATGTGAGTAACAAAAAAAATCATAGAAGAGAGAAGGTGCAAGCAGTTATTCCATCTATTCCTTATCTGCCAAGGAACTATGGATTTAGACTTGAAAGATTGAGTGACCAACATTGAGTCAGTTTCAATCCAGAGATGGTTCCAACCTCTATGAAACGCAAATTCAATTGCAATCATTGCTCCATGAAGATCAGCACAGAATGAGTTAGCAATCCCCAAGTTGTCTGCAAAGGCTCCCAAAAAGTTAGCATTGCTATTTCTGAAGATTCCACCACAAGAAGGACCTGGATTTCCATTCGATGCTCCATCAATGTTGCATTTAATCCAGTTTAAGATAGGGGGCTGCCATATGATTTCTTTGATTCTAGGAGCATTGTTACAATTGATCTTAACTGAGAAAGCTTTGAGGATGACAAATTCTGATATAGAAGAGTTGGCAGCCAACTTAGAATTATTGCCGGTCAATGTAGTGCCTGTGATAATGAGGTTGATTGCTGACCTATGGTTTATCTTTCTGTCAGTAAATCTAATTTGGTTTCTAGAAAGCCAAATTGTGTTGATACAATTGATAACAGCTGACAAAATAACTATCTTGCACAAGGGGGGATCAGTTTCTGTTGCAGACGTCAACTACCTCAGCGATAGAAGAAAAATTGCATTGAGTTTTAAGGAATAGGTGATTTGTAGATTCTTCAAAAGAGTTACACAGACTACACATAGAGGGGATCTGGCAACCTCTTAAAACAAGATTGCCATCAGTTGGTAACTTGTTCTGCAAGGTTCTCCAGATCAGCAGAGATTTTGATGGAGGGATGGCATTGTGCCAAATAGTATTGGCCCATGAAATGTTTTGACCAGCCACACATTGAAATTGATATTCATCTTTGAAGGACAAGTTCCTATTCTGAGAGTGATTCCAAATCAATTGATCATCTTTTAATGTTCCTGGCAAAGCTTTATACGTAAGATTCTCTTAATCTTATTTCATTTTAGATGGGTTGTACTAAAAAGCAAAACTTCTTCTTCCAAGTATATTTCTATTTTCTACCACCCTTTATTCCAGAGATTACATTAATACATCTTAAATCTCAATCAGCTGAAAGTTAGGAAACAATAATCATAATAAAATAATAAACTCCTTTGATTCTTCAAAAGCTCTTGTTTATTACTTGTACTTTTCGAGCAATACCTTTCCCATCTATTCTATTTTAATTAAAGACAATAGCTATAGATTCACTTTTATTATTCTTTTGTCTTCCTTTCTACAACCAATTATCAATGTTAATCAGTTCAGTGATTTAGTTGATATATGAGGACTGTTGAAATCTTGGAGAACTATTCGATAAGGAGGGAAAAGAGAGATAATGTTTCATTGATAAATATAATCCCAATCCAATATGATTACTAACATGACGAGAATAGAACTGTCCTGGTATTCTTAGACTCCCTCAAGACGAAGCTTACTAAGCTCTCAACTTTTTAAACTGCACATGCTTAATAAAGACAACATTCATACAAAGACGGACAGGTGGAGAGACAACAAAGCAAAATATGGCATTCTAAACACTTTCGGATGGAACATATTAAAATGATAGCAGGAACTATGCACAGTCATAACTGCAACAGATGGCTGGAATGAGAAACAGCCAAAAGATCAGTAAATGGTTGGAAGTTGGAACGATGCACAACTAGATGTGCTGCAGTAGTATAACTGGATTAAGAAAATTTTAAATTTGGCTTGAATTTGCTTGTGTTTAGAAGTGAATATAGCAATAGCAATCAACAAAGGAAGAACGAAGCTAAACAAGGTAAGCACAATCAATAGCAGCAACAGCAATTCATAACGGAAAAGAGACATATTGTGACTAATCTTGTCTTTCATTCTAATACAAGACTGTTTCAACTAATCTCCCCCCGTCATTCAGACAATATTGTGACTTTTTTCTAGTCTCTACGTGCTTGTCTCCAATGAAAATTCAATTTAACTTTACTACCATACAGATATTGTGGAGGTAAATACAGATACTCGACTGATTGTTGTGATGACTTTTATCATGTTAAGGAATATATATTGGTATGTGTAACTTTAACATTTAATGTTGCTAACAAAAATATCTCCAAAAATCAATTAGAATCCAATGGGTTATTAAGCACATACATCATGTGAAAAGCTAATTCATGCATCCACATTCCACACAAGTCCCCCATGTCAATAGAGCTTTATAATCTAATACAAGGTACCTGTATCCTGTATCAATATCTTCTCTGTGGAACTCTCAATAATGTAGCAGCATCCAAAAACCAATAGAGATCAAGTCTACGAATCAGGAATACAGTTCAAAGCTATTCCTTTCTGTCGGCATCTTTCTACGATCTTTTGGGCCTCTTCAACACGATCCTGCCGAACCAATGCTTTAATAATTAAGTTACATACATATGAATCATGAGAGCAACCATTTGCCTCCATTGAGTAAAACATCTTCTTAGCTTCTTCTAATCTCCCAGATTCAGACAGCACCGCTATAAAAGCACTGTATGTGTAATTGTCAGGATTAAAGCCAGATTTTGACATTGAATCAAAAAGCTTTTTAGCTTTCTCAACCTTATTCATCCTACAGAAAATTTGAATCAAAGCATTATAGGAGTAGATGTCAGGGCTTATTCCTTCCTCTTGCATTCTTCTTAAGAGCTTCACTGATCTTGCAGTTACCCCGATGCTGCATAAAGACCGAATCAAAATATTGTAAATAATAGCATTTGGATTAACCCCCCATTCAACCATCTCATTAAAACATTCAAAAGCTTCTTCGGTCCTCTTTAATCGACAGAGTCCATCAATTATACAACTAAAAGTGAATATATCAGGTTTAAGTCTATTTTCTAAAAGCATCTGTAGCAGTTCTCGTGCCTTAACTATTGCTCCATCTTTGCAATGTCCATTAATAAGTGTATTGAAAGTAACCAGATTGGGAGTGAAGCCTCTAAGCTGCATCTCATTGAAAACCTCAGATGCTTTGTCCATCAAGTTCACTTTGCAGAAGCAATCAATCAACATGTTATATGAAATGACATTCGAAATCAACCCATCACTAACCATTTGATCAGAAATTTGATCCCCTTCATCTCTTTGTTCATCCTTGTACAAAGCTTCAGCAAGTGTAAGATAAGTACCAATACCCGGCTTCACACCTCGCTTCGTGAAAATTTCAAATATCTCGCAAGCCTCTCTAAGCTCAGCTCTCTTAACCAAACAAGCCATTATAACATTGAAAACAGAACTGTCAGGAACATAACCTCTAGCTAAGGCTTTTCTTATAAGCACAACCATCTCTTTCGCCATAGAATTATTCGCGAGGCAATACAATACTGTATCACAAGCTAACTTACCAGAACAAAAATTCTCCTCCCTATCTAAAAACTCAGACAACAACACAAACGCCTTACTCGGATCAACGCAGCGGAAAACCCCATGAACCAAAGTCCTAACAGTAGCATCATTTGCAGAAACCTTACTCTCCTTCATCATATCCAAAACCCCAAAAGCCTCATCAACCCTCTTAGCATTACAAAACCCATCAATCAATATCGTATAAGTAAACACATTAGGAAAAAGTCCTTTATCCTTCATTTGTCGAATCAAACGAAGCGCCTCATCAACAACACCAATCTTACAAACACCATGAATAAGAACATTATAAGTTATCCTATCAGGAAAACAATGATCACCAACCATCTGTTGAAACTTAGAATAAGCCAAATCAATGGAATTCGATTTAACCAATGCATCAATAAGAGAATTATACAACCTAGTCGTCGGCGAAATCCCTAAAAACGATATTTGACCGAAAACATCAACACAATATCTAGCTAAACCAAGTCTACCCCAACTACTCATCAAAACACATAACAAATCTTCAGTAACCTTAAACCCTGACTTATGAACATCATTAAGAAACTCAGCAGATAAAACAACAGGACCGTTTCGGTATAAGGTGTTACCTAAAATGCGGTGAATGGAAGAGTTGTTTACCAACGAAGAGTTGATGGAGGAAACCCATGTGTAGAATTTGATGGAGTGTAATGGGTTATGAATGTTTTGGAAAATGGTTGAGAGTGAAGGGGGTGTGAGTAGTAATTTGTTGGTGTGGAGTTGGTGGTTGAGTAAAATGACCCAATCGGAGTTGGGTTTTGAGAGGAGTTGTGAGAGGTGTGAATGGTCAATGGGTTGTGTTGGAATTGGTGGTTTTTTGGGGAAGGTGATGTTTTTGAATGGAGAAGAAGATGAAGAGGGTTTGAGTGGCATTTGGAAGTGTTAACGAAGAAGAAGCTATGGCTATTGAAGGTTGGAAACGAAGCTATGGCTATGAAAAGTTAGAGATTCAATTGGAAAAGAAACAATGAATGAGTGAAAGAGGCATTTCATCGAACACATTGTAAGCAAAAAAATTTGAGTTAAAGCTAGTAATAATAATGTAATAGTAATAAGATTAAGAATACGAACTGAACTTTTACTATTCCATTGTGATGTGAGTGTACATGGAAGTTGTTGATGACGTAGGCTTTAGGTTAAGATTGGACTTCTCAGCACAGATCATGGAGGTTTTAAGGTTAGATTTTTCTGAGAATTTAATGTTTGAAATATGTTTGTCGCATAAATTCAAGTTTTTTGTTCTTGACTTCATGGTGTATATTCAATTCATTCACTAGTTTTAGTGTCTCGATGTCAATGGGTACCCATGGATACGGATATCATGATATCCGTTCTCGACTCTTTGGATAAATATGATACACATGTCTGTCCCGTTCCTTCATTGGTACCCACTATACGGGTATCAGATATTGAGGTATTCATGGGTATTCAGATTTTTGAATTTATTTATTTTTTGTTACAAATAATAACTTTTTTAATTACCAAAAAACTTCAATTTTTAAACATTCATACATCATCCATTCAAAATTTCATAAATCATACATATTCTATAGAAAATTCATTTCTTACATAATCCATATGATATGATTTATGATGTGAATGAAGTGGAAACGGTGAACTTAATAATATGAATTAAATTTTTTATCAATGAAAAATCTTATGTCGGCGGTAAAATTTGCTTCAATAAAGGCAACAACTTTAAGTAATAAGATAAGATGTATAAGGATATTTTAGTCATTTAATTAATTTAGTATCAGGTATGGTACTCGTTGGCATGAGTACAATCAAATCTGTGTCTGTATCCATATAATAATGGGTAGTCAAATACTTGTTTATTATACCCGTGGATACCCGTTTAGCTACCCGTCTCATGCCCGTGATGGATTTTACCCACGGGCACCCGTGGACATGGGTATTTTTGTCACCCTTATGCATGAGCGTGTTTTGCACGGTTTTAATTTTCAGAAGCTCTAAATACCATCAAAGACAACGCGGTGGAGCCAAAATTATTATAAAGTTAGGCAAAAAAAAATTGCAACACATTTATGGGAGTTTACATAAGAAATTGCAAGCAAATAATCAAAAAATCTAAAGAAATTGTCGGGGTTTATTTAAGAAATTCAGAGGAGAGATTTACGTAAGAAATTGCAAAAAATTTGAGCCGGAGCCCGGGCAATAATTGCCCAGGCTTGCCGGCCCGTAGAACCGCCCCTGGGAGTAGTGGCCCATCTGAAAAAATTAAAAATCATTGTTCTAATTTGTGAGATTCAAACAATTTTTCAACAATTTTAGTTTTTGGCAATTTCAAAAGGGGCATACACGACTTTTTTTTCATATTTTGTTTGCAGACATATTTATGACGTTAAAATATAGTTTTTCACAGGCAATTAGAATTTTTTCAACAAAGGAATGGTTAATTATGAATATTCGTTTCTTAATTAATTTGTCCTTCATTTTAAAACTCAAAAGTTTCATGGTGAAGGTTGTGATGATGTTATAACGATGCCTATAAATATAGGGAATGAAATTTGACCTATAAGTATATGGAACAAAATTGCAATTTTGCAGATTTTCGTTGAAAAATAAAAATAAATCTAGGCGACGCGTCTTAGAAAAGTTATGACACTTTTCATAACCTTTCAATGTATCTTTATAGATGTCTCTGCAAACAATCAGCTCAAAATTTGATTTTCAGGTCGAGATTTATGTTGTTTTGTTTTTGAGTTTTTTACGCTTTAAAAGTTCATAATTAACATGTTTCTTGTCAAAAAAATTCTAATCTTTGTTGGAAAACGATATTTTAACGTCCTAAACATGACCGCGAAAAATCATGAAAAAATTCAACTTCTAAGTCATTTTTATTGACTTCATGTATATTAGAGGGTCAAAAATAAGAAGAATCTCAAAGTAGAAGACTAGAATATATGTTTTTTTTTAAATGATCATTTTTCAAACTTCACGTATATAATATGGTTAATTCGAACAATTAACCCAATATAAAACGGTGTTTACATATTTAGTTTCAAGTTTGTGCATATTTATAAACTTGTATAAATCTATGGAAGGATGCAAGGATGTTTACATTTACAAACCTGTCTCTGTGTTGCAAAAACACACCTCTATTATTATTCACTATATAAATACGGTGATATGTACATAGTATATACCTATGTTGTCACTTTTTTATGTTCAAATATCGTTACTCTAACACAAACTACATGAATTCATTATTATTATCATAGAACAAATTTAAATTACATGAACTAAACCAATGAAAATAGTCCCACATCTAATCAATCAATGTGTCTTTTATTTAGGTATTTCAACCGTGAAATTGCAACACAACAAAGCATTATCAAAGATAATGGTGGCAACGTGGATTATTTGATGCCTTGCGATCCGGCATAATTTCATGAAGATTATAATGAATTTTTCCTCTCTTACATCTCTGATCTGGGCTAAGCAGCTTTCTATTCCGACCCATTTCATCTGAAACTACAAAATAATAAATATTGGAAGTACTTGTTTGGTTAATTAAATTAATCATATACATATATAATTGTAAGATATAATTAATTAATGCAATGAGGGGTGTGATTGAGGTTCGATAACTTACTAGCATATGTTTCAGTAGCACCAACAATGTTCTTTGCTATAGCCTTTGCAGATAAACTCAGCATAAACAAAAAGAGAATCACCCAAATGAGGGAGCACTTCTTAGAAGCCATTTTTCTTGCTACTGCATTTCACAATGTACAGCACATGCTGATTTATAATGCAAAGTCGATGGTGGTTGCTTATTTTTCAAGGCATTAATTTTTGTAGTTTACTTTTCCTTCAGTTTTTTATTTGCTTATGATATATACTCCCTCTGTCGGTTGTTATAAGACTCATTTATAAAATTAACCCATATTGTAAAATGTAGTTGTAGCATTAAATGTATTAAAAAAATGTGTTAGTATTTCATAATTACTCTTACAATTATTGGTATTAAATGAGAGAAACTTGGCAGGCCAGATTCAGGCCTTGCAAAGCCTAACTCGGCCTAGCCTATTCCCACCCATACTTACCACTCATCCAACACAACATCCTCATCTCCACTATGCTTATTTAATTCTCATGTTAGTTTTTAGCCACCGAACACTCCGTACGATACAACATCGTCAATCTGACACAGCCCGATAGAATTTTCCTTTCAACTTAAGCGGGACTTTCTTATTAGATAACACACATGAGACTCTTCTCCATTTCAACCACCCAACTTGAATCAGATGATTTACATCTGCTTCTATTTCTCCGTTATTTTGTACTATGGACCCAAGATATTTAAACCGTGTAACTTGGGGTATGATATGATCTCTCACCTTCACCTCCATGGTAGAACTACTTTTGATGAAGTTACATTCCATATACTATGTCTTGCTTCTACTCAAGTGAAAGCAAAATGCTTTCTAAGGCTTGTTTGCAAGTTTCTAACCTCCCATTCAATTCCTCCCTCGACTCTCCAAGCAGGACTACATCATCTGCGAAAAAACACGCATCTTGGTGCTAATTCTTGGATGTGTTCCGTAATTACATTTGAAACCAAAGTAAAAAGGTAAGAGATTAGGGTTACCTTGGTGCAATCCTAGGGTCAACACTTACGATAAATTAAATAAAGAGATTTCTTTTATCTAAATGATTGAGTTCAAGTGGTTATTGAGTTTTAGTTATGGACAAATCATTTGAAAAAAATCCAAGAGTTTGAATCTTTTAAAACAATCTTTGATCAAATTTTACTTATCGTCCAACCAAACTCTAAATTACCTAATTTCCTTCCTCTTTGAGAACACGAGGGTTAAGACCAAAATAATATAAAGATGTTTTTTTTAAAGAAATTACTAATGTATGTGAAATTTTGTAAAGAACAAGAAATTATCAAATGTCCCATTCACAATTGTACCAAATCCCGAAAATTAGTTTTTTTACTAGTCTATAAAAGTAATTTAAATCTTTTTAAAATGGTAGATTACTAATACTGTCGTAGTCCTTAGAGATATGATTTTTAAGTTAAATAGAAAGTTAGTAATATTAGTTATTAAAAGTTAGTAATATTAGTTATTAAATTTGTTAAAAATTAATAAAATATTTTTAAGTTTATCTTTTAAAAAAATAGAGTTAGTTTATGTTTTAATCAAAATATGTATTGTTTTTGGCAAAAAAACATGTAAAATAATTATGATTATGTTTATAAAGAAATAATTAACATGGTTAAAATTTCAGACAAACTTTATTAAAAAATAATAAAATTTGAGTTTTATATTTCCGTACAAATGTAATATATGAAAATAGATTCTTTCAATCGTATTTCTCTCACGTGTTAACAATTTTACGATTGAATGGAAAAATGTGAGATTAGTTTTTAATATAAAAAAACAAGGGTAAAAAAGTTGGACAGTGAGATTGATAACAATTAAGAGGCATGAGAGAAAAACAATTGAGAGGATTCATTCTATCAATTAATATACACAAAAGTTTCGGAATCCCCACTACTTTTTTTTTTTTGGTTTTAACCAACCCATTTTTAAGGGAGATGAACTTTGATAGTTTTAAGTCCGACTAAGAGAAAGTCAAATCATAAATTAGTAGTATTATAGTTATAGACTCATAGTTGGAGCTCAAATTTTCGCGAACAATTCAACCCTAACAAAAACTCATTAAGTAATCACTTGAACAGTTACTTGGTTTGAATATTTATCACATGCATGTATCATACGCCAGTGGCATTTTTAATTAGTTGGCAGTGCTCCTGGCATTTTTAACTAGTTGGTAGCACTTCTGGCATTTTTCTTTTATCAATGTATATAGCTAGTTGAGTAAGAAAAAAATTGTACATAGTTAGTAGTGGCAAGGTAATTTAATAAAGTTATTAGATGCTCCCCTTGTAAACTATGCCTATATGGCTGGCATGAATGGGAATACGACAATGCTGACTTTGTTAACGGTCTTTTGTTATATGGGTTTGGTTAACGAGTCCCCGAAGCACTCTTTAAGCATCCCAAAATTAGTAATTATTTTTCTAAAAAGTCAACTATTACAATTTCCAATGCATTTCATACACAATTTTTCATTAAAAATTTACCATTTATAGTGCTTAAAGAGTGCTCCAAAGACATTTGTTAACATTTTTCTTATTATATTAATGTTCAAACGAGCACTATTCATGTCCGCTATTTTTATCGGCTTAACATGGGTAAATAATAAGAAATTTTTTCTCTTTGTATAATTTTAGATTTTATTTGAATGATATATGTATTTATTTGAAATCTTTATTTGTTTGATATAAAATGCGTGTGAGCTGTGACTTTCAAATTTTAAGAACAATGTTTATATTTTTCAACGATAACAACAACATTGTTTTTAACTTAGTATTATCTTTTGGTCAAGGAACTTGGTATTTTTTTGGTCGCCTTCTCTGTTCGAATTCCTCTTCTCACCCTCTAGTCTTCTCCTTTAGTATTTTCTCCCTCTCTTTCTATTACTGGTAGCTTCTCTCTCTACAAACACATGAAACAATACAAAAATGCCACCTCATTTGTCACGTGTACACTCACTAACATCAGTTTTAAAATTTGACAGGAATGACGACTTTGACAAACAGAGATTAACTTGAGGGACCGAAACAAACGTTTTGAGAGTTATGAGACTAAAATGAAACCAAAAAATTAGTTAAGGGACCAAATGATCCTTAACTACAAATTATTCCAATGTTTTTCAAAGTTCTTGGTTTCATTTTAGTCTCAAGAATTAAGTGTAATCCTTTTTTAAAACTGCTAATTAAGGATCATTTTTGAGAGTTATGAGACTAAAAATAGAAATTAGTTAAGGGATCAAATGATCCTTAACTACAATTATTAAGTGTAATCCTTTTTTACATTCTCATATACAAATGTTTTAAAAATTAATAGAAAAAGTTTAAGTGTGTTGGACTTCAGGTTTTCATCAAGGTTAAGACAAGTCTCAAACTCAGAGTGTTACGAATGTATTCACATATCATTCATCAAAGAAGTTCTTACATCGACAGCAATCGTTAAACTAACCTCCTTCCTAATTAGTCAACTCTTTATTAATTGAGTCAACTTTAATTGACACAAATGTTTTAAAATTGAAATAACATTTTTTGTAAAAACAATTTTTTCTTACTTAACTGTAACTAAAAACTAAAAAGAAAAGAAATTCTCAAACATTTAGTTTGCGTTATGACTTGGTCAAAACAAATGTTCGTGTAAACATAAATGTTTTATAGAAAACGTTATTTCCATTAAATTTGAACAAGAGAAGTCCCAAGAGTATTATTTGCGTATAGAAAACCAGTTTTCATTTAACAAAAAAGAAGTTTCCGCAGCCGGGAATCGAACCCGGAAATTCACCCAAAGAATTTATCAGTTGTGCTACTACGGATTTGTTGTCATACAATGATAATGAACATATATATACAATTGTAATCATAATACGGTCCACTATGGCCCATCTTTTTTTATCAATCAAAAGC
>Ga0228710_1006266_pt1 | contig 18151 bp, 15 predicted proteins | sample MedpolnodulmetaG_FD_177995 | JGI IMG/M metagenome (GOLD analysis project Ga0228710, IMG submission 177995) | Root nodule microbial communities from Medicago polymorpha collected in Santa Monica, California, United States - pink nodules | ecosystem: Host-associated > Plants > Roots > Nodule...
GTGCATGCAAAAAAAAAAAAAAAACTGCCCACCATCTTAGCGTGAGTTACTCACACCCGTTTAGCCAGTGTTCAAAACTCAAGAACACGTTTTTTGGACTTTGGTCAGTTGTTCAACCTTGATTTTATTGATTTTTTTACAACTTTTTTTTTTCTTCCAGTTTTTTGACTGCATTTAGTGCATATAAAACCTATGCAACTATTCCCCCCTATAAATACCCTCTTAAACCTTCACCATTTCCTCACACTCTCTCCTTCTTCTTCTCACTATTTCACCTTTATAGTTTTTGTTTTTTTATAGCTTTTTTGGGGGGGCCAATTTAGGGGTAAAAAAGGGTCAAGGAAGGGGGTAAAATAGGCCAACCGACTTGGGGCACAAAGAGGTCATCCCTTGAGGTAAAAGTAAATCTGCTTCTTTTTACCCCAAAAACTTTTTACTGTGGGTAAAAAGACTCTTTCTTGGGGTATAAAAAGAACCAAGTTTAGATTTATCCCGAAGAGATGATGTCTTTTTCCCCAAGATGATTGGTCTCTTTTGCCACCAACTTTGATCCTCTGTTACCCCTAAGTTGGTCTATTTTTACCTCAAAGAAGCATATTTACTTTATTCCAATAAAATGTATCAAATTATGTATTATGTAATTGTATCAAAGTATTAATAAAATGAGGTTTTATTATGTAATTGTTGAGAATTTATATTACCATTTATATTATTTGCATTTATATTATTTATATTATTTGTATTACCATTTAAATAATTATTTATATTACTATTTAAATAAATTTGATTTTTTTTTACATATCATGAAACGTAAGTTAACTCACGCTGCAATATTTGTAAATTAACACTAACGTAAGTTAACTCACGTAGCATGTTTTAACTCACGTAAAAAATACATCGGCGTGAGTTAACTCACGTAAGAGCATTTTGGTCATTTCACTTGAAAATTAGCAAAAACAATTAGGTAAAGAGCAGAATTCATTATTAATAAGTACCAACTTTTGAACAACCAATTGTGGAAATCGGAAATGGAAAACTACATGAACAAGGAAATGGGAATCAATTCCCATATATACAAAGAGCAGTTGTACTGCAACCACTTAGTCTATAGTCGGTTAATGCCAAAGGACCTATTTAAAGTCACTCTCCTTGATTTGGCTCTTATAATTGGTAGAGGTTAAAGTAAAAAAACAAACCAACCAAAAGACTTTCAGTGAATTATTGTTAGTGACTAATTTCGACAAGGAGTCCATCTTTGCTCGATTTAAATTTGCTCCATTTAGTCTATTTACCATCATGGATATGTGACATGTGGCCAAATAGAAAACTAAGGGCTAGGATTAAAAGGGTTGGAAAAAGCATTTGTTTTATCAAAAAAAGACTACGTGCGCGTTTGTTCTTTGCCTCATGTACGCTCCTTCTTCTTCTTCCTCTCACCATAAAAAAAGACTAAGCACTTGTTTTAATGTCTTTCTCTTATCCCACATGGGTTTTCTTTGAATCATAGTTGGTACAAGAGGCACAACCCATGAAAAAGAAAGGGGTAGCGCCGCCGCTGTATGAATGGAAAGGGAAGCGCCGACGATTAGGAGAGAGAGAAGCCGTGAAGTGATGATGGTGAGAGGAAGAAGAAGAAGGAGAGTATGTGAGGCAAAGAACAGATGCGCGTAGCCTTTTTTTGATAAAACAAATGCTTTTTTCAACCCTTTTAATCCTAGCCCTTGGTTTTCTATTTTGCCACATGTAACACATCCATAATGGTAAATGGGCTAAATGGAGCAAACTTAAATGGAGCAAAGATGGACTCTTCGACAAGTGTATTGAATTAGCCAATAGTAAGAAAGTAGAATCGTAACTATATTGACTGTTTTTCGTTTAATCCTGCAAAGCTTAAATTAACTTATCAAGTAAGCAAAAGGTTTGGTAAGGAATACTAATTAGACTCCATCAAAACAAAAACAAAAATTAAATCACAATTATTTTGGATTAAATGTTTAAGGGACATGTTAAAGTGTACCCCTATGTACTAGAATTAGATAATGATTTTGGATTAAATCTCAATTATGTATTAGAAGTTGTGTCAATTTATTTCTTAAAAATTTTGAATTTGTGGTTTTAATAAATACTTACTATTTGTAGAGTTTTATATGTTCTAAGGGCACTAGTTAACATGAGGCTAATAAGACTAAGATTGAAATGTCATTGTTATCCTTTTATATGACTAAGATATTTATCACTATGCCTTAGTGGTCAAACTTCCAAATATATTTATTGTCTTAGTGATTTACTAGTACTCCTTCTGTCCCACAATAAGTGATCAATAGTTTTAAATATGTCAATGTACAGTTTTGATCTTTAATATCTTGAATTATATATTAGCAAAAATTATAGAAAGTTAATATTTTAATTCATCAAGACAAGTCTGACATCATAATATTATTGGTTGATCTCTCAAAAATAAAAAAATCATTTGTTAAGCAAAAAACTATGGTCAAAAATATATTATGTAATCATTTGGTCCTATGATTACTTACTTTTTATTCATATATACTTGTTACGTTATGTTTACATCTTGCCTCATATTGACATCATATTGTCTTTGGAAGTACATTTCTTTACTTGAGAAGGAGCGTCAACCAAAGAAGTGAAATTCAGACTCTTGACGTTTCAATTAGCGTCAACATCATGAACCGTAGGTACAGATGATACGAGATCTAAGTTTTGTCCAATTAAATAAATATTTGTTTATGTTTCAATCATATATACGCTGTATGTGTATGCATGCGACTTTAATTTTAGATTGAAGATGTTGGCCAAATGCTTGCAAAATTAATCAGTTAAGTAATTTTTTTCAAAACCCCCTAGCCCCTTATAGGTTTACATATTGTAACATCAAACACTGATAACTTAGTCTTTTGAATACAAAAAATAAATGATTTTTTTCTCCCTCACCAACTGACACATCTCTCTCCTTTTTTCAAAACCCCCTAGGCCCTTGATATTTCAAGAAATAAGCTTCATCACAATGACTCAACACCAACCCAACCCTCCTCCTCCAAACCTTCCCAACTCTCGGCCTAAACATCTTTCCCTCCTCCGCGGTTATTTTTTTCTCCCCGCCCCTGACAATATATCAAACTTATTATTTTTATCACTACTAAACTTAAGACCAACAACATGTCCTATGCCATAGACATCCTCATTCACGGCATTATCATCACCATGAAGCACCAACCCGTTCATCCAATCATTATTAACAGAAAACTGAGAATCACTATTAGAAGGACCTTCGTTAGACATTACCATAGCCTTAGATACGTTAGAAACCGCCCTACGTTGTTTCATAGTCCTTCGCAAAGCACGAAGAACCTCTTTACGGTCATTATCAGAAAGTCTAGCAATATGTTTCAGACTTTGAGCACAATATCTAAGATAACCGCTCCCCTTCTTTTTGGTAACTCTTGGTGCCCCTTTCGAAGATGTTTTATGAGTATTCTTTAGTTTAGAAGAAAATATAGTGTCAGAGTCATGTTTTTGATGTCTGTTAACCATTATTCTTTGGTTTAGGAGAAAATATAGTGTTAGAGTGATGTTTTTGATGGTTGTTAACCCATTCTAAGCTCCACGAACCAGATTGAGTCGAACGAACTCGACTTGGAGGGCATGATGATGTTCGTTTAGCAACTCGCTTCTCACCATTCACAGGGTCCCCATCTTTACCGCCACCATCACCTGGCAAAATAACATCAATCTTACCAGACACTGCCTTCAACATATTTTTATCAACCAACTTCGTGCCTGACACATTCAACGTAGGTGAAGCACACTTCGACAGAATAGGAGCCGAAGGTGTTAGATTAGCATCAAGAGCATCGCCCTTCACTAAATATTCCAGAGTAGGAGGCCGCACTGATTTGTTCTTCACCTCCATGTTCCAATCCTTCGTTAAATCATTCAATAAGTCATTCACATCACCGCAACCTGCAGCATCATCATGATTTACCGACACATCATTATTATCATCATCATATTGGGTTTCTTTGTCATCAATTAGACAAGCATCCTCACCCAAAGAAAAACCACACTCTTCAATAATTTGGAAATCGAAAAGCACACCATCCACCATTACACGAGCCCCTGAATTAATAATTTCCAATGACGAAGTTGACAGTAAAACCCGTGCAAAATCGAATCGGTCTCTATCCAAAGTTATATCATCAACTCTCAACAGTCGACCACAGTCAAGGACACATAGTTTGAAAAAATCTATATTTCATACATGTAAAGACACTCCATAAATCCTCAACCATGCACCTCTTTCACGGATCAATGTATCCTTGTTCCATCGAACTGGTTTAGAAAATAAATTGTTAAAAAAATCAGCAGCTTCTGATAAAATAACACTGACATCTCTGTCATCAATAGTTCTCAAGAACACCTTATTAGCTCCCAATGGAATAATTACAAGCTTCAAAACCCGCCGTTGTAACACTGGTATGGCATCTCCATTCAAGACAGACACCACCAAACCTTTCGTCGCCCACGTCAAATTATTAACAGTAGAATTATATTTGGGAACAAATACCTGTTTACAATGCTCCTCGCCTGTAGTTGCATTCCCGCTTACATGAACAGGCAACACAACCTCTTCCATCCCATCTCTTGAGGCCACCACCTTTGTGCCACTGTTAACAGCCCCCTCCCCCTTCACAACAACGTGTTTCTCACCACCACCAACCTACACATCCTTTCTTTTTTCTCCCTCTTGGTTAGAACCCCCCCACCTTTCTTTTTTCTCCCTCTTGATTTTTTCCTCCCTCAACACTAACCCTAGCATCACCCTTCTGGTTTTCGAACCTATCAAAACTAGCTACCTTAGCCACCACTTTACAGTCCCCGAACCATACATTATTCAGCGCCTTCAACAGTTTATCGACATCTCGCACTTTACCATACCGAACAAAACCAAACACCCCACCATTAACATTACGCTTTCTTGCTAAATAGACATCCTCCATAATACCACAAACCTCAAAACCTTGACGTAAACAGTTATAGGAAATATCTTCCAGCACATTCGTAAAATAAAAGGAAACAAATTGTGATACTGTACCAGAATTAACCTGCTGCTGCGAGTCTGTTTTTTGAAAATTTTGCACCCGTCTGCGCGATACAGGCCCGTGATGGTTGCATGTGCCACGCGTTTCTGTCAACGGTTGAAGCACCGGTTCCTGCGCACGCCGCCGTGAATGAGACTGGCGCATAGGTCTACCAGGTCGTGAATATTGAATCACAACTTTCCCATCATGCGATAAAACCCGCTGACAAAACCCTTGCTCATCCTCATAATCATACCTTGTTGAAGAACCGTACCGAGCACTAACCCTAGACTGACCTTGCCGCTGCTCCCTAAATCCTCCATGTCATTGATCTTCTTAAAGCCTGTCCCGTCATCCATCCACCTGTTCCCGCGCTTTCCCTCGTCGCGGACTCACGTCGAACCACTCTCCCCTATCCCCCCGATTTGGTGGCACCCTGCTTGGACCCCGACCTCCCATAGTACCTCACATCCGGCGAAGGTGAATACTGGCACGATTGTCCTTGGTGGATGCGAGGATAACCGCCATGCTCTCGACCATACTCTCTCTCTCTCACTCATTTTTTAATTAATTAGAATTTAAGTCATTTGCATTAACATTGTAAAAATTGATTACACAATCAACTAATCATAGTAATTTGAGTGTAAGAAATGTTTGACTTTTACTTTAATCATATCCAAAGTCAAAGATGAATAGTTATAACGAGCTGACTCTCAATTTTTTACATTGATAGTGTATAAATATTAAACTCTTTGATTTATGAATTAAATTATTATTTTTTTGGTAAATGAACTAAAAATTTATGTTGTATTCACGAAAATTGGTTTTGCCATCCAAAAAAGTTTAACGGCACAACTTGTTGCCCACTTACCTTCTATTCGAGTGTAAATAATGGTTTTAATATGTACTTCCTTTGCCTAATTAAATTAATATATTTTTATCAGCATACAATTATTTTACAAATAAATCTAATGATTTTTTTTTTGTTACATCTAATCAATCGAGTAAAATAAAAGTAAGACGAAATACAAAAAAGAAATGTGGTTTGACTAGTCTATAAATATTTGTTTTGTTATTTGGAACTAGTCGCAACTTGCATATATGTTTCAATGGGTACCGCCTTTCTTCTTCGACCCGACAATTCATCGTCCATCATCAGGCCACACCGAAACCCTAATCATATTTCCCGGAAAAAGCAAATTCCTACGACCGTGAACCCTAGTTCTCCAGATCGAAACTGCGCGGTTATGAAGCACCCTGGATCGAATCTGGTGATGGGTCAGGTGAAGATTCTGAAGAGAGGTGAGAAGCTGAGTCCCGATAACATGATGAAGAGTGAAGAATGTTACGATTTGGTTTTAGGATCAACGGATCGACTTGGTCCTGATCCTGTTACGGTGATGAAGCAGGTTAGGGTTCAAGAAGGACTCTACGCTGGACTCACTGTTTTGTCTCCGCCGCCGAGTTCTGTACCAGTTCCCAAGTTTCTTCTGTTTTGATTTTGGAATGCGTGATACACGCGAAGATGGTTTGGTTTTGTTTTCTCATATGGTCTCAATGATGATGATGATGATGATGGCAATTTCAGTGTGAGGGAAACAAAGAATCTTGAAGGCAAAAGAACAGAGCAAAGCTTGTTAGGTTGTTCAAGATTTATTAGCTTTCGGTTTCTGAAATAGAGAAGGGGTTTTGGGTTAATTTAGGTTGGAGAGATAGGTTTCTTCTTATACAAGGGTTTTCAAATTAGAATTAGAATGCTTAGGAGGAGGGTTATGTTTTCACTTCTAGTTTATTTAGAAAATTATAAAACAAGTAAATTTATTGTGTTGTGCTTTGATCTTCACTTATAATACTGATGTATTTCTGATATTCAATGCAATAAACTTTCTGGTTTTGGTAGTGATACTGGATAATTTGCTATTATTGTAGTTTGTTTTGAATTGATAACCATTGAGGTTATATATGCATTTTATGCTTGCAAGAAGGGCCGTTAAAAGTAGCTCCAGCATGGAGGAAATGAATTCAAAGTTGTTCGGTGTTGTTACCAGAACGAGACTTGAGAGACAGGCAGATCGGAAGGGAGCTATGGAGTGTACAAATGAGAAGGAGAAGTAGCTTGTAGCCATGGAGTTTGCTGAGACGTTGATTTACAGTTAAATTCTAAAAAGCCAAATATAAAAAATTGAGCAACCTGTACCACCGGTTAATAGGTAAAGGAACAATAAAACTTGATGATATGGCTAATTTATATTGTAGTGTGCTATAGGAGTGTGTTAGAACTTAGAAGGTGTGATTCTATCATTCTTTTATACTAGTATATATATGTTAGGTAACAAGGAGAAATTATCAACTGGTTTTGTCACAAAAAGTACTCGAGAATTCAATATAACTAGTATCATGTGAGGCCCATAATATTTATCAATACAGTTGCTTATAAACAAATTTCTTCCACCCTCTTCTGAAATTCTCAAGATCATTTATGATTTGAAAATACTTTGAATCTTCAAGCTGTTCCACCCCAAGTTGCACTACAAGCTCCGATATTACCATAATCACTTGGCAAATTGTCGTAATTTTTCAATTATATTGTAAAGAAGCAAAGACTTTGACACTTCTAGTATGCTCAAAAAAACATGCCACTCAACGAGCCCCTGCACAAGAAAATAGATACATCAATCCAATGAAAATAGCTTCAGAAAATTTAAGACTAAAGGAAAAAAAAAAAACTAATAATAGATTGAGGCTAGATGTTTCTAACCAAAACCCTGATGATTTCTTGGTTTCATTTCTGCAAAATTTTCAAATAAACAATTCAATGAGTGTACTATTTTGTTAAGTTCATATTTTAAATAAAAAATTTAAGATAAGAAGATCTATTACCTTGGTTTTCCTTCGAAGGAATCATTAATTTCATCCACAGTAGGCCTTTCAGGAAAGGTGGACAAAAGTACATACTTCTCTTTTCCCGGCGACTCTTCTACTCTTTTGTACAGCTCGTAACGGTATGGATAAGACATCCTACATCATAAAGCAGAGAAGTATAAACTTAGATCAATAGGATTTGTTTCAATTGACTAATGAATTTTTCCATCCTATGAGGTTCTCACGCGCCTTATGCAATTCGGATTTTAGAATCCGAACTGCATAAAAAGCCTATAAAACCTCTGAAAATACGTTGAAATATTTCGGATTTTAGAATCCGAATAGGGCGCGCGAGAAACTCCTAGGGTGGGAAAAGTAATGACCATAATTTAATGACAGAAATATATGTTACCATCTTACCTGAGAGCTCCCATTATGGGATACTGGGTTCCTGCATAATAGAGAAGTCGAAACAAGTAGCAACTTTCAAATGATGCTGCATACTCGAGTCTTTTGTCTCGCCCCATTGTCTAGTGATCAAGAAGACAAAGTTATAACCTTACTTTTCTGTTGAATAAATTGTTATCTTCAACTTGCTGGTTTAGTACTCACTTGCATAATACCACTAGAAGCAGGTAAATCCTGGATTCATAGAAATGTATTAGTTTTGTACATTATATTGGAAAATGACTGATATAAATGTGAATGAACTGTTCAAAAAGGGGTTACGAGTTGTAATATCCCTGGAAAAACCATCCAAACAAAGATATTCTCGGCATATGTGACGACTAACTGCCAGTGTACATTCGATAATTGTAAGATCTTTAATCAAATAGATGTTGCTATTTATGTGCACCAGATGGTGCTACTTGAGTACTGTAGATCAGTCTGATAATGGAAAGATAATTCTTAACATCCAAGAATTTAACTTCTAGATAGCCTAAAAGAGCTCAGTATTTTTTAATTTCCTATTTTCATTCTTCATTGAAAAACTGTCAACAAACTTTTAAAACACGAAAGATTGATAACAAGGAAGCAATTTTGTTATTAGAAATAAAAACAGAAAATATCTTCTTGATGTAAACGAGTTCGATATTCCCTCTAATCATGATATTCACTAGATTTGTACATGCAGTAGATAATTAAAAAAACAGTGGAAATCATTAAATATCAGCTCTCAGCGTGCAATTGAAGACACAAGGCTGGACTCCTAAGTGGTTAGTTTTTATTTTATACACTGGTTCTATGACTACCATGTTACAATATAATTAGGTCAACCATGCAGGTCATATGCCTGCTCAGTGCTCAGTTATGAGTTCATCAGTTTTCGATTATCGATATTTATTTATGTCATGACAAATCTGAAAAACTTGTAAATCATATAACTGTTTCATGAAATAAACATGAACTACAGTATAGGAAACTAGAAAATGAACCTTAAGCTTAGAATTGATTAGGATAACTGGTCTGTGTTCGGCAGCAGTGGTCATTGCCTTTAAATCCTGTATATCCAATCTCAGAAAATATTAAGATATGTGAAGAAAACAATAGCAGCTTGGAAGAGTTGTGATAAAATACATCAAAATCCATCAAGCCAAATAAAAGGTTCAGAAGATGATATATCTCTAAAATGTGTCAAACTTCCACTCTATCCCCTTACATCAATAATACAATTCCCTACAGCATTTTGAGGAGCCACCAAGAAATACATGTCATCTTGCTCTTCAACCTCCGCTGCACCTGAGATTGAAATTCACAAGTTAATTCTATGCCGATATCAAAACAAACCATAAGGAAAATTATATCAGTATGGCAAAAAATAAGAAGGCCGTATAGATATTCACAATATGATGTTAGGAAGTAAACAACACATTTAATTAGTATGAAACATTTAAATGTTTCGTTTTTTATTTATTTATAAGAGGACATATATGAAATTAATTATTTTAAATTTGTGCATGGAACAAGCATTTAACATAGCAAATGTAAAATGAGCCTTAAGGGTGATTTTCTCCTTGTTTCAACCCACATGAGTAAAATGTTAATTGTCTTGAAGCTGCTATATAGAAGTGGATGACCAAGAAAATAGATGGATAAAATAAAAAGTTCGACATTAAGGTAAAGTCAAGAAAACCAGAATCTAAATGTGTCCAACTCCAACCGGTTAAAATACAAAAGTGGCATTAAATCAAAAGCTGCAACAGCTGAACCATAAAGGTTTCAGCTCATTGATATACCTATGGAACCAATGTTGATGAAAGTTCCTTTTGCACCATAATCACCCCAATCCATGAATTCTAAAATCTTTCGACTTCCAGCAAGCTGTAATGGCATTCCAGCAAGAGCACCTTCTCCCATTGACCCCTGTACACAAACCTGCACGACAAAGTTGATTTTAAACAAAAAGAACTATGCTAATGTTTGCATATGTTAGAACAAAAGGAGTAAGGAAGACACCTTTACACGTTTTCCATCATTGGCAAATGAAAGTGCAAGAGATCGAATAAGTTCCAACAGTGTACCAATTCGATAAACATCCTGTATAAAAAAATATATGGTTATATCAAGACATTAAGAGAAAATCAAAGGTAAAAAAAAAGTCCATACCATTTCTGGATTCAGTTCAGGAATGTTGATGTCAACCTATTAGATTTTAATGAAAAAAGAAGAAGATATCATCAGCGTAGGCCTCAGGGGCATTAAAAACAAGAAAAGTCCAGGAAAATGCAAAACTTATTTTTCCCATCAGACCATCCTAAACTTCATTCACCTCAGTTATAAGTTATAGTTTTACTCTCTAAAACATAGAAAGAATGTTCTGTAAGATAAATGAATGTTGATTGTTACTAATTTTTACATTTTACATTTAGAAGTAGAATACTCTTCTCACGGAAAGAGTAGGAATATATGTAGCACCGACACTTCTTATCAAAACTTGTCGGTGTCCGGCACTAACACAGAATCGACAATGTGGTTATTTTCAAATATTTAATTTTCTCAAATTAATACTGGTGTTGATGTGTCAACATGTCTGATGTCAGTGCTCTATAGGTAGGAATGTTATGATCAAACGTCTCGCTCAAATCTAGAGTCACCCAAATAACAGGAAGAATGGCAATGTTGTACAGACTACAATTACATACAGTTCTGGAGTTATGTCATTCTTATACCTTTAACCTAGTTTTTCCATCATTGATGGCCCTCTGCGTAGCTAGTAGCACATCATCATAGAAATATTTCCTCATATCTCGAGAATGGGGAATGTTATTTAGTCTAGTAGGTATTCCTCTCCATTTATCCTGTAACAAGCTAAAGCAAAATAAGAAGCGATATACAAATGAAGCTTTTCTAGCACATAAAGGAGGAAAAATATTCAGAATAAAGAAATCAATGCCTTTTACAAAGTACTACCATCTACCTGGATCAAAGATGCTTGCCCCTTTTTCATACCAGGAATTGGTTTTTCTGAATAAATAGCAGTTAGTAAATAATCTTAAAAATTTATCAATTTTTCGTACTTATTGCATATCAATCCCCACCATGTCAATCAAGACAAATAAATGTAAGTAGAGTTTCAATCAAGAAATTATGTGTACCCTCATATCATAACAAAACTGAATAGCAGAAAGATGTAATTAAATACAGATATTAATCAAACTAGTTTATAAAATACCATGTCAACTGTTAAACTCTGGAAAGCATCTCTACATAATAATCTCATGAACAATATCACTTCATAATATAGATTTGTAATTAGGGACAAATATATCATGGTTGAAGATTGGAAAATAGGCTTTTGAAATTCATACCTCCAGATTTCACTATTTTCACTCTATCTTGTTGCAATTGAGATAACAAAGATTCAATATCTTTGAAAACTTCTTCTTTTGGACGGCTTCCATCAATCTGTAAATATGCCAAATAAGTTAATAGTGGCAATGTCCCACGGGTTGACGTTATTGACATGACACAGAAAAGAGAATAATCTTCAGTAACCTTATTTGTTATGTTTGAGTAAGAGGAAGATACTGATTCTGCATTTTGCTTATAGATGTTTAGGCGTGACATAACCTGAAAATGATTAAATAAGTAGACATAAGTCACTTCAGAGTAACACCAGATTCATTTACTTAATGGAGCACAGAACATGCCCATATGAGACACAAAATATAGACAAAAAGAAAGGTTCATGTCATGACATTGCGGGCTTGTGAAGACATTTAAGGTGTTTTTTAAAACTACATGTACCATTCCTTTAGAACCAACCCCCTTTTCTAAAACCAGTGATAATCCACCAGTTACTATAACTTTAGACCGTTAATGCTATTACTAGAGAAGGAAATCTAATTAACTTGCCATGCAACAAACTGAAAAAGTTATTCATGACAACCAACATTTAAGAGATCTTTTCTTGTTGAGACTATCCTTTTCTTATTGCAAAGATGAAACATATCCGACACATTTTCAGATGATACAGCCCAGTGATATATCCACGAAGACAGCAAAAAAAGAAAATGAGGAGTATAGTATCTCATACTTTTTCTTCAGTGTCATCAGGACGAGTTACTAGCCTTGCTTTGATTTCTTCTGTCTCCGGCGGAAAAAATTTCTCATGATAGATCTTGCCAGTTACTGGATCTAACCTTCTACCAACGCATCTGTCGATCAGAATTTCATCATGAACCTGAATATTAGAAAATATTAGTAACTTGGCAAGGAAGAAGAAACTATTTGTTTCTGATTGACACTTATAAAGCGCATACATTACTCAATGGAATGCAATTAAATTACATATGTTACTTCAATATCTCAATATCAGCAAAAGTCTTTATGTGCATTATCAATAATAAATAGTTTAGTAGTTTGTTGTATATAAGTTATGATATCTCTTTAAGACTGTAATCATTTTACAAACCTGTTAGTTTATTCAGTAACTAACAAACTATACGTACCTCATTAAATTAAGTTAATTAGGTCACATTTGTAAGAACAGACTGAAACTTTGAGTAAAAGAAATAAGCCAATATTTGATGAATTTTCTGGCTTTAAGAAAATTGGAAATTTAGCATAAGATGTTTTGGAGATAAATGAAAAAACAGTTTGTTTCAATTACTTAGTTCTGTTTGCAAAGAATTAATGGAAACCAACATCCGAAGAAAAGATACTTCAATAGTATGCAATTACTAAACATTTAACATACATCTAATACGATATACACATCAGGTCGTATCTGCATTTTCTCTAGACTCTCAGCTTGGGAGAAACTACGAGGGTAACCGTCAAGAAGCCACCCTTTTTGCTTAACATCTTCGCAAGACAACCGTGCTGCCACCATCTACAAAGGAAAAAGAAAAAAAACAAATGGAGGCATTCTATTCAGCATATGAAAATGCATGAAGCACAGAACTGCAAATAAAAATGTGCAATTCTTGACAGTACAGCTGTCACAATTTCATCAGGAACCAAGAGACCAGCATTCATGAACTCTTTTGCTTTCTTTCCTATTTCTGTTCCAGCTGCTACTTCTGCTCTTAGCAAGTCCCCAGTTGATATGTGCACTAATCCATACTGCGGAAACAGACACAACACATATGATCAGGGCTCCAGCCCTTATTTCTATGAATTCACATTACAAGCTACCATGCCACTTTTATCAATAACAACATTAACAGATAACGAGACTGTAAATAGATATAATCCTTCCGTCTCATAATATCTATCACTGTTGAAATTTTGATTTGTCTCAAATTATTTGTTACTTTAGAATATATGAGAAAATCAAACATTAATTATAAATTATAATCCTTTTATTTTAATTAACGACAACTGACAACACTAACCAAAAATAGTTATTTTACAATGCGAATCAGTAATATTAATAAATTTCTTATTGCGTACACATTAGCTTAAATGAAAAATAATGACACAAAGGGAGCTTACAGCTAGACATAGAGAAAATAAAGCAGAAACAAAATAATCACTCCTGCATTTTTCTCCGTTCAAGGTGATGTACAGGTCTTAGAAGAATCACTGATCATAGTTATTTCTGTCGTGAAATAACTGTTTGTAACTCAAAATATCCTAATTAATGAACAACTTATATTCAAACCATACAGTTTACTCATCTTTAGAAGAATATAAAACATTGCATTTGGTAGTGATTGAATTTATTACAAACAAGATCATAATTAGAAACATAATTAATATATTTTTGGTATAAAAAAATTGAGAAATAATTTATGACAAACCAATGCACCTTCTCGAATGAAATATAAGCAAAAACTAACTCATGTTTCTTAGAAAGAAAGAGCTCTATAGGTCAGAATCGGGGTTATTTGTGGCACTGATAGAGTATTTGTATGGCAAGAACTCTTCTAAAGGAATGGTATTGATGGATAATTGGGTATGGAAACACATAGGTTTGTGGAATGAGAACTGCCTGAAAAATGGGGAGAGACAAGTCCCTACCTCCATGGCCACAGCTTATTCTATATGCCGGAAGGTAGCCGATTTGATCAACACAGCTGGTACAGGTTGGAACATGCAGTTGACAGCTGAGTTTTTAGATCAAAACCAAGTTTTGGCTGTTGGCTGTTGGCTGTTGGCTGTACACCGTTATTTTTGGGAATTCATGAAGGCAAGTGAATAAGGAAGGCTACTAGACAAGATGAGTTTTCTGTCTAAACAGCCTCCCATATTGGTATCAGTTCCATGATTGATATTGAACACATACAAGAAGGGAATTGGTCTGAAATTTGGAAGATACAAGTACCATACCGAGTTAAAAGCTTCCTATGAAGAGCTTGTAGAGACGTTCTTCCTACCAAAAGGAAAACACTATCAAAGCAAGAATCTTAGAAAATAGGATTGCATTGCTCTAACATGTGTGAGGTTTGCAGGCAAAACTAGGAGAACAAACACATTGCATCTGTTTCTTACCAGTCTTTGAAGTATAGTGTTGGCAGGCAATGAGGCTTGTGGTCCATCATGCAAAATTTTCTAACCCAGTATTAGAAGTTAGAACCAGTAATTCAAAATAAGGAATTCTCAATGAGGTTATACACCAGTTGTGACTTGGGTTCTAGTCCAAATTCTGAAATTGGTAGGTTATACAACAAATCCTCAATGAGGTTGGTGGTTCTCCCTGACCTTACATGAGAGTGTACAAATTACTTGTGTTATTCACAGAAATGGTTGAGCTCTGCCAATCGGGCAAGAACTAAACCAGAGCACAAAATAAGGAATTCTAGAAGCCTTTTCTCTCCCACACTATGCAACATACAACAAAACTGTTTTCTCACTACTATTGACACCTGTACTGCTATACATCTTTAAATACTCATTTTTCTCTTCTAAAAAAATGAATTGAAAGGCAATTGTGGTAAAAATTACTTTTTTTAAATGACATTAAGGGATCAACTACCTTTGAAATTTGCGTAATTCTGTGCTAGAGGTATTGTCAAGAGTCCCACATTGAAAGTGAGATAACATGAACAAATGTTTATAAGTGAGGGCAGTCCTCGCCTCATTGTACTGAGTATTTCAAGTGAAAAAGAGGGAGGGACTAATTAACAAACCTTATTAACAATCAATTCACATTGAGTTCCCTTGCCAGATGCAGGTGCACCTGATATCATCACCTTCAATGGCTCGCTTGTGGAGCAATTTATCACCTTTCTTATTGCCTTATCAAAAAGAATAAAAAAACAAAACACCATCAGTAAACAAAAATCAAAATTAAATTAAATTACATAAATTCCATGACGAACCTTGGGTCTTAATGGCAAATTGGCATGTCTGCTGAAGTTGGTTAAGTGAAGATATTGAGTGTTAAAGTTGTGGTGTTGGAGAAGTAAACATGGTTGATGAGAAGAAGAAGAAAATAAAAGAGAATGAGGAAGAAGAGTTGTTGAGTGGACGTAGGAGGAAGACGGTGTGGTGTGCAACATTGTTGCTACGGAAGAATGAGCCACACAGACTCACTTTGTTCTCAATTGATCTTCAGTGGTTCTTAGTCATTCATTCCCACATTAAAGCCAAGCAACCAGGGCCACTACTTCTTACATTAAAAACCAAATCGATCATATTCTCAAAGAGAAATTTGAAAATTATCTCTAATAGTCACTTTTTTATTGGTTTAAATGATCTATACTCTGGAAATACAGCTCTAGTGGACATACATTGATTTCATCCAATAAAAAAGAAGTGATATAAATAGTGTTGAAAAGTGAGTGTTGTTAACATTTCTTATTCTTAAGACAGACCAAAATTCATCTTAAAGTTTAAGTGAGTTGAGTCTATGATTCAACTCCTTACCAATTAAATTAACATTCATGTGCTCGTATTTTTTATTTTATATTAATATTTTTTTTATAAAATTTGAAACTTTTTATTTTATTCTCAATCCAAGTTTACGTACATATTTAAAGAAATTCGAACTAATTTCAATTTTTTATTTTTCCAGAAAAACCATATACATTCGGATTTCTTCAATCAAATTTTGGGTACATTTTTTTAAAAATAACTTTTTTGATAATCATAAAAAAAAACATTTAAAAGTGACAAAAGTGATTTTTTTTTGATTTTTTTTAAAAAGCTTAATCAAATGCACTCTCTATTTGAGCAAAGTTTTGTTTCGTATTAGATATAGGCAAAAATTTGAGTGTAGAAGTGTTAATGGATAGAGATGGCATTTAAACCATGTTGGCATCCTAAACTCACCACCTATTATTTGCAGCACTTTAATAAATAAATAGATTAATATAAAAAAATGGAAGAAAAGAACTTGGAGGATTATGCCAAATCAAATTATACAATCCAACAAACCAACAACAATTGTTTCATTAAAAACTTTTCTAGAAAAACTCAAATGGAAAAAATTTTAGGGAAGGGAAAAAGAGTGCAATGCAAGAAAGGAAAATACAATACAAACAAGAATTCTGCTCTTTACCCAACAAAAATCACTCGCGCCAAATTGAATTTACTTATTTATCCCTGTGTTACTTAAGTAACGCTGCATTACTTAACTCACGCATCGTGAGTTAAGTCACGCAGTGTTACTGTTTTTGTACAAAGACCATCAGCCCATACTCCAAGCACCATTTTTTTTCCCTCCACCTTCAAAAACCTAAAAAGCACAAAATTTTAGGTCAAAATCTTCATTCTAAATCATTGCAAACCGTCAGGAAGCAAGTTTCTACGCTCATTAAGCATCAAATATCAGGTAATGTATCATAAACCAAACATCATGATGATACCACATATTTATGGAGAATTTGATGTAATGTAACGTAGATGAAATTAAAATTAAATAAAAAAATTGTGTATTTTTGGAATTTATTACGCGTACTTGTGTATTTTTATTTATGATTTATTTTGGATCATGAATGAATTGTTGTTATTGATTTTTGGAATTCATAACGCGTACATGCTTTTAAAAAAAGAAAGTATCATATTGTATGTTTCGGTCTTAAAAAAATAGCATCTTTGTAAAAAGTTAATGAAATCTAACTTACCTGAGACAAACATGACTTAAGTCACGTTGATGTTATCGTATGTGACTTATGTCATGTGGAGGTAATTTAGGAAGTTCATGTCGGAGTGAGCAATTTATGTTGGGAGAAGAGCAATATTCTTATTTTTATACAAACTAGTAATAATACCCGTGCATCAGCACACGTGCAGTTATAGTTTTATTAATTAAAATTAAATGCATATGTGAATTACCATTATTACATTGACTATTTACTAAAGTTTATGTAGTAATAATGTATGACATAATGGAACCTTAAGCTAGGGTTAGGGAAAATAATAGAATACATTAATTTACATTAGACATTATAAAGGATGATTATAGATATCGGTAAAGATTGATGGTAGTCGTTACATATTAAAAATAATAAAACGATAATTATAATCTATCTTAAAAAAAACATGACATACATCATAATTATTATGGGTAAATTTAAATTTAATCGTTGTATCAGTTTGAAACTGATTAATTCGACAAAATTTATTCCACTTCGGTCCAATTTTTGTAGTGGAGTTTCCGTCATTATTGAAAATGATATTGAAAAGCTGATGATCTCCATTATCTCCACAAAAGATTAAAGTTTGAGATATATTATGTTGGAGGTATTGACCAAAGTCCCAAGGTAATTTCTGAAGGTGAGAAAAACCACAAGGGGGGG
>Ga0228710_1006267_pt1 | contig 18149 bp, 17 predicted proteins | sample MedpolnodulmetaG_FD_177995 | JGI IMG/M metagenome (GOLD analysis project Ga0228710, IMG submission 177995) | Root nodule microbial communities from Medicago polymorpha collected in Santa Monica, California, United States - pink nodules | ecosystem: Host-associated > Plants > Roots > Nodule...
ATCATCATTCATTTAGCATATATGCAATCACCAACAACATCACCATCACTTAAAATATATGCATTCACCAACAATATCACAATCAATCAACATATATGTATCCACCAACCATATCACAATCATTCAATATATATGTATTCACCAACAATATCACAATCAATCAACATATATGTATTCACCAACCATATCACAATCAATCAACATATGTGTATTCACCAACATCGACTTTATCATATAATTCAACAACATCATATTATTTCTCACAATTCAAGTGAGGAGAAAATACACCACACTATGATAAACATCATATTCCACACCTAGAAATCATTCACGTATCTTCATATAATCAAATCAAACTATCCACAAAAGATTTGTCAAGTATTTGGTTTTAAAGATCATTTTCGACAAAGTTCGTCTCTCATTTTACAACTTTAAAACAATAGAGATATATGAACCAAAACCAAGTAAATAAACTCTAGGGCCTCGACTATGTATACACTTAGATCACATATGAATGTAGTTGAATATACATGTGCATTTCACCGGCCGACTACGACAAAATTATCAAAATCATAAAGTTACGACAAGTTCGTATCATTTCTTCTATATTGCAAAACCAAATCATTTTCAAAACAAAACCAAGTTAGATTCAACAAGACATAGGTTAAATACTCTTAAACCTCTTAATTGAACTCCTAATACTTCTAGTTTTGAAGTTTGGAAACAAACCATAAGTTTTGAGTCGACTTAGAAACTGTTATGCTGAATTTTCGTAAAATTTCACCAAGACCTCCTTGGAGTGTTTTCATCATAACTAAAAATCTAAAAATCATTTTCATGTCAAACCAAAGCCATTGGAAAGCTAACAAAATTATCTAAAACTTTCATGTTTACACCGAAGGCCAATTCAAAACGGAAAAGGGCGTAAAATAGTGAAATATGAAGAATCTGATTCACCAAAATCGTGGCGCGTTTTTATGTCCAGAAATTACTGAACTTTCTGCCAACAAAATCGTGTCACGGCTGCAAAAATCGCGGCACGATTTTGACAGCATCAGGTCCAGAAATCAGCTTTTCAAAAAGTGCGTTTTCCACCATTTCGCGCGTAAAATTCAAACCATTAATCCATTTTCAATGCCGTTTTCGCCTACACGCTCCTGACACTTAGCTCTACCATAATCAATCAAAAAATTCAAGTTTCAATTGTCCCAAAATAATTTTCCAGAACCTCACATGAACACTCAATTTTCAAAACGGTTAACAATCGAATTTTCACACAAAACTCCCGTTTTCTCCCAAACGACTCGACTAACACAACCACAACATGAAAACAGAAATTCTACTAGGTTCAATTCCCTCAACCATGTCAAAACTCAGTCTACAACCTCATGTAACAAAGGTTCATTTTGGTCCTTCTCATGAACAACTTAACACAAACTTCACAAAATGGAATACCCATGGTACAAATCAACAACAATAACATATCTAATTCAACAACAACTTCATTTGAACATGAATTCATCACAATCAACAACAACAACACTAATTTATACCAATTTGAACAAAATCAACAAAGTATACATATAAACATATATTGAGCATGTAATTTCCTCATCAACAACTTGATTATCAACAAATTCAAATACCCAAACATCACATCAAAATACAAGCACGAATTTCATCAATTAAATTCATGATAATCACTTTATACAAATAAGCACTTATGAGTTTAAGGAGAAAAAGAGATTATACAAAAGATTATGAATGAAATCTAACCCCCTTACCTCAATAAGCAATAATCTTAGCACAAGCTTCAATTAAGCTCCTATGGGTTCTTCAAGCTTTCTCTACAACCCCCCCTCTCTTCCTCTTGCCCCTTTCTCTTTCTCCTCTTCTCAAATTTGTAAAAAGGATAGGGTAACCCTATTTTCCTTAATGACCAAGCTTATATAGTCTCTACACATTGAGCTTAACCCTCTTAGTGTTTTAATGAGCTCACAACACTTATAAACTAACCCCCAAAGTTTCTATCCACTAACGGTTAAAAAATAATAACGATTACTTACCGGTTATAAAATAAATTACTACAACCTACTAGTAACCTAACAAATAATGGTTCTCACTTGAAACGCTAAAAAATAATCCTCACCATGAATTTACTAATTTACCCTTACTCATAAAATGACCAAAATACCCTTCTAATACCGAAAACCCACTAAAATGCACACATAGGCAATTAATCACATACAAGCATAATTAAACACAAATAAAAACAATTAAAATTAAATCTAGTGAAAATCGGGTTGTTACCTATAGACAGATAGTAGACTTGGTAAAACAAATTACAAGATGCATCAAAATTATATCCGAAGGGAACTAATTTTAATTTCAACTAAAAGAACCATAGAGGTAGGGACTTGGAGGAATTGCAACTTCAACAATTTCTTCTAGCATTTGCAAAACCTTCTTCATTGTTGGTCTAAGAGATGGATCTTCTTGAGTGCACCAAATAGCAATCATGACAAATTTTTCCATTCTACTCATATCATTGACAACCTCATATTCATTTCCTAGAAGAAGGTCCAAATTATTAGCCTTGAAGCAATCATATGCCCAATCAGTTAATATCCTTTTTTCTTCACTTACATTTTCATGCTCTACATTTTTTCTACAACAAATTATTTCAAGTAATAACACACCAAAACTGTAAACATCAACCTTAGCACTTATTGGTGCACTCCTAAACCAATCTGGTGCAACATAACCTTTGGTTCCTCTAATTCCGGTTTTAGTGTTACTTTGATTGATCAATAATAGTTTTGCTAAACCGAAATCAGAAATCTTAGCATTGTAATCATCATCCAGAAGTATGTTTTGTGGCTTTATGTCGCAGTGGATGATTTGGGTGCAACATTCCTCATGCAAGTAAACAAGACCTCTTGCAATTCCGGTGGCAATATGAACTCGTTGGTTCCAACTTGGTTTCAAAGGAGTGAAAAGGAAGCTTGCTAAAGTACCATTATTCATCAACTCATACACCAAAATCCGGTGTTGATCCTCACTGCAATACCCATGAAGACGAACAAGATTCCTATGATGAGTTTCGAGTATCACATTCATTTCAGTTTGAAATTCCTTGTCACTATCTTGAAACAACTTGTCCAATTTCTTAACGGCCACACTAGTATCTACATCTATTGTTCCTTTGTATACAACACTACATGACCCCCTTCCTAATTCTTCACTGAAGTTATTTGTTATTTCTAGAATTTCTTTGAAGGTAAAAATTCGCAAATTTTTGTCACCAACACTTTTTTTGGTTGCACTGCTTCTGATATTCTTGTGATTGTGCCAAAAGCAAATTATAGAAACCAAACATACAATTATAATCACAGAAATTCCTAAAAGAATTGATATCAAAATGATCAAAGTATCCTGACCTTTTCTCTTTTTGGTTTTATTATCATGATCTTCCTTCAAATCGAAGAGAGGTGATGGAGTATCAATTTTCTTCATTTGGGAATTTGGTATGCAATCCCCATACATTTTGTTTGAATCAATTAGAGAATATCCTTCTTGACAAGTACACATTGGCCTTTGGTCATCTCTAAGGGTACAATTGCTATTCAACCCACAAATACTTTGACCATTGTTAAATGTAGAATTTAAACAAATGTTTTCTGGTATTGTCTTTGCCACGATCCATCTTTGACCGTTTCTTCGATCTTTAGGATGATATGAGAGGGTAAAAACTCCATCATAATTGATTGTTGCTTTGGAGTAGTAATTGATTGTTGCTTTGGAGTAGAAGCCAGCATTTGAAACGGTCGTATTTGGATTGGTGATTAATTTAAACATATTCCCCTTCGTTTTCAACATGTATAAGAACAATCCTGACTTGTCAAATATAAATTTGGTGCCAAAATTTGATGATTGATTATCAGGATCAACAATGCCACTATCATAGTAAGCATCTTGTTGAGTACTGTGGTTTGTATTTGTATTCAAATTTATGAGGTTGAGGAGCACATCACCATTTGCTTGTAGGTGAAGTTCAAACTTTCCACGCGTGAAATTGAATTCTCCTTGTCGAGAATAAAGATAGTTATTTAAATTCATTTCTTGACCAGGAACTAATGTGTCAGTAAAATGACTGAAACTCTGCCATAATACAACAAAATTTTGGTCAAGCAATAGAAAATTTCCATTATCCTTCATTAGACCTCTTGCAATTCTACCTAAAGAAAAATATGATGATCTCCATATCTCTAAACCTTGAGGGTTGGTGAGCATCAACCCATGAGAATCATTTAATACCAATGTTGATCCCTTAGGAACAGGGTTGTCACCATTTGCATACCAAATGATTGAATCAGTTTGTATCTTGACATACCATATACCTAGCAAGAAAAGCTTATTTGGAAGTTGGTAAAATCCAAATGCGAAATCTCCCGAAGGAGAGAGCCAACGAGTAGAACCATTTCCAGCAGTGAGTGAGTCACGTAGACTCACACTTCCACCCAAAGATCCCATACTACAATATAAAAATTTTATGAAAGACAAACAATTTGTAAAAATTGAAAGTAAAAACACAATGAAAATAGAAAACATTGTTAATTGGAGAAAGTCACATTAGAAAAAGTCACATTATTAAAATATTGCCTTTGATTCTACCTATTAGTTGTAAGTTGAGAGGACGTTTTATGCGAGTGCATTGGTTCAAACTAAATACTGTTAATTGGAGAAAAAATTGCAAGGTCTAACCTGTCATCATCACTGGAAGCGGGGCAAAAGATGATTTTGTAATGTTTAGATGAACAACTGAATTTGTTCTCCCCATTGTTGTTAGGGTAGCTATAGGCATGAGGGCATGCTGCCTTGAATGTGAGAGCATAGGAACTTGGATCACAAGTTTCACTAGTTGAATAATTACTCTTAAGACAACAAAATTTTTCCAAATTATTTGTAGAGCAAGCTCCTTGACATGCCACCACATTCTCATTTTCCATCACCTTAAGCTCCGTCGGACACATAGTATTTAGATTTGCAGGGCAACCCGCGCTGCTGCAATTGAGATTCTCACCGGAAGCACTCATAGGAGTCACTGCTATGGGGATGTTGAAACCTTCTACCACATTAACGGTATAAAAATCAAGTCCATCGTTTCCTAAACGAAATTCAGCGCGCGTTGCAGGCAGAACTTTCTTTATATCACATTCCACCTTCCCGGTAACACATGAGAAGTTTTTTGTGGCTGAATCCGTTTTGCTGAGTGTTCGGCCCAAAAAGTGACCACTCCATGTGGAAGGAGCCATGACTATAGACTTGTCACCTGTTTTTAAACCAAATCTGTCGATTAGGAGATTTTGGTTTCCATTTGTAGTAAGTGAAGCTGGCCACACTCTATATTTGCATTTGTTATATAAAAAGAATTTCACTTGATCATCTGAGAAAGCCTCTGCAAATTAATGTAATTTAGCTTGTTACATTTGTTTTTATGCATAATGAAAATCAATCACTATTTTGTTTTTAAGTAAACAACCACTAGTGTTTTAGACAAGAGTATAATTCTATCATATTATGCTTATTTTCTAAAATATGTGTACAAATATAGGTATAGCGAGATATGATTGAATATTTTTGTAACATTTGTTAATATTGTAAGACCATATAACATTTTTTTAAGCAGAATAGAGTGCAAAAATATTATAGAGAAAAGTCAAATTTCAACTAGATTGACATCTCAAAACCATTACCTATCATTAACAGCATCCTACAAATTTTTCATAAGAAAAAAACGAAAAAAACAAAGAGGTAAGACCATATATAGTAATTAAATTTTATTTTATTTATTACTTGTTTCAAATTTTTATATATTTTTTCCCCTTTTATAAAATCACTCATTTTATCAGAATGTAAATGTCACTCAACACATTTTAAGGCTTTGTTTTGTAGTTAGAGAAAAAGGGAATGGTGAACACAAAAAAATAGAGAAGAGGTGTGGAAGAGATGATAGCCATCATCTTGTATGATAGTTTATTTAATTTTCTTCCATAAAATAAAAATTCTCTTATATGGAGAACACAAAAATAGTAACAGCAAAGGTTGTAATTCTTTAAACTTTTCAAATCATTTTTCCCTTTTTATAATATTCTCAAAACAAAAGAAAAATATACTATCAATCATAATCTATTTTTCTCCATCCTTTTGAAACTTTTCTCTCAACCTTTTTCTTCTCATTATCTTTTTCTTCCCACTTCTCATTGGATAGAAAAGTAAGTGAGCAACATATAAGCATGAAAATGCATATACCTAATGTCTTCAGATTTTGGGTGAAATATGGTATTTAAACTCACACGTTTGCTTACTTTTATTATAATGGATGATCTAACTCAATGTTTGATGTTTCTCGAAAGTCCCAACATTGGTATCAGAGGCGATAATAACCAAACAACCAGCTCCTTACATTGCAAATCTTTCTAGCTATGATGGTCAAGTAGCATGCCTTCTTGACGTGGCGAGCGTCGATGGTGGTGCGTGTATGTGAATGGAAAAAACTTTTGCTCCTTGCATTGAACAATAGTGGTCATGACGTCTCTTTGATGTAATGGGTGTCAACGGTGATGCAAGTTTACATGGATGAAAAAAAAACTTCCACTTTAGGTGGAACATACCTATATGAATGGATGAGCCACATTTGAGGGGAAGATTATTGTGAGTGTTAGAATTTCCAATTGGATGAAAAAGTGAAAATTGAGCAACAAATAAGTGAGATCACTCATATAAATCCTTACTTTAGGTTTTGGATGCAGAAGTGGTATCCAAACTCAATTACGTGGTGCTCTTAGTCTAATGTGATGGCTCAACCGCATTGTTTAAATCCCCCCAGAAGTTCCATTTGTTATTCCTTTTCTGTCCCTCTTAACTCCGAAATAACACACTTAGGAAGAAAAAAATTAGTGACGGAAAAAATGAAATCCCTCACTAATTTCCTCATCGCAGAATTAAGTGAATTAGAGAGTGATTTCACGTTTTTCCCTCTAACTTTCCCTCATTAATTTTTTTTTTTAGTACTGGATATAGTAGCATTTTTATTTCTCTATTGACTAACATTTTTCATCAATACGGTGAGACAATATATCATATATCATTTTTTTTTATCTTTCACTGCATTCTTGTGGAAGTATAACATTTCAGTAAAATATTTAAGAACAAAAACAAAAACAAGTAAATATGTACGGTACTCTTCAAAACAAAAACAAAAAAGGACAAGATACGGCATACATGTGATTTGTGTCCGTGTTTATCACTGTTCAGTTATTGCAGATAAAGGAACCAAGTAAATCCATATATTTGTTTCCTCAACAAACAAAAGTAAATAATAATTACCTGGTACCAATAGAAGGAGGGTTAACAGGAAGAATGACAACAACGTTGTTGCGCCTGGCCAAACCATATGCAAACTTTGAATGTTTTATGTGTTTTTGGATATAGGTATAACTGTGAGGTACGAAGTAAAATTCTCTTTTATACGTGGATAAATTCCGGGGAAGCTACGAACTAGAATTCTATGACTATGAATACTTGGTGTTTTTCTTCTTTTCTTGGGATTTATTTATAGCACTAGCTTGTGAAGGAGGTTAGTTCACATACAATGTATGATTTGTTTCAACTTAGCCCATGAGCTGCTTGTACTAGTCAAATGCAGACTTACCAATTACAACAGCCGGCCTGAGACCAGTTGTTTTATTTTAGTATAAGGTTGAAGGAGGATATTAAAGTGTAACATCAGGATCAAATTCAAAACAAGATGGTGTAATATTGTAAAATTGTTAAACGGGTTTAGATCTCAAAGAGCTTGGTTGATTCTATAGGTATGTTGCCGTTCTTCCATTGTTGCTTAAAAAATAAAACGCTTGTTAGTTTAAGGTTTAGGTCGGCGAGGACTTCATTCGTTTCCGGAGGCGGAGGAGCCTCGGGAGACGGAAGAAGAGCGTCCTCCGGTTGGGAAAGAGGTGGAGGCAACGTCGTTGCGTCCAAGGCGGTTGTTGCAGTGTGAACTCCGGTTGCAGTGTCTAAGATGGCATCGCTTCCTTTAGGATTCACCGGTTCAAGTATCGAAACTGTTCGACTCTAGAGAATCTGGATTGTCGAACGCGGTGCTTGAGGGGTGGCAGAACGACTCATGGCTGTTTTCCTGTGAGTTCCAGCCATTGCTTTGAGAATAAGAGCAGTAGCTGTTGACCGTTGCGGTGGAGGAACGTGTAATCCGAAACGGTTATAGCGGAGATGCACGTAACAGAAAACGGTTATGGTGGAGGATCGTTGAACCGAGGCGGTTTAGCGAACGATCCCCTCCTTCTAGCGTCAAATGATCTGTCCGGTGAGAGCGGTTGAGTCGCAACGGTTGTGTAGAATGCCCCGATGATTGGTAATTGCTTCCGGTGCGGCGGCGAAACGTCTTATGTAGTGAAACGAAAGGTGCCTGCAGGCACGTTAGCACTCTGACGATCAAGTCAGTATTGGAACTGAGAGAGAAAAGTCTTAGGAGAGTTGTGAAAAGGGTTGTGTACCTTGAGGGTGAAGCAAGTTCACCCTTATATAGGCGCGCTCTGGGCATAACCATCTCCGGGTTATGCGGTGTTTGATTAGGAGCAGGAGTGGACACATGTAGTGTGATCTCGGCAAGAAGACATGCTCCGGTGTGGCACGGTGCAGACAAGTTAGCGTGCCCATTTGAGTGCGAAGCCTTGTTGCGGCGTAATAATGTACACGTGTTGCCGTGTGAGTGTTCCAGAACAGTAGACGACAAAATGAAATGAGTGAAAATTAGAATCAAGTTACTACAAGTACAAAGGGAATAAAGAACTTGTAAACAAGTTGTTCCAAAACAAAAAACGTGAAACAAGTTTCATAAATAAATAAATGAAAAAGACAAGAACATGGGATAATTATTTTCAACCAAATTATGAGACATTAGTGAAGTTAAACAAAAGAGGTCTTGTGATAATATTGGCTTAGATCAGAAGAGAGAAAAGAAACAATAGTTCTAGTGTACTCTTGTAGCGTCATAGCCACAGTTGAGGTTTCACTTTCAAAAATTCAACATGAAATTAAAATCCTTTTTATTTTTGCTTTTTCTTTAAAGATCATGGAACATAATCATAAATTAAACAAGGAAACAAAGGAAAGAAATTGGAGAAGAAGTTTACAAATCCTCAAGTTGGCAGTCGAGGGAGGAGAAAGAGTAAATCCAGAGCTGGACCTTGGGGTGTGCAAATCGCTCAATGGAACCGGACCTCTCCAAGGTATGGGCCTAAAAAAAAAGGGAATTATTTTTCCCACCATATGATAATCTAGCGCACCCTATTTTGTTCCAAAATTACCCTCGGATTAATCCGGATTATATAATCCGAACACGTCCGGATTATATAATCCGAATTGCTTAAGTACACAGAACTGAAACAGATTTGCATGTCATTGTGGTTTTTATCATTGTTTTTCAATAAATCATTATATATTTATGTATAAAAGACAATTAACTTAAATATTATATCAAAAAATGATTATATATATCATTATACCAAAAAAGAGTTGAATTTATATCATTACACATTTCACCTAATGATATACATTTCAACTAAACTAATGATATATATCTAATCTATAGCATCAAAAGATCAATGAGACTATCATCCACTTCAACCTTCACACTAGGACTAGGACCAACCTTCTCATCGGGATCAAGATTTTCAATAATGTACAATTCTTCAGTCATCTCCTATCACCTCTTGATCCGCCGCTCGACTTAGCTCATTATAATCTGCTATCCGACTGACATATCTATTGGGTCAGCTTTGTGCATCCTCTCAATGGTATCGTCTCTATAGAGGGAAAGTGGGAGGAATCAGACAATCATCCTTCAAATCCAATGCCATAAAATGGTTGTCATTAACATATGCTAGACACATCAACCGATCGATACATGGCGGCGGCGGCGGACCACATAGAGGGAAATAGGTTTCCGATCACCCTTTCCCAATGGACAACACAACAACCGTTTGGTTGAATTTCTGTGCGATGAGCAAACTCATATCCGGCATGGTCATCCATTTATCCAGTGGTGCATCCCCAATACCGGCAAAGGATAGAGCGTCTGAGACCTCTTTATACCGCCTATCATCATTAATCATCCTCCGACAGCGAGCATTTTCTACACCGACAAGCTCTTTGTAATGGTGGTACCAGATTAGTTGGTGATCATCAACGGTCAAGTTATGTAGAACCGCAACTGCTCGGAACCCACAATGGCCATCACCAGGTATCTCCTCAACCTTTTGAATAAAGTCATGCATCCAAATTAGAATTTAGTCTTTGTGTGGTATGTGGACTTTAACCGGTGTTGGCTTTAGATTTTTGGAATTGGCTTAGGAGGAGTAGGAGACATGTTGCTTTTCCATGCACTCTTTCTACTTGTCCCTGTTGATTTTGTCTGTGAACCCTGTGTTTGTTGTTCTTGGGAGTCAACAATTTCCCATAGCGAAGGGGACCGCCTTGTCGATCGAATGATTTGTTTATATTTCTTTGGAGCTCTTTGGTGGTGACCTTATTTGGCGGTGGACGCATAGAGGTGGTCTCCGGTAAAACAAACTGTCAGAATTGTTCCTTCATATGCACCTTCATGTTGTAATCGGTGTCCTTGAACCGAGCCTACAATGTGTGAAAAATATATCATTTTGGTTGTTGCTGGAAAATAGGATAAAACATGCATGCTGGTATGTTTACTGATAGGGTTCAGAATTTATAATCCGGAATGCATATGCACAATCTGGAATATAAAATCCGGAACTTCCCGATACACACTTTACTTCCTGATACACCTTTTGCATGTGCCTTAAATGCACTTGCATGGGGCGTAAATGCTACCCATTTGGATTATATAATCCAGAATTTTACTATATTGTCAGGATTATATAATCCGGATTGCACCAGTACAGATTACAAAATCACGAATCTTGGGCAAAACCTAAAGTAACATAGTTTTTTTTAAAAAAAAATACCTGAAGAATATCCCATTTTGGCAATAGGGAGATGTCCGCTTTATGCAGCTTCGGGTCAACCTCGTACTCGAACCTCAACCTCTTTCAGTGAGTGTGAATGTCATCCAAACGGAGGGCAGTGTCGTTCTTGATCTTCAAAGCAATCATACACGCACACAGTAATCCGTAAGTGATCAAACTCAAACAACCACATCTTGATTTATCCGTACCAATTTCAAGTGTTTTATTATACTCCACTACGAGATGATGCAAAGCTTCCCTTGAAATGTTTTGGATCAACTTAGACCACAACACCTTTTCTTTGAACCTATGTTGAAGGATGATAATGCTCGTCTGAAACAAAGCATGTATTGCGGTATGTTACAACTCTAACATGTCATGAACGGATTTCCAGTTTGTACTTAAATCACCCATACTACTACTCAGATACTTTTTCAACCGAGCGTGTGCAGATTCAGCTCTGTTTGTTTTAGTGTTCCTCATATGATGGTTTCTGCCAACCCAAAACCTCACAAATTTCTCCTTAACCGGATCCAAAATTGTCTTTTCAACATAATCCAAAAACTTAGAAAATTTTCCGCATACAACTTTGAACCGGATCCAATTATCAATATATGTTTCCTCTGTTTCGGAATCCACAATATTCAACCATGCAGCCATCACAGTCTTCACCACTGAAGTAGGCTTGATCTCTTCCCCATTTTTGCCTTTTGAGATCCTTCACTTTGCAATCCAATTTACACTTTGCTCTCAAATTTTGTCCAATGTGATATGAGCACAACAGAGTAGTAGCATCAGGGAAAACCTTTTCCACAACATTGATCAAAACATTGTCCCGATCAGGGACAACTACTTTGGGATAGAGATCTTTGGAATGCAACAGCTCACGACACCTCTCAAGCGCCCAATTAACGTTGTCTTTCCTCTTAGACATCATATAAGAAAAAGTAATAGAGAAGGTTCTCATGGTAGAGGTGTTACCCAAAAACTCAAGTAATGGAAGATGATACTTTTTTGTCTTATAGGTGGAATCCAACACAAGCACCGTGGAGAACGTGTTAAACAACTTGATAGAATTCGGATGTGCCAAAAAAACATCACTGACATCATCAGAATCATGGTACTTCCTACAATGATACATGTAACCATTATCAACCAAAGACTTCAAGAGATGTTGCATGTCATTTCTCGTACCTCTAATGGACCGCCTATACCTGTGACATGCATTATAAACGTGTTTGATAGTAGTTGAACTGGTACAGTTTCTCTTCTGTAAGTTGGTAAGCATTTGCCTCAAAGGAACGTTTGAATCCACCATCTCATGAAGGTGCACGCATTCATTTGGATTTAGACGACCGACGGTTTTATGACCTTTCAACACATTTGTCATGTCATGGTTGTGTCTATCATCACCAACTTTGAGGCTCCAATCACCAGCAGTCAACAAGTAACCTCTCAGCCGAAACGGACACTCGCATTTACCAGAACCAACTATCTCGTGCCAAGTCTTTCTCTTGTACTCAGTGTATGAACCTCCCCTTTCACATATCAAAGTAACAAATGCACTTCTTCCAATGTCATTGTTGTCTGATTCACCAATAATTGTGGAAAAACCGACCTTCCTAGCTTTCTCTCGAACCCACTCCAACAAATCATTCTGTGTTGCAAACTTTTGTGTAGTGGTAAAATATTCTTGCTGATCAATACAAACAACAACTGGAGGTGGTACGACAGGAGGAATAGGAGGAGGAGCATCCTCTACTTTCGCATTGCCTAAAGAAATTTCAAGTTTCGGTGGTGGTGGTAGGGGATTCTCGGATTGAGCATTTTTGGAATCATGCACATCTTCAAGTAAAAGAACCGGCAACACAATAGGAACAACCATGACTGAAAACAGTGCGAAGCAGAGTCAGAAAATAAACACAATTTATGTACTGGTGTTGTTCGGATCACAAAATCTGAAACGCATGAATGCAGTCCGGATTTTATTTTCCAAAAAGATCCAGTACAGATCATGTGACGTGATCAAAAGGAAAGCGCCTAAAAATCAAATGGGGGAAGGTTTATATACACATTACCTTTGCTTTCAGACGAAAATGATGATGTTAATCCCCCTTGATGGCCAAATTGCTTCTCCAAACCATATTTTCGCCATAAATGGTGTGTTTTTTAGAGGTGTAGGGAGTGTTTGTGATGAAGGTGATGTGCTTCAGCTAGGTTCTGGAGAAGTATACATACCTAGGCATCCAAATTTCGTTTTCTGGAAATAAACAACTATTTTTCCCACTCACTTCAAATACAGGGTGTTCGGAAATTATAATCCGGAACTACAATGTATTGTCCAGATTATAATTTCTGAACCGTATTGCACCCTGAACAAGTCCAAGTATCACAAATTGCATGGTGCAGCGTGAATTTCTGATCAGTTCAGATTATGTAGTCCTAACGGTGTCCGGATTATAAAATTCAGATACAGGGTATTTTGGTCAAAAACGCATGGCGCGTGAGAGGGCAATAGGGTGGGAAAAGTAATACTAAAAAAAATAATATTATAGTCTAATAGTACTACTAAGTACTACCCTTCTACTCCTCAGGTTTCCACTTTCCTTATGTTTTCATGTTTTAGGCCTATTAGAATTTGGTCCTTTTACTTTTGGTGTTAGGTGAGTGTTTTTTTGGGATGGTGGTTTGAGGTTCCTCATGTATACGGTAGTGATTTTCACCTTTGAATGTACAACATATTTACGACACCTTGTATTTATCTTTTAAAAAATTTAAATAGAACATTGTTCTTTAAAAAATATATATATTTTTACTTTATTACGGGCGTGTTTTCATTTAGCTGAGTCTTTGAAATCGTAGGAACGGCTGTGAGTAAATCCACCACACTTTCCTATATCTCCCTCGATATCTATCTTTCTTTAACTCTTTTCCGGTCCAAGTTCTCTTAACTACTCTATTTATTTATTTATTTATTTTTCCTTCTAGCCTTTATACAACAAATTAAAAGTGAAAGTTCTTGGTGCCTAAAGGAGAAACAAGTTCTAGGCGAAAAAAAAAGAGAGGAGGATGAACCCTTGCAAAATAATTTGATAAATATCCTTATCAGAAGTTTATGTTTGAGTTTATGATTCTTTATACAATTTTTGAGTGATGAAAATTAAAATCAAAGAAATAGTAGAGATTTCATTAGTAAAGGTTTCTTGGAAATTAATTTGAAGGAGTTTTAGGTATTGAAGAAAGAAGAGAGATGGGAGGTTTATGGTTTTGTAGAGAGAGAAGGGAGAAGAGAAAAGAAAAAACCTTTTAGATTGATTGACTTTAGCTTGTGTGTGTATAGAAGAGTTAAAGAAGTTTTATAGAAGAGTGAAAAAGAAAGTAGAGTGAAGAGAGAGGGACGAAAGAAGAGAAAAATTAGTGAAAGTTGAAGTGAAATATCTTTCTTAGTTTGTTAATGTTGAGTGTGAACGAGTGAATAGTTGGCTTATACACATACTTATAAAAGGATAAGAGTTAAGAGTAGATATTTTCACCATAGAGTAGATACTTTAAATCCCATTTTCATTAGACTTTACTAGTTACACTAGGTTCTTTAATTAGTATAACTTCTACTAATTACCCTTAAACATAAACACTTACTTTTAAAAAAATTCATTATGATTATTCTCCCACGTTCATTTCTATAATACGTTACTTAATTTTAAACATAATTCATCGCAGTTGACAATGATACTTGATATCGATAAAATATCTAAAATTATTTTTGCCGATAAAATAACTCTTTACCCGAGTATTCTATATGACGTAGTTTGATCATAATTTCATTACGACTAGAAAATTATTTTTACTGCATTAATCTATGATAAATAATTGTATGAGTCCATACAAAAAAATTCGCACAAAATAGAGTTTGTTTTAAAAATTAAGCGCGATTAAATTTCCGGTTTGCTGAAGAGACTTAAAATTAAATTCCATAAAAAATTAATCATGAGTCGCTATCGCGACAAAACCTTAAAATATTCGAGCGGAGATTAAAATTCATCGTTGAAGGTAATATTTATGTTTATTTGATCATAAATTAAAATAACCCAAGTAACATAATATTATATTATTAATATTTATTTATTTTAAAAATTACGGGTCTTACAACCTCTTTCTCTTCTTGGGTCTCTTTCTTCTTTCTTCTCCCTGTTATCACTTGAAAATTGTTTTTATGACTTCAAGAATGTCCTAATAACACATAAAAAAATCAAAAATGCCCCCAGCGATAGTTAACTACCGTTAAGGAACCGAAAGCAATGAACTACGGTTGAGGCCAGCGGTAGTTAACTGTTGTTGCGATTTCCCCCCAAAACCAGTACAGCCCTACTTCCCTATTCACTCATCACCTTACCTCCAAAAATGCCCCATTCAAAAAAATTTTGTTGAAATTTTGGTTCCAAATCATTGTTGATGGATTGCTAGAACGTTTCTACACACATTTGACATCAAAAAAAGGTATTAAAACGTTAAACTCGTTTCCATTTGATTGAGTTTTCTGGTTATTTTTCTCTGAGATGCAGCTCAGCGGTAGTTAACTATCGCTCAGGTTGAAGAACCAGCTGCAGTTAACTACCTTTGGGGACTTAGAAAAGTTTTCAAAAAACATAGCTACTGCCTAAAAAAAATTCTTTTTTTTGGTTTGTTTATGCTCTTAAATTATATTAGATACATGTTAATTAATTATTTTACCAATTATATGTTGTTTATTTATCGATATGGTTGAGAATGCGGATGATGATCCGGTTGATCGAAAACCTAGTGTTGTCGATTCTTTCGTCGAGAACCGTCGAAGCTTGAAGCTTCCATTAAGGTTGAAGCTCCCATTAAGGTCGAAGCTTCCGTTAAAGTGGAGGCTTCAAGCGTAAATTATGGTGTGTGGAAACTTCGTGACAACAAAGTGGACACATCTCATTCCTTTTCGAACCGAGAGACGTGGAAAGATAAAGACGAATTGCTCGGTTGGGTACGTCGACAACCAAATAGGGTTGGACTTACGGTTATCATTAAAAGATCTTGTGCAATTATAAATCCTATGTTGGAGTTGGTTTGTGAAAGAAGTTGCGAGCACAAAGTTACCGAAGAAAAAAGTGAAACATGAAGCAACGAGATCATGAAAATGTGGGTGTTTGTTCAAGGTGTGTGGATATGTCGTCAGGGACGACAATGCTTGGAAATTGGATATTATTAATGGTGTTCACAACCATGAGATGGTGCCATATTTAGCAGGGCACCTTCTTGCGGGAAGATTAATGGAGGACGACAAGAAGATTGTACATGACTTGAGCAATAGTTCGGTGAAACCAAAAATTATTTTGACAAATTTGAAGAAGAAAAGACAAGAGTCCATGACAAATATCAATCAAGTCTACAATGAACGTCATAAATTCAAAAAGGCAAAAAGGGGTGACTTGACGGAGATGCAGTTTCTAACCTCAAAGTTGAAAGAGAATAAATATGTTTATTTCATAAGAGAAAAATGTGAAAGTCAAACTATTCAAGACATATTTTGGACTCATCCAACATCGGTAAAGTTGTTTAACAATTTCCCGACTACTTTGATAATGGATTCCACATACAAAACCAAATTTTACAAGATGCCATTGTTTGAAATAATTGGAGTTACCTCAACTGATATGACATATTCGATTGGTTTTTCATTTATGACGTCAGAGAAGGCGGATAACTTTACTTGGGCTTTACAAATGCTGCTTAAACTTCTTAAACCAAATAGTTATATGCCTAAGGTGGTAGTGACTGACAGAGACATGACTTTGATGAATGTCGTAGCTAATGATCTCCCTGATAATAGTGCAATACTTTGTTATTTCCATGTTGGGAAAAATGTTAGAGCAAAAATCATCACCGATTGTAAAGTGAAACAAAAGGTTGTCATAGTGGATGGGCAAAAGAAGCTTGTCGACGAGGTGAAGTATAGTGAGATAGTTGATACCATATTCATGCATGGGAAAAATTGGTTGAATCTTATACTCAAGAGTTATATGAAAGTAATCTAATGGAATGGCAAGATGCTTGTAAGAATTATCCAAAGTTTCTTCACTATGTTCAAACTACCAATTTGGACACTGTGAAGGACAAAATAGTGAGGGCATGGATAGTCCTTGTGTTACCTCTTGGGTGCAGGACCACGAACAGAGTTGAAGGAGCTCATGCTAGAGTGAAGGAATATTTGTCCACCTCTAAGGGTGATTTGGGTACTTGTTGGGAAAAAATAGATGAGATGTTTGTAATCCAGTTTGGGGAGATACAATCATCGTTTGGTAGGAGATTTACAGTATTGGAACATAGATACAAATATGTCAATTTGTACTCTGGGTTGGGGGGTAACATGTCTAGACAAGTCATGAACTATATTTTTGTGGAAGAAGAGGGTGTTAGGAAAACCTTGTGCATGGACAAGAAAAATTGCAGTTATGTTCAAAGGACGTCGTATGGTCTACCTTGTGCATGCTTCATTGCTATAAAAATCCATCACAACAAGCCTATTTGAATGGATGAGATATACCCGCATTGGCATAAGTTATATATGGGTGAAGAAGAAAGTAATGAAGAATTGTTTTCGGTCGCGGAGGAGTGGGGTGGTATTCAAGAACACCTCAAAAGAATTTCTTACCAAATGAAACTTGAAATCAAAGAGGGTTTGCAGCTGTTAGCGTTTTCGGAGACCATGATGTTGTCACCACCTCCAAGAAAGGTACCAACCAAAGGAGCATAAAAAAAAAATAAAAACTACACCAAAATCGACATGTAGGATCTCATCTTTGTGGGAGACTATTGATTCTCAACTTCCAGAAAGTCAATCTTCACCACCAAAAAAATCTGCACAACCTAAAAGAAAAGGTGCTCGCTGATGTAAGATTTTTACATGTCATAAAACTATTTACACGTAAGTATAATAGGATTGTATCCGCAGGGAGTTGCGTATTTCATAAGTGTTTTCACAATATTCATCACGTTAAGTGTTTGGGTATAAATTGTTTGTTTGTGTAAAACTATTGTTCTATTCGACATAAAAGTAAAACGAGAAGA
>Ga0228710_1006278_pt1 | contig 18130 bp, 8 predicted proteins | sample MedpolnodulmetaG_FD_177995 | JGI IMG/M metagenome (GOLD analysis project Ga0228710, IMG submission 177995) | Root nodule microbial communities from Medicago polymorpha collected in Santa Monica, California, United States - pink nodules | ecosystem: Host-associated > Plants > Roots > Nodule...
TGTTTCCTAGGAAATTTTCGTCGGAAAGCGCGTGTCAGAGGTGGCAGTCTGTAAAATGCTTTCCTGCGAATCTTTCCTCGGTAATTCTGTCGGAAAATATATTTCCTCGGAAATTCCTCGGAAAACCCGTAGGAATAGATCGAAAATTTCCTACAACCAGTTTCCTCGGTAATTTCTCGGAAATCCGTGTTTTCCGACGAAAAAGGTGTGTTTTCCGAGGAATTCTTCCCTAGGAAATCAAATGTTTTCTTGTAGTGTTAATATAATATTTCGATGTATGTATTGCAAATTTGAAATATCTGTTTTGAATATCTTTTGGTGCTTTCAACAAATTAAGTTTCTTATCCTCTCGGAAAAAAAAATTGCTTATTCATTAATTGGTGGACTCTTGCTTGCTAGATAGTATAATACTAAAATTTTGGTGTGTACGACATTCTCATAGCAATTTTGTAGTATAGCAAAAATTTGGCTGATAATTTTTAGCTAGCTCCTGCCATTAGGTGTGTTTTAGCCCATTCATCTTCTTTATTTCTTTTTTTTGTCCGTAGTGCTAAATACCACATGAAGTCCGCACACACAAATGTGAGATTCCACGTTCAAACTAAGACATCACGAATATCCATCATAACAATCTCGACGTTTGTCAGTTGAGTTGTGACTTACGAGTTCATCTTTTAAATTAGTCATAGATTAACGATGGATAATTTTTTTTTCCAAATGCAATTGATTTCATTTTACACCTCCAGATTTTAGAATCCAAGTGCATACATGGTTTGAACCCCTCTTATAGCAAAATGCAATTTCAGGAATTTTTCACATTCGAATTTTAAAATCCATATATAAAAAAACCTGTTATTTCTCTACCATCCTCTGTTTCTCTACCAAAAATCATTGCGATCACATTTCAATGTGGCGGGGGATTGAAAATACTGCATGTAATATTTGTAAATATCTCTTAACCGCTGATAAAAAGATTATATAAAGGAGTTTTGGCTAGTAAAGATTGAAATAATAACTAAATTGATAAGTTCCTATATGCTAGAAGTTAATCCAAACTGTGCTATATGATTCTCTTCATGTCTTGTGCAGTCCAAAGGTTCCACACGAGATGGTACAGGGGTTCATAATAACATTGAGTATAACTCCTGTGAAGCATTTTATAAAATGGCAGAATAATATGTTTCGGATTCTAAAATCCAAAACTAAAAGCATGATCCAGATATTTTTCTTTTTTAATTTAGAGAGTTTTGACTTAACTATTCATTAACCTGATCTGCTAGGTCCTGCTTTAAACAGCTGTGGGACGGGCCAAAACGTCTTCGTCCCTTGTTTACTGTAATGTTGATATAAACTATAAGCAAATAAACAAACAATTGACTTCATTATTTTTTGTAGTTGTTCAAGTTACTCCATTTTTTAATGAGGTCTTTTTTATATCAAAGATAAATATGAGAGCAGACAAGTGGCCATGTACCACCGATCTACACTTAAACTATAGGTAGAAGGTTACATCTACACACAACATAATCCTAATATTAATATTTGTTGTTACAAAATCAACTCTAAAATTATTGAATATAGTGTTCGCCAAAATAATTGCCCTACCCACGTTGTCTTGTTCTTATATAATTTTTTTGTTTCTGACAAGCATTGTTTTTGTATAATTAATAACGTAATCCGGCTGAAACAGTACACCTTGATCTTGTGTTTATCTTTGAATTGAGTCTTATTCAATCAAACAAAAGAGATAATTTTCTGCCTTGAACCATTCGTCTTACAATCCCAGTTCAAGTCCCACACATTAGCCAAATTCAATGGATGTAATTGTTCTGAGCGAAACCATTGATGAAATACTTGAAAGGATACTTTCCCTTGAAGCAACCACCTCACTACCTATTGAGTACTCGAAAAGTGATATCGGACAACTTATTGTGCCTCTTGAAAAATTCCAAGCCGTGGTCAAGAACCACGTCCAAGGTGATCAGGAGGTTCCACTGAGGATCATTAAGACTGCTGTCAATGATCTGAATGATATTCTGGAGGAACTCTTAGCAGAAGATGCTTTGATCGGTCTCTTAAAACCCAATCAATATAAGACTCGCATCAAAGCCGTGAACTCAAAAATTAATACTTTCATACAGGGTATCGAACCATCTGCCTACAAATTGCCCATGACTACGGCCTCAGCCTCTGCCGCTACCACGCCCACAACCACTCCGTCAAAGGAAGCATGGGAGAAGATAGCGGAGACAACGTTGCACCCAGCTGGAGTCGGGAGAAAAAAGGAAAAGAAGGAAATTATCGATCAGCTTATGTCTCTCCACACAAAAACTGGGGCTAGTGACGTTGCTCTTCCTATTCCTGTGGTTACCATTGCTGGGTTTGCAGGAATTGGGAAGACAAAACTCCTCAGTCTCATATGTAGGGATGAGCAAGTCAAGGCTCACTTCGGCCTGCCAATTTGGGTTCATGACTTGAAATCCGTCGAAAAAAGTATTGCTGATGCTCCACTTACCAACCGAAATGGCGACCTTGTTGTGATGGACGATTTGAAAACTGATGGAATACTTGGTGGTGACGAGGATCTGTCGAAGTTGCGGGAGATATTAACCAGATCACCTGGTGAGAGTGCAATACTCATAACCACACGCAGTAAAATTGTGGCCAATAATATTAATGCTACCATACGTAGCAAAAATATTGCTTCTAATGGTATTAATTTTACCTACTTTAAGCCACATGTTCTCAAGGGGCTTAACGAAGAGGAATCTTGGACACTTTTTCAGAGCATTCGCGGTGATGCTATCAAGGAGGAGGAAATGGAAAGGAAGATAGTGATGGATTGCGGCGGAGTTCCTTGTTGGATAATATTCACAGCGAAGTTTATGAAATATCGCAGTGGTGTCGCTGAAGCGGATGCAAGTGTTTTGAAGGAGGAGTTTCTTAAAATGCTTAAGTTTAGCTACTACGATAAATTTCCGAGGCTGCAGAAGACATGTTTTGCATTTTGTTCACTGTTTCCTCGTGATCATTTGATAGATGTTGGGAGATTAATTCGTCTCTGGACAGCGGAAGGATTTTTCGTGAAAGAAAACACAACCGCGGAAGAAAATTTGCGCCAGTATTTCAACTATTTCGCTGAGAGGTCTATTTTCAAAGACATGGAAGAAGATGAGTGTGGTGTTGTGAGAAGGTGTAGAATGCAACCTTTAATGCATGATCTAGCACGCTTTGTATCAGATCAAGAAGAGAATGTTATGATAGATCCAGAAGGAGAAAAAGTTCACGAAGGAGTCCTGCGAGCCTCATTTGATTTCAGCTTGGATGCTTCACGTGGAATTCCACCTTCCTTATTTGAAAAGGCAAAGAAACTAAGGGCCATTCTCTTGTGGAAAACACAAACGTTGCTTCCAAAGGACATGACTTCCACTTGTGATCAAATCTTAAAAACCTTCAAGACCACTCTCAGAATGCTTGATCTCCATGACTCCGGAATCAAGATATTGGCTAGCTCTATTGGGGAGATGAAGAACTTAAGGTACCTCGATTTGTCCCTGAATCCTATTGAAAAGCTACCTAGCTCCATTATCAAGCTTTCCAATTTGCAGACGTTGAAATTGTCTCAATGTTATCACCTCAAGGAATTACCCAAGAATATTGAGGAGCTAGTTAGTCTCAATCACCTAGAGATAGATGAATGCTTCGCTCTCATTCACATTCCTATTAAAATGAGCAAGCTTGCTAATTCTCTACAAACACTGTCTCTCTTTGTGGTTAGCGAGTGGCACCACTTTGGGGATCTTGCAAGTCTCAATAACTTAAGAGACCACTTGGAAATTTCGCATCTTGAAAAATCCAATTTGATACGTACAGAGAAGCATGGTTATCTCACAGAGAAAGAACATCTTCAGAGCCTTGCATTGAGATGGTATCACGAGGATGACTCTGACGAGGAGAAAGATAATTATAAAGATTTGATAACACTTGAATGTCTTGAACCTCACTCTAAATTGAGAGCAATTTTCCTTGTTGGGTACAAAGGTGAACTCCTTTCAACATGGTTTTCTGAAGTCCAGTGCCTTGTTAAGTTAAGCTTGTACGACTGTACCAATTGCGAATTTCTCCCACAGCTTGATCAACTTCCAAACCTGAAGTTTCTGGAACTTTTAAGATTGGACAATCTGCAATACATTGCTAAAGAAAATCGTGAGGGTAGTCGTAGAGGCAAACAAGCTGCGGGAGTGTATTTTCCATCCCTAGAGGAACTCACGATCACAGACTGCCCTAACCTCAAGGGTTGGTGGGAAAAGGAAAAAACGGGAAAAGATTTACCTTTTTTTGCTTGCCTTTCAAAACTGCATCTGTATTACTGCCCTGAACTAATTTGCATGCCACTTTTTCCTGGTCTAGATGAAGACCTAGTTCTCGTGGGTTCAAGCGTGAAACCTCTACAGGATACAATAGATCATGGAAAAATAAGGTGTGATCCACTTTCCAGACTCAAGTCCATGAAAATTGCGAGCGTTGAACAGGAGAGTCGTCAACCACCACCAGAGGAGTGGGTCAAATGCTTCAAATCTCTTGAGAAACTTGACATTAAAGAGTGGAAGCATTTAGAGTCTCTTCCCAAAGGTTTTCATCATCTGACCTCACTCGAGAATCTTAACATTGAAAACTGTCGGGAACTTGATCTTGAGAATCTCTCAAGTACTGAATGGGAGGGTCTGAAAAGCTTGCGTTCTCTCACCATAAAGGAAAATCCAAAACTCACGTCTCTTCCATCGGGTGTTGACAAATTATCATCTCTTCAAGATCTCCAACTTCATAACTGTCCTCACTTGACTTCTTTGCCAAAAACCATCGATGAACTCAAATCACTTGGTAGATTGGTGATTTCTGAATGCAGCAAGTTGGCTTCACTTCCAGAAGCATTGAAAAATGTGGAGTCTCTGCATACCTTGATCATTTTGGACTGCCCCTTGTTATTGCCAAGGTGTCAGCCAGATACCGGTGATGATTGGCCACAAATTAAGCATATAAAAAATAAACAGGTCACGGCAACTAATCAAGATATGTACGTAGGCCTTGAGAAATAAAGACAAACTAGCTTCTCTTGAACTTGTTCGTTCTTGTCGTATAAAAGGTAAGTAAGTAAGGTTTAATTTGCTAGCATATAGAGGATAGCAAATAAGATAGATTATAGCTGGTAGCAGAAAAACTAACTGATTGAATGCGTAGTGTTTGATAAATAATTAGTAGTTGAACTAATATATTTTTTATTTGAATAAAGCGGTTGACCACATATATAACTAGTCCTCAAAGATCTTGAGTTTACTACTCATTGCATTAAGAGTTTACTGGTCATTGCATTAAGTTATTGCTAATGATATGACAGAATTTTAGTTTGTCTAGAAAAAGTTAGAGTATTGCGTTACATTTTTAGTACTCACAGCCACATTCCACCATTGTAATAATTTCTTGATTTTCAGGTTTTTCGAAGGAAAAAGAAGATTATGGATCCATACATGCCACTAGATTAATTGATCATATTGTAAGGTGTTGTCACTGAGTGGCTTAGAAGGCCAGGGAACTTTGTCATAGAAGAACATTGGTGAATTTGGCAATTTTTTCTTTATGGAGGTGCAGTTTCTGTTTTGCTAGTTTTGGTAATCTCAATCTTAGTCGTTTGGCAATTTGTGGGATAGGGATCCTTTTTTGCTTCAGGTGTGGTCGTTGGTTATTCAGGGAAGACTGCTTATTTTATTTTTTACCACATATTCATACTCTTAGATTTAGTTCGTTATGGGATTGTATTTTGATTGAAGTTTATTATCATTGTTTGTATTATATCACCCACAGAGAATTGATCGTGCTTTGTGATAACTTTCTTTAATAATATTCTGTTTGATTTTTCAAAAAAAAATTATCATATTGTAAGAAGAAAAAAGTATGTCCTCGAGATCACAACCAATAATTTTCTTATAAGCATTGTCGTTTGTTCTTTTAGAGGTTCTTATAAACATTGACTTTTTGTGAATTTGAACACAAAATCACACCAATAAACTTAGATGTTTAGAGTAAAAAAAAAGTATTAAAGAATATCACCAAGCACATCAAGAATTGTTTACTTTGTTCGGTCCAAGAATCACAAATTATAGAGGAGAAAGATCTCTCCACTTCACAATGAATGAGTTCTTTACAAATACAAAAGAGTTACAAACAATTAGTTTCAACAAGCTCTCCAAGAACAAACCTAACTTTTACCCATTTTCCAATTCAGGGCCGTTCCTAAAATTTTACGGGCCTTAGGCATAATATGGAAAAGAGCCATTTATATTACATCATAAATTTTTTTCTTCTGATAAATGATGAATGATACATGCAATAGTTATGGCGAACATCCCAATTATGTTGGCACACCAAAATACCGTGTGTCAAATAAACCTCATCCTAATAAAAAGGAAATACAAAACAAAAAAAGTTGGGGTCAAACCTAACCCAAATTTAATAAGAGCTCCTTGTTGTAATTTTATTAGCTCTTAATTTGGTTTTTTTTATCATGAGCTCCTTTTTTATGTTTATTTTTAGGAAACATCTTAAAATAAATCAAATACTCAGTAGAAACCAATACAAACAAAAAAAAACATATAAGTAGGGAAGTAGAGAACAATAACACCTTAAAAGTAGACTGAAGTTTTAGTACCTGAAAACAAAAGCAAAGAAAAAAAATATCAACACTTAATTAATAAAAATTCAATTTAAGCAAAAATCAAGAATTGAATTGGAAAAAAATACAAAAATAGATTCCATACAATACAAGCTATATACATTATTCGTGTGTGTGTGGTAACATTACCTCAATTGGAAAAAGGCAACAATTCATTAATATTATTCACGTGTGTACAATACATACTTCAATTGTAAAAAGCAAAATTCAATTCAATTAGAATTCAACACCTGAAGCAATTAGAGAATTGAAACAATCATTATCAAAGAGTATTGGAATAAGAAAAAAAAACATAAACATAAAACAATTCACTTGAAGAGAGAATGATTTTAAAAAATGGTGAGAATCAATAATGATTTTCATACAAATTGCAGTTTTGGAACTTTTTGGTTTTTCTCTTTAGGTTTCTTTTCTCATCTATTTTTCTAATTCCACAAAAAGAGTTTTTGTTTAAATGTGTTTTTAAGAGTTGGGTCTTTTCAATTACACAAAAAGAATTGTTTATCTCTTTAGGGGGCCTAAGGATATATGGGTGGCTTAAAAAGTAACCTTCTTGATTAAAAGGTTTTTTTTTTCTCCTAATTTTTACAAGTTGGGCCGAGATAAGAATTTTAACCTGACCCTGCTAATACAAATTGCTATATGCACCCCAACTTTTCTTAGTTTTGCTATATGCACCCCCTTATAACAAATTTGGGCCCCCTATGGGCAAGAGCCCTAGGCCATCGCACCCCCGGCCTATGCCTAGGGCATCCAATCTCCTTCCCATGAACAAGAGACTCGATGAATTCACGTACCCAATGTGTTTACAATCGTTTTCCAACACAAGAATCTCACTCAAAGACATTTAATTATTAGCCTCTAGGTTTTCCAAAAGTTCCCTCCTTTGGTTAAATGAGATTCCATAAAAAAAAAAGATTAATGAAGTCTTTATATAGAGTTTCAGATTATGGTAAATCATACCACAATTTTCCTGTCACATGCCACGATTTGAAGATAGTTTGCATGAACAATACTAAACCTGGTCCAAAATTGTGCCACGATTTTTTCTTTCGTGCCATGATTTTTCCAGTAGTTTGCTCTAAATTGTTGATCCATAATTATTCCATGATTTTGCAAAAATTTCAACATCAATTTTGAGCAAAATGTCAACATTTATCCACCTTAACTCAAAATTGATGATGATGTCAATTAAACCATCAATCACCTTGCTCCTTTTCTTTGCATCTAACTACACCATGTAGCTCCACAAGCTTCCACTCTTACCTCTTCAACCCTCATAATATCTTCCACCCTCTTAAAAATCATTGCATCCAATCACACTAGGACTTTTAGGTAATTCCACAGTATTCAACATAACATCTTCAAGCATGAAACGTCTTCTGCCTTCATGAAGATATCATTGCATCCCATTATCCATGATCTTTTCTGTAATCCCACAAGTAGTTCCATACATTTTTCAAACCCCGAAATGTCTTCCATTCTCTTGAAGAATTTGCTTCATCATAATTAGAGCATAGCACCTAAAGTCTGCATAGTCGTATCATTTATATGTCTCCAACTCCACTTCAAGCTGAGATTTATCTACCTCAACTTCCAACTGAATACATCCAATACGCCTTTCACCTTGCAACTCAACCTTTAAGGTTGAGCATGAGTAACTTACCTCCGTCGCTCCAAATTGACCTTGACTACTCTTTTCATCGCCTTTTCAGGCTGATGTTGAGTGTTTAACGTCTCTACCTACAAACGTCCCTCTACATAAGGGTAAATCTACTAGTGTCCTCATTCCCAAGGTGACAAACTTCACCTTCTTCATCTCCCCAACATGACACCACCAGAGAACTCGCATCGTCAAAATCCTATAAGGAAATTGCAACTTGCATGGAGTTATCATTGTCCCCTAACCCAAGAGAATCCCTATTGAAGTGACCAATCTTGTGACACATAAAACACTTATACTTTGAATTATCATGACCCTTTAAGTTTATTCGGTTTCCTTTGCCTCAACCTCTTGAAACACTCAAGCCTTCACCAATATCATCAACTCTAAAATCCTTGGAATTGGTTAACTTCTTGGTTCTCAACGCTGCTTGGACTTCCCCCCATATGACAATGTCTTCCTTTCCTAAAAAGCATGGTATCCTTGAAGGACCCAAAAGATCTAGGTAAAGAACACAACAAGAGTATAAACTTGTCTTCATCCTAATTTTTCACCTCAATGTTTTCCAAATCATCAAGGATTTTATTGAGCTTCATTAATTTCTTTGTGATGGTTTTGGACTCCACAATCCTAACGGAATAGAGTTGATGTTTCAAAAAAATTCTATGAGCCACAACTTGGTAAAATAAAAAGACTCCAACCTTGACCACATCAATGTTGCGGTTGTCTCCTTCACGACATCCCTCAAAACTCTATACACAAGGCACAAGAAAATGGCACTTCTGGCCATGTCCATCATCTCGATCTTCTCCTCCTTTGATATGGTGACCGACAATGCACCCTCACCCTTCAAAGTTTCTACTGACTTTTTGTTATATCAATAATTTTTGTATCTTCACCATGCATAACCCAAAATCGTTATCTCCGGTCAACTTCTCGATATCAAAATAACCTCTTCAGGAGGTGCTCTTAGTTTTGGTCTAAGAGGAATCGTCCATATATCATACATCCTCCAAATTTGTCACGTCGTCCTTTTTCAATGAGTTTCTTTACTCAATGTTTTTCAGCGTGTTAAGCACCAACATAAAAACTTGAGGAATCTTTAGGACATGGACCAAATATGTAATAGTTTAAATACTAGGTCGATTATAGTGTCAAATAAGTAAGGTTGATTGTATCACCGCTTAGAAGAAATGAAAAATAGGCAAGTGTTCCCATATCTTCATGAATGGGTGTGGGTAAAGAATTTGGTTAATGAGTAAGATTGTCTTAAAATATGGAAAATGAGCACACTTTGATGAAAATATATGGTAATAGTAGACATTATGGCCAAGAGGAAGATTAATTTTATGTGTTTATTGATGACAGGTTATCTTACGTTATTCTTAGCATGTTTTTCAGTCAATATCAGTAGGTTTTAACAGCAAAAAGGAGGAGTATTAGAACATTGCCTATGATTTTGAGACTTTTGTAATGTTTTCTATATTAGAGTCTGTAATTCTGGTTTTCCCGAAACATAGCAATTTTAGGGGGTTTTTGAAGTAATTCACGAAGAAATCATGCAAATCGGCAAATCAAGAACGTCCGAAGATATGTAAAGACTAAGGAAGACCAAGAATGAAGATTCAAGAGGCCTCGTGACACTTACAAAAGGAATGAATTCTTTTCCCAAGTTCCGGGAAAAATTATTTGAAGACAAAGACCTAGATAACGGAACATCGGAGAATTTGGGTCCAGGAAGAGATGTCATGTGCCTAGCACATGAACCATGTGCCTATGGCATTGTTTTTACAAACCATGTGCATAGGGAATTTTTCATGCACCTAGGGCATGGTTTTCCATGCTCTCTAATGACAGTCAGTCATTCACTATTTTTAGTGTCATTTTCATGATATTTTGAGTTCACAAGCAAGTTGAAACAGCAAAGAAATCAAGAAAAATAGAAGATTTTGAAGAAAGCAAAATCGTGTCACGATTGTTGAAAACGTTTCACGATTTGGAGCACAGGATGAGGTTCATTCGATATTGGTTAAAACGTGTCATGATTGCTATTTCGTGACACGATTTTAGGGACATGTGGCACAAGGAAAGAAATGAAAGCAAGAGAAAATATGATCAAAAAGAGCAAAACAAGAGGTGACAAAAAGCAATTAAGAATTCATATTCATATTAAAGATTGGGCTTGAGAAAATCAAATGAAAGAAAAGCGTAACATGCTTGTGGAGAAAGAAAGGAACTAGGTTACATACCTATATAAAGAAAGCTAGCTGTGCACACAAGAGGGCAATTCACATTACGGCTGGTACAGGAACAAGTTTTTGGTGCTAACGGTTTTGGGGAACAAAAACAACACGCAGCCCGAGAGAAAGGAAGGCACATGAAACAACATCAACAGTAGCTATTGAAAAGAAATTGCGGAGCAAAGCCGACAATGACGGAACTCTATCGGTTTATTTTCTGTACCATGTTGTTTATTTGTTCGATCATGTATAGCTAATTTCCTTTGATTAGGTCATGAGATGAATCTGATGTACACTGTTTGAACCATGTTGTTGTGAAACTCTATTTTATATATGAATATCAATCTAGTTTTATTCAATTCAATTGTTCTTAATGCTTTTTATATACTAATCACATATAAACATGAATTTGTGAGAATGAATGACTACTGACTATAGCTTTCAACTTAGACCTAATTGAATTGTTCAAACAAACAGAGTTAGTCTAGGAATGGATAATCATTTATTTGTGATATTAGGTTAACGTTCTTAAAACCTTCAAAGAATATTAGATCACCTAAGGAATTAGGGACTATAATCTTAGAAGAGGGTCCTAAGTCAAGGGATTGATTAGGGTTATTTTAGTTAACCATTGTGAAACTAGAGGAGTATTCATAGGAAATAGATGCAGTGTACCAAACAGGGAACATCAGAGGATTCGAAAGACCTAATCTCATCTCTCCATATATTTTCAAAACAATCTTTAGTTATTTTTATGCAATCAAACATACTCCTTCGGACACTTATAAAATTTACACATCCTAGATATTAACATTATTGCTAAATTGAGATTAACACAGTCCTCGTGGATACAAACTTTTAATTTACTACTTCGATAGTTTTAGTACACTTGGTAAAAGTCTATCAAGTTTTGGCACCGCTGTGGGGTCTGTTGAATCATTTCAACTTGATAATTTCGTTATTATTTAGGATTTCTGTCATTTATATTTTTGTTTATATAACAAAAAATTGAAAAAAAAAATTATGATTTGATCCCTTCATGTTTATCTCATTGTACTTTGCTACTAAAAAGTTTATCCAAGTTTTGCAGTTATGATAGACAGGTTAGTAGATAGGTTACGCCTTTATGACATAGAAGAGATTGTTACGTTGCAGTATGAAAAATATTTGCTATCTTGGAAGATAAGACATTGCGACGATAAAAATACGAGATGTGATTTTTATGAGGCAAATCAACCAGGTAGTAATTGTGAAGAGAAGAAAGAGGTGGTCAACATAGATTATAACTCTCAACTTCAAAATATTTTAGATGATTTTTTTATGTCAAATCAAGTTTCATTTGAAAAGTTTGAGGTTCAGTGTAGTGATTTTTTTGAGAAAGCATATGAGTCTCAGAAGAAGTTGGTTCAGATGGAGACTAATTGTCATGATATTGTAGTGGAAGAAAATCCACAGGTAAAGAGTATTGGTCTTTTTCTGAAGTTTCAACCAACGAGGGTTAAAGAAATAACTCGTGTGCAAATGGATGCATGTCCTTCTCTAAGGTGGGAGAGCTTAAATTTCAAAGGATTAACAGTGAGTGCATGGGAGTATCTGATTCTTTATGCCAAGTTCATGGAATTCCTGCCAAACAAGAGGAAGAAGAAGGGTGATATATTATTTCTATCATTTTTTCCACTCTAACAGTGGTTGAAGCGTCAAGCTCAATGACGTAAAAGAAAGCGTTTGGTGGGAGGCAACTCATCCTTTTTATTATGTCTTTATTTTCAGTATTTTATTTCTCTTGTTGAGTCAAACAATTTGTCTTTAATTTTCATTTTGGTTTAACTCAGTTGTATCCCCCTGTGATGTAATTGAACTTGCACTTGTTTATTATTGATGAATTTGCTTATTTATTGACCTTTTCCAATCTAGGAACAAATATTTGTTCAAGTGGTATTTCAAAAGTTCATAAGGAGGAGTGACTTAATGTTTTAAAGGCGAAGTGTACGGCAGTGCAAGATAGGTAGTCACAACTCCCGGAAATCTAACACTGTAAGGTTCATGGCCAAATTTTATTTTTCCAATTTACTTATATAGAGTGTTCCATGCATCACATTTCTAGAACTTGCATTGTTTCTCTACTGTCGATTGATCTTTGTCATATACACACTGAGGCAAAAGTGCTTGGTCATGTGAGCACTTTGAAGCCTACACTGATTTAATTTGAAATTTATCCTTTTGATAGCCAATTTGAGCCGATAGGTTTAGATCTTTTTGTTTGGTGACAAACTACATTACAAGCTTAGAGACTTTTAGGATTTATCCCAAATTGTTATATCTAAGTTAGGCATTGTAGAATGTTGCTAAATAATAAGTTTGGGGTTGCTATTGGAATTTGCAACCAACTAAGTTTGGGGTGGGGGTACTAGAGAACAAAGAAAGAACATTATCACGAATAATATGCCAAATGGTGTATTCAAAAAAACAAAGAATGAAAAAAGGACAAAACATTAAAAATCTGAGTAACTTCAAACTCGATGGTCCCAATTGTTACAAGTATTCTCTAATACCTTCACAAGAATTGTTGTCCCTCAGGTGAATGATGGATTGATTTTGTGCTTTAACTTCCGTAGGATTGCCTAACTCATAATTTTGTGTAGCCTACTTATCCAAATATTATCCCACCTTCACCTAAGCCCTGTTATAACCCTAAAAGACCTCAAAGTGTGTAGTGATATTGATTTTGATTGACGTTTAGAAACTTTTCAAGCGTATGGTAATATGTAGACTTGCATGTCGACTGTGTGTGAACCCTATTCATTTTGTTGCGTGGAGTTGTGAATTGGTGGATGCAAACAAGTCAAACTAGCTCATCTTTAGCTAGTAGGGAGTTGAACTTTTGGGTACTATCGCTTGATCAGGTAATTGTTATTTTACTGTCGATTATCAATATTGCAAGTAGATTCCTTGAGGATAACGAATGATTCAAGTTTTGGGTTGTGATGACAGTCAGTCATTCACTATTGTTAGTGTCATTTTCATGATATTTTGAGTTCACAAGCAAGTTTAAATAGCAAAGAAAACAAGAAAAATAGAAGATTTTGAAGAAAGCAAAATCGTGTCACGATTGTTGAAAACGTTTCACGATTTGGAGCACAGGATGAGGTTCATTCGACATTGGTTAAAACGTGTCACGATGGCTATTTCATGACACGATTTTAGGGACATGTGGCACAAGGAAAGAAATGAAAGCAAGAGAAAATATGATCAAAAAGAGCAAAACAAGAGGTGACAAAAAGAAATTAAGAATTCATATTCATATTAAAGGTTGGGCTTGAGAAAATCAAAATGAAAGAAAAGTGTGACATGCTTGTGGAGAAAGAAACGAACTAGGTTACATACCTATATAAAGAAAGCTAGCTGTGCACACTAAAGGGCAATTCACATTACGGCTGATACAGGAACACGTTTTTGGTGCTAACGGTTTTGGAGAACAAAAACAACACGCAGCCCGAGAGAGAGGAAGGCACAGGAAACAACATCAACAGTAGCTATTGAAAAGAAATTGCGGAGCAAAGCCAACAATAATGGAACTCTATCGGTTTATTTTATTTACTATGTTGTTTATTTGTTCGATCATGTGTAGCTAATTTCCTTTGATTAGGTCATGAGATGAATCTGATGTACACTGTTTGAACCATGCTGCTGTGAAACTTTATTTTATATATGAATATCAATCTAGTTTTATTCAATTTAATTGTTCTTAATGCATTTTATATACTAATCACATATAAACATGAATTCGTGAGAATGAATGACTACTGACTATACCTTTTAAATTAGACCTAATTGAATTGTTCAAATAAATAGGGTTAGTCTAGGAATGGATAATCGTTTATTTGTGATATTAGGTTAACGTTCTTAAAACCTTAAAAGAATATTAGATCACCTAAGGAATTAGGGATTGTAATCTGAGAAGAGGGTCCTAAGTCAAGGGATTGATTAGGGTTATTTTAGTTAACCATCGTGAAACTAGAGGAATATTCATAGGAAATAGGTGCAGTGTACCAAACAGGGAACATCAGAGGATTCGAAAGACCTAGTCTCATCTCTCCATATATTTTCAAAACAATCTTTATTTTCCGTTATTTTTATGCAATCAAACCTACTCCCTCGGACACTTATAAAATTTACACATCCTAGATATTAACATTATTGCTAAATTGAGATTAACACAGTCCTCGTGGATACGAACTTTTAATTTACTACTTCGATAGTTTTAGTACACTTGCTAAAAGTCTATCACTCTCACATGTGCTAGGCATGCTAGCGATGCGCCCCGTGCATCTGAAAAGGGTGGGGCACAAGCGTCTTTTCCTGTTGTTGTGTGGGTAAAGCCCGCACTTTTAGCCCAAACCCAGGTAGAAACTCTCACTATAATTATCAGTCCTCTTCATTCAGAATTTCTCGTTCAGAACTGTGGTAATTCTAGAGCTTCATATGAGTTTCTATCTTCTCCTTGATTTTCTAGTGTATGTTTTTATATTTAGTAATTTATTTTTAATTACAATGTGTAACTAATTCTTTTTAGGTTAGAGTTCTAAGATGAACCTCTATTTATATTTGTTGGATATTTATTTAATTTAATGTCGTTTTTATTTTATTTATCTTTTGTTCGCTATTAAGTTTTACTAGGAAATTCCTTAGATTATTCTTGTAGTAGGTGACACCTTAGATTAGATACTTAGGTTGTGATAGGGCCTAATATTGATATTAATATCTTGATGCTTATATCTTGATATTTATATCTTGCTACTAATATCTAACTATTTAGGAAGTAATTAGTTATAAATAGTGAAAGATACCAAAAGCGAGTTGACCGTAGTAGTAAGTACTTAGGAGGTGACATTACTAATATTGAGTAAAATATGATGAACCTAAGAGGTAACTAGTTAGTAATTAAGGAAACAAGGGTCTGCTTGTAGGAAATAAGTTGTAGCCTATAACGCCATATTTCTATTAAAGCGATAAAACATGCGAATAAAACATATATTAAAGAAATAGACTCTACGTCTTCAACAAAAATCCAACATCATGCATATATAAAATTTCTCAACAGTCGCAGCGGATATAAATCATACATCTCCAAATATACATGTCATACGATCAATATACATCATCATATTAAATCTCCAAGTCTCGACACATGGGCAAAAACTCAACAACATAAATTCAGCATAGTCAATCTAGAATAATCATAAAGACAGACATCCTAGATCAGAGCCTATTCTAAGACACCAAAGACCGATAACGGAGATAGCTCTCGCTATCCAACCACTCACCAAGAAATCAACAACTACTCCTGCACGCCGTCTACCCATTCATACAAATAGGTAGTAGTCCATCAAAGACCACTGGGGGTTAACTTCACATCAATCATAATCAACATAGACGAAACATAAGCATTCAAGGATTCCACGCATGATACATATACATAACCATCCCTCCTAGAATACTAACATTACATGAATATTATCCCACATTCCATACACATCATGCTATCAAATTCTAACATAGCATAGCAAACATGTTTAATCCCTAATCAATTCATCGACATAGGCTTATCATTATCAACATCAATCAACGAAAGGATTACTCATCTTATTCTTCATTTAGCATACTAACTCAACAAGTACAATTAATCATTTCAAAGTTATAAGTAATCAATTATAATTATCAAAGAAATCACTACATCATGTGTGTGTGTGTATATATATATATATATATATATATATATACAATTCTCACCTCATTGCTATTACCAAAATAATTATCATCAAATAGATCCACCAAATGTATAAGCACAAATAAGTAAGACATGCAATTAGAGCATAATTCAATTATCTACAACCATCAACAAAGTCCACCAATGTACATATACACCAATCCACATAGATCACAACATCACCAACATGTAATCAATCAATCACATTCACATCGAACACCAATTATTATAACAACTAGGACTCATGCCACAACATGATATGTTCCTAGACACGACTTCTAAATGCATGCAGTACCGTCATCAACAACGTCTAGGTTGTCACCTCATGATCCCAACTGCACATCATAATCACCTCAATTGGATATAAAATCGGTCACTATTAGTCATGAATGCATGAACATATGACTCGACAAAAATGCATATGTTCACACAAACAGTTCACCACATCATCACCATTCATTTAGCATATATGAAATCACCAACAAAATCACCATCATTTAACATATATGTATTCACCAACGATAGCAGAATCAATCAACATATATGCATTCACCAACAATATCACAATCAATCAACATATATGTATTCACCAACAATATCACAATCAATCAACATATATGTATTTGTTGAGCAAAACCGCAAGTGCACGGTTCTACCGAAGTAGTAAAAAGAGAGTATCGTTCCAACAAGGAGTTGTTCAATTTAATTAACTTTTAGAAGATGATTAGAAGAAAGTTTAGTTGTAAAGATTGGGTTTTTAAAGGAATAATAAAAAGCGCCTTGGGATTATTGGTTCATCATAATAACAAACCCTTCACAAACAAACCCTAAACCTAAACTTTATATTTAACCTACTTTCTAAAGACATGTTTCTCTTAAGCTTCTTTCGAAGTCAATGAGTGTGTTCCTCTAGCAACCACGCCTATTCTCATGGTTAATTGCTATTAGAATCCTTGAAGAACGAAACTTTATATGTCTCAAGGTTTGCTAGACTATTCTCATGTTTCGCAACTCTTGTCTAATTTCACTTGTTCCAATATCAAAGCACCGCTGTCGCATTATGAATTGGTATTTGAGATGATGAATTAACAAATACTAACCCTCCGCTGTCGCATTATGAGTTTGGTATTTGTTAATTCATTATAAAAACGGTGAAATAGATTAGAAAGGAGACTTATATAAAATTAGGGTATTATGTCATTAGACTTATCCAACAATCTCAAGACAAGAAGAGTCTACTCACTCATGTTCATCGTAGACATAGAAGAGAAGAAGAAGAACATAAAGTAAATAACAAGAAAGTAAAGAAAGAACTTTTATTAAGAAAGACAATTGTCACTATTGAATTCCCATAACAAAAGATGAATTATTGTGATAGCTAGCTACTCTATTTATAGTTTACAATGACTTAAGCCCTAAGAAATATAACACTAGAATGTTCCACAAGAAACCAAGGGCTTTTAGGTCAAAAGTAAACTAATAGGTAGATTGTCCATGAAGTAGAAGCAGCAAAAGAGCATCCTGAAGGCAGGCACGACCATGCTGCTGGTGGCACGGGCCGTGCCAAGTTTCTGACTTGGGGTGACATATTTTTGTCTCATATTTACGTATTTTCATCCCGAATCAGCTCCTAATCCTCTTTCTTTTGCTCCAAGACTCAATCTATCAATTATTTGTTCCTGAAATATAATAACTTGCAATTGAAGTAAAATAGTTCTAAAAAGGAAATAATA
>Ga0228710_1006280_pt1 | contig 18127 bp, 17 predicted proteins | sample MedpolnodulmetaG_FD_177995 | JGI IMG/M metagenome (GOLD analysis project Ga0228710, IMG submission 177995) | Root nodule microbial communities from Medicago polymorpha collected in Santa Monica, California, United States - pink nodules | ecosystem: Host-associated > Plants > Roots > Nodule...
CCCACCCTCGATCATAAATATCCGCCACAGTGCTTAACTTATTTGTTGTAAGATCAAATAAGCGAGCAAACCTCCTACACAAGGGGACCTCTCCTACCCACCTGTCCAACCAAAAATAAGTATTTTTTCCATCCCCTAGGACTTTCGATACCCTCTCTACAAACCAACCCCCATCATTCTCGCCCACCCCTCCCTAATCTTCGCTATCTCTCTCCACCACGGTGAAACACTCCGGCCCCCAACCTCCAACCTCCCTGCCTCCTCACCATATCTCGCCACCAGGACCCTGTACCACAATCTGCCTCTCCACCAACATCTTCCAACACCACTTGCCTAACAGAGCAGTATTGAATTCTTTCAACCGCCTCACCATAAACCTCATTCCTCCTTCCGTAAACAAATAGAGCTCCAAGCGATCCAGGAAATTTTCCTGTTAACCTCACTCCCTCCTCAAAATTTTTTGTTAAAAATAGATTCAATAAGAGAAATGATACCTGATGGAGCTTTGAAAAACGAAAGAGCATAGACCGGAAGCGAAGTCAGGACAGATTTGAGAAGAATTAAACGGCCCCCATAAGATAAGAAACGACTCTGCCACCCCGCCAATCTAGTTTTAATGGTATTTATCACAGGTTCCCAAAACGCTAGCTTTCGAGGATCTCCTCCAATCGACAAACCGAGATATAGGAACGATATTTTGCCCACTTTACAATTCAATAATGATGCCGCCTCTACCAACCAGAAGTCCCCTATATTGATGCCAACCAGTAAACTCTTACTAAAATTCACTTTAAGACCAGACATGTCTGCAAACAGAGTCAACACTGCACGTAAGGCTCGCACATTTGCCCAACTTTTTTCACCTATCAAAAGTGTATCAGCCTCATCAACCACCTCATTTGCAATTAAAATGCCATCTAGAATCTGTCTGTCTTTTACAAAAGATGTCTGCGTATCTGATACGACCCGACCAATAATCAACCTCAACCTATTAGCCAACACCTTTGACAAGATTTTATACAGGCACCCAACCAATTTTATAGGTCGAAAATCATTTAATTTCTGAGGGCTGTCAACTTTAGGAATAAGAGCTATAGAAGTAGAATTTATACCTCTTGATAATTTGCCGTTCCTGTGAAATTTGGAGATAAATCGCATAATGTCACCCTCGATGTCCTCCCAAAAATCCTTGATGAAACCAAGATTAACACCATCTGGACTTGGACTTTTAAAACTATCACAATCCCACACCGCATTTTTTACTTCAGTTTCTGTAAAAGGTAAAATTAAGCTTCTTCCTTCCGCGTATGTCAATTGCTTAAACAATTAATTTTCAGCCCCTGGTCTTGGAAAGTTTTGAGCCGCAAAATATTCTTTAAAGTGAGAGAATAGCACATTCTGAATGGGCTGGGCGCCCTCGACAAGATTACCGTTCACCTTCAACGTTACAATGGAGTTTCTTCGATGACGATTAGAGAGCAACGTATGGAAAAACTTTGAGTTTGCATCTCCATCTTTCAACCAACGGGAACGAGCCTGCTGCCAATTAATACTAGCACTAACACGTGACAAAGAATGAATGTCATGCGTTATATTCCTCATCTCCTCCAACTCTTCCAACGATAACCCACCATCATCCACTTGATCATCTAACACAGAAAGTCTAAATTTCAAACCCTCAATTTTACTTGGTATATTTTTAGCATGGATAGAATGTCAATCCTTTAAAGCCGTTTTGATCAATTTTAATTTTTCCAGGAGGACATAGCCGCCCCACCCTTCAACTTCCAGAGACTGCCATTTCTCTTTTACAAACTGCTTATAACCTGTCAATTCTTGCCAACATTTCAACATTCTCACCGGTCGGGGTCCCCAATTTTCCTCATCCACAGACAATTGGAGTGGACAGTGATCAGATAGACCCCGAATGAGGGCTACCTGACGACAATTAGGCCACAGAAGACACCATTCTTCGGATAGTAAAACACGATCTAACCTGCTCATGGCTGAACCATCTCCTTTGAACCAAGTGTACCGACGACCACACAGCGGTAAATCTATCAACCCGTTATCATCAATAAAAGAACTGAAGTGAGCAACGTCATAAACGACACTATTTCCCCTTTTGGACCATCTTTCCTCCATATTTCGAACCGCATTGAAATCCCCACACAAACACACATTCGCACCACTTAACAATTGTAATCTTGCTGACAAAGATCCCCATAACGCCTGTTTTGCTCGAGATTCACAAGGAGCATAAATATTAAACAAATAGAACTCCTCATTTGAGCAAATAAATCTACCATGAATGAATAAGGCATGTTCCTGACTACCAGAAGACCAAACCTCCACTTCCTTTGTATCCCACACTATTAGCATGCCCCCCGAAGCCCCCACCGATGATTGATACGAAAAAGCATGATTTGAGTCTCCCCAAAGCGAAGTGCATAAAAAATCATCACACACGGAAAGTTTTGTCTCTTGCAAACATAAAATGAAGGGACTCTTCTCGCCCACCAACCTCCTGACTTCCCTCCTTTTCTCTAAACCTCCCAACCCCCGCACATTCCACGAAACAAGCTTCATACCGAACACCATCCACTCCACATCGGACTCCTACACTCCCTCCTACACATCAACTCTCTCATTGGCCATAGGCGTTAGCACGGGCCCTAAAGCGACCTTCTTATGCCGGGATAACACACTAAAATTATTGTGGCAATTTCCTTTAAAAGAAACACACTGCACATCCGCTGCCTTCGACACTTCACTTCCATTTAAAGCTACCCAATTCGACCAGTCATTATTCACTGAATCCAAAGAACAAGATTCATTTAGTGAGTTTACATTCACCGCCTCTAATGACCTTGTGACCCTTTCCCTTTGGCGACGTCGATTCTGAATTTTTTGTTTCACAACATTCATGAGTTTCGACTTCCGCAAAACCTTCATAACCTCCTCTCTGTCACTAATTGGGAGTCGTGCCACTTTTTTGAAGGTAAGAACCGGGTGTCTAAGAACTCCACCTGCTTTCTTTTTTCCGTGTTTATTCGAGAGTCTCCCGCCGTTACCTCCATTTGCTTTTACCACTTTTTTCAACCGTTTGTTTTTAGAAGAAATAAGACCCTTGTCTCCTTCTTGAGTATTTTGAAGCCAATCTACACTCCATGGTCCCGAGGTACCCAGAGAACATGGTGTTAAGGATTTCGTTGTATTTAATTTTGGCCCCACTGTTGTCGCTATTGTTTGGTCTATCGCCATTGAGGCCGAATCCCCCGCACAAGACGTCATTTCCTCAACAAAGTTGATCCCCTTTGTGACTTGTTTTTCTTTCTCCATACTAATACCGTCCTTACAAACAGATGTCTCAGATAAGGTAGGATTTTCAGTTGATTGTTTAGCAATTGGTGGACTGTCCGAATGACCATTAGTGTGAAGATTAGCAAGCACCTTAATGGTAACTGTTGTCTGTTTTGTTGTGCTTGCCTTCCTCACCTCCTCTCCACCGTCACCCTCACCTTCCTTCCTCCCCGCTCCTCCCACCCTCACTCCTCCTTCCTCTCCCTTCCGGAAACCCCCATCCATCTTCAGCCCCTCCTCACGCCTACCCGTCACCCCTTCCTTTCTTTTTTCTCCCTCTAACCCCTTCTCCATCTCCCCCTCCTTCGCTCCTCCTCCCGCCACTTCCTCCTTCTTCCGCCGTACACCCTCATCCTCCCTCACCACTTTCCTATCGAACCTAGCAAGCACGACACAGACACAATATTGCCCAAAACAAACATTGTTCAAAGCTTTCAGTAACTTGTCTACATCGCGCACCTTCGCATAGCGTACGAAACCATAAACCTCACCATTTCTGTTCCTAGTATTTGCAACAAAAACCTCTTCTAGAATACCGCAAATTTCAAAGCCCTTTCGCAAGAAAAAGTTCGAAGCTTGAGGAGGAAAATTAGTGATGTAGAAGGTTACGAACCGTTTTAGTGACGTGTCTGGCTCCTCTCCTTTACTGACTGGTGCAATGTCACGCTTTTGTTGTTGCACTGTTGTATGCACTGTGCGCTTCTGGTGATCATAATCATCTTGCCGTCGCTGAACCGGACATGGCTGTTGAGCACGCCGTACCAGATTTTGTGTGACCTTCTGATCACGTCTATCTCTCTTGTGGTGTTGATCAGAAAATTCATCTGAACCCGCCTCTTCGAACTCGTAATCGCCCCATCTTAATGGTCTTCTGACTGTGTGTTCCGAACCCATGTCGAAATCCCCATAATAGCGTTCCTCCCGCGAATCATACCTAACCCTAGATTGACGAAGCTTGAAATCCTTCCTAACCCGAAGCCGTTCTTCTTCTTCCTGTAACCTGTCCTGACCCTGAAGATCCTGTCGCAGCGCTTTCCTCCTTCGCGGTCTCACATCGATCCATTGTCCCTCAATCCCACCCCTTTGTGGCACCCTGCTTGAAACCTTATCCCCCCCCCATGATTCCTCACTTCCGGCGAAACATACTGGTGCGATGGCCCGTGGCGTTGCCGCTGACCATCACGGAGCACTTGCTCTCCCCCTCTCCACATCGCTTTTTTTAAAATATGTACAATATTATAAAAGTACATATTTATTTTTTTTATAATTGAAAATGGAATTATAAAAGTAAGGAAAAGGACGGTAACTTCTGAATAAAATTTAGACTGTTTGATCTTAGTCGGACAACCAAATCTGCTTTCACTACAGGACTGCGTGTAGTTTCGACTGCATGTAATATGGATTTCTAAAGGCATGTGTTAAGAACTTACTGATATAAATTGTGTTAAAAATTGTGCATTTAAAAAAATTGAGTCAATTATAACTTATTTCATCTAAGATAATAGAACTTAGAAGTAGTCCAATGAGGAGGAGGGTAAAAGATAACAAGGCTAGACTGAAATGTAAACATTTTAGGTTGAGTGGGAGTGACTTTATTAGTTTATCTATAGATGAAATTGGATTGTAAGTAGCATTTAGGGAACAAACGAGAGCTACATTTATATAATAAAGTTTGTAGTTCATTCTTATATTTACAACCATTTAGCACTACTAGAAAAAACAAAATTAGCGAGGGAAATTAGTGACGGAAAAAAATGAAATTCCTCACAAATTCCTTGGTCGCAAAATTTAGTGACTGAATTAGAGAGGGATTTCACGTTTTCCCTCACTAAATATCCCTCACTAATTTTTGTTTTTTTAGTAGTGTAGCATGATATTCAGTACAGTTTGACTATCGATTCAAAAATGATATGTTCGAAATCGAGCATGAGTGATAATTGAAGTGTAGTAGTCTCACATTGTACCACTAAATTTATGGAAGGGAGACAAATATTATGAGATTCAACAAGGTAACTGAGCTATCATAAAAGCATATACCTACGTCAAATCTAACGTGGTTGAGAAAATCATGCGATTCATGTTGCATTTTGGATAATACGGGTGACATAGTGGTTGGTGACATTGGTGATATTACCAACCACAATATTACAAGAAAGCCGCATGTGACATTGTGGTTGACCAATATCACCAATGTCATCGACCACAATTTCACCTAAATGTTACCCTTGCATTTTAGCCAATTGTGATATGGTTTCGTCCACGATGAAATTTGAGGGAGTTCTTGAGAATCTTCAAGTGTTCGATTACTAATCTCCAACATAATCTAATTTGAGATTGCAAAGTGGCAGAAACATTCACATGATTTTGTTTCCGAATACATGTGTTACAACTACACCATATACTACATAAGACGACAAAAAATCAAGCTTGAGTATCATCATCATATAAGAACAACTTGCCCAAAGTATGTATATTAAAAAAATATAATTGATCACATTTAATTTATGAAAATATATTTCAAATCGGTTTTTGTTGAAAGAGCAATTTCATAGGTTACACATTGATGAAAATACAAAGATATTTGATCATTTAAGTATTTTCAATGATATTATCTCTGAATAAGAAATTATTTGAGTAAGAATTGAAGATGAAGATAACATGTCAAGACTTATATTATCCTTTCCACCTTCCTATGAGCATATTAAACCTATTTTGATATATCAGAAGGAAACTTTGAGCTTTGAAGAAGTTGTCAGCAAAATTATTGTTAAAAAAGATGATTGAAAGGTGAAGATAACACTCCATCAAAAAAACTCAGCGTTGGTATCTAAAGGCGGACCATATGTGAAGAAAAACAATAGAATGATTATAAAATATTGGAAATGTGAAAAACACTGGGCATGTAAGGGATGAGTGTCTTGTTGGAGCAATCTCATAAAAAGGCTATAAGTAAATGCTAGCAACGTCTCTCTCATGGCATTTCTGTGCGGCCATGGCAAAGGATGGGTGCTGCTAGCAGGTTAGTACATGTGCATTGATTAACATTGATGCACGGTGTATTGTGAGATTATATCTGAAGACAATGAAAGTTGCCTCATAAATTTTCAACCTAATTTTCGATACGTGAAAATTCTTGAAGCGGTATAACTTCAAGTGAAGTATACTCTTACAATGGAGTATGATAATTCTTTTGAACTATGATTGACAATGAAAGTTCCATCAACATCACAAACAGAAAAACTAAAATTAAACATTTATGCGAGACATATTTGGTACACCATAAAGCAGACCAGAAAGTTCAAAATTTACAAAACAACACTATACAAGCCATTGATTAAATAAACACCATTAATCTTAAATGATGCGAAATTCATATATGAAACAACCATCCCAAAAAATTCAGCGTAACAAACTAACTTTTAAAGTCAATAGTAAATTAATGTGATGTGCAATGTTGCGCCCACAGATCTATGCGTTGGTGAAACTTATGACATGATAGGAACTTAAAAAAAAATTGATGAGTTCTTCGGCACTTAAGTGCCGAGGGTTCTTTTTTTTTTTTCTTTCTTTTTTTTCTTCCTCTTTTCGTCGGCAGTTAACTGCCGAAGGAACTTCGATAGCCGGTTCTTTACTTCGGTAGTTAACTGTCGCAGGAACATTTTCATCTTTTACATGTGTTTTCAGCCTTATCATATACGTCAACAACAATTTTCAAATAAATATTCCTACTCCCAACTTATACACATAAATTTTCATGGAGATATACAAACACTTGCATTGATCAAACTACTTAAAAACTTAAAATGACAATATCATTAATTAATCATATAAATTTGGGATGATGCTACGTACCACAAGATAATATACTTGAGAAACATGATTTAGATGAATAACAATATTAAAATTTATATGCATTAATGTATTCATCTTTATTTTACTTTATCTCTGATAAATTTCACTCAAAACTTACACACATAATTGTAAAGTTATGTGTTCAAACTCATAAAAGTGTCTAACTTAATAAAGTCGATATTGATAGTTGAGTTAGGCTTAAGAATACCAATTAATTTGTTTTTGCTAGATTATCTATTGATTATTTATTTAATAAAAGGGGCTACTTACCTATAAAGCATAGTCCAAGCCGAAAAATAAAAGAAGCAATATTTGATATAAAAATAAACATTTGATAAAAAAAAGCTAAAGAAAGCTCAACCAATTTTTGGCGAGACTGTCTGCAACCTTATTGACTTCCCTATAAGCATGGTTCCCGATTCATCGTAGATGTTACAAATATTTTCTATAAGATACTTGTGGCTATGAATATTAGTGTATCCCTCATGCATCAACTTAATCATAATCTTTGAGTCTGCGTACACTTGGATATTCCTAAAACCTATACTCCAATCAATCTTCAATCAGTGTATAATCCCCCAAAGTTAAGCTTCTGGAACATGACGTGGAGTAATTTTTACAACAAAACCAAATATAAAGCTTCCATCGTCTTTGAACTTTGTGAACTAATTTTAAATTATCCAATGTCTCGGACCACATCACGCTAAACCATACATACAACCTTTGTCTTGGATGTTAGCCATTAACCAATCTTGCCAATCTAAGATATCAAAAAAATGAGTCGTGATATGAGGGTTCAACAACTTTCATAATTGTCTCACCACCACTCTACAATCACGAAATGCATGCATATGGTCTTCACCACCATTCTGACATAATGGCCACATGTCAACATTAGTCATTTTCCTCCGACAACGTTTCTCATTAGTTAGGAGCGAGGCGCATGACTAAATTTCCATAACAAACATTGCGGGTATTTTTGGTTCAACTTCTAGGAGAATTAATTTTGAGTAAATTGATTATGTAAAATTGATTTTTGATGAAAGTGAGTTGAATGAAAAATGATTTATGTTTGAGTGTATTTATATTTATGTAAAAGTGGATTTATTAGTGAATTTAAGGCTAAAATCATTTGTAGAAGCCAAAAGCTACAAATATTAGAATTAGAGCCTGTTTGTTTTGGCTTTTCAGCATCAAAAAGTGATTCTACAATCCTCAAAAGTGAAAAATTGAGTTTTCAATGGTGTTTGGTTTGATTTTTAAGAATTGTTTCTATCATCCAAAATCAATTATCCTTAAAGCTACAATTCCTAACTTTTGGATTTCCTAGAATCAATTCTACATTAAATTTAGGAGAACGTTAACCATTGCCCTTGACGCATTGGTTAAGAGAACATAAATAGAAATAAATTGTTGGAAATGATGAAAATTGTTGAACTCAACTTTCTAAAAGTCAAAAAGTTGCAATTTCTAATGCAAAACTACTATTTTTATTTTCCTTAACCATTGCCCTGAGAACATTGGTTAACAAGACCCTTAAATTTAATATTTTGATTATTATAACCTATTATTTTCCTTTATTGTCCTTTATCAATTCTCTTTCTTTGTAATTAATTTGATGAACCATATTTAATAAGAAAACTACCAAATTAGCCCCCCAAAAAATGTTTATGGTGATGAGTTACCAAGTTTTGGATTTTTTTTACGGTGTCCTCATTCAGATTTACTGTATTTTTCTTTTACCTTTCTTTTACGCTATATTTTATCTTTTTTTTGCAACTAATTTTAGTATTATTTAACTTAAATATATTTTATAAAAAATTATATAATATATGAACAAATATTTTGTAAAAAAATTAGTTTAATGATCGTATTTATTATGCTTTAAATTAATATATAAAAATTTTATTTATTTAAATTAAATAATATATCTACATTTAGTATTGATCTAGATATACATTCAACTATGCACATTTACTTGAATTTAGCTATGTCTATTTTAGTAATTATACATTCAAAATCGATTTTGATAAAAACTATCCAAACAACATTCAGCTTGTTTAATCAATTTTGCACATTATTGTATCCAAACATAAATCAATTTTCTTAAAATCAATTATGTCTAAAATCACTTTTGGCTCTATAGAATTGAAAGAAACACATGGTGAATTCTATAAGGACCACTCCATTCCAAATAAGATTAAAAATCTGACGCACTCAAGAGATTCATAAGCGGAAGATAAGGAGAAGGAACATCACTAGTCATACGCCAAGCTAAGCAATCATCGGCACTTAATTAATGGACAAGGAGGCATCAAAGTACTAATCACTTCTGTTACATGATGAGGCAACCAATTCTTAATATCATACTCATCATGAAGTCTCCAATTCCCTACAACATCAACATAATTAGCCACTGATCTATTAACTTCATGCATAGGCACTTGTCTTTCCACATAAGAAAACAATGGAAGATCATGAGGGCTCCATTTATCATTCCAAAATTCCACCAAATATCCATATCCAAGTCTCCAGGTAAACTCGTCTCAAGTCAGGTTCTTACAAAATACTAGTAATAGACTAGACCACATACTACAATTACTCGAGGCTAAAATTTAAGTAAGGCATTACTAGAGGTGCCTAACTTTTCATAATAATAATATTTCATGAAGATATTTGATTTGTCGGCTCAAAATCTTTTGCTCACAGTTAGATGTGGTAATATACCCGACCAATTTATAAGGACCTACGGTTTTGTATACGTTAAGACCAGGTCGGACTTTTTTTAAACAAAATAGACTACGGTTTTTTTTAGTAGTTTATATAGTTGAAAAGGTTAGACCACATACCGTAGAAAAATTCTTGTAGGCCTATTAGATAGACCTATTTAAATAAATATGAAGAATATGTATTATTATTATTAGTAGTAGTAATAGTATTATTATAAATTTTACACTTTAGATTAAATTATAAATTTGTTTTTTAGGTGATTAAATTATAAATTTGTTAATTTTTTTAATAATTAAATCTTATTAGTCATTATTAGTTTTTCGCAGATTTAAATATATTATTATAAATTAAAATTGAAATATCATACTATATATAAGTAAATTTTCTAAAATGTAATGTTAAATATACAAAGAAAGTTTAACTTCATTGGTCTATTAGTTAGTCAGTCTATTTAAACATTAATCAATTTACTTTTTTTTAAGTAAGTTATAAATCAAATTACTTGTTTAAATATGTTCATGTAAAATATATTTTTAAGCAAGCTAACAAATTATTTCAGACTTAAAAAATAACAAGACCTAGATCTAAAAGATAAGCTTATAATAATCTACAAATCAGACTCATCTCTAAAATTGTTTGAAAGACAAAGCTTAAACTTTGTTGGGTAGCACTTGAGTGATACTGTGGTTGGTGACATTGTGACATTGGCCAACCACAATGTCACAAGTGTCTTTCTTCTTTCTCTTTCATAATATTTTTTTGTTTCTTTGTACACATGTGACATTGTGGTTGGCCAATGTCACCAATCACATGTCACCCAAGTATTATCCAACTTGACTAACTCAGCACAACTTATTTTAAATCCTAAATCTTATAAACAAATTGAAGGAAATACTCACACAATAAACACAAAAGGTATTTCAACTTCTAACACATATCAAATGTTTCCACACATATAATCTAAGTTTTATCGAAATCTATCATCTAATTGTATTTGCAAAAACTAATATTTCACTTGAATCACTTCTACCTACAAAGATCAGAAAATTTGTCAAAAAACTACAGAAGATGAGAATTTTCTTTGAAATTATATATTAAAATAATAACAATATTATAATAATATAATTAATAATAGCCTCCTTAATTCACCACCAATTCCTTTTCCATTTACCAATGATGGCTCAACTGGTTTCCTCCTCCAAGGTAAGCTCCCCACCCTTTCCTCCTCCCTCACCACCACCACCACAATCACCTTCTCTATAATCTCTCTCTAACTCTAATGCAATTTTTCCTCTTCTAGATTCAATCCTTCTTCACAACATCATCACCTTAAAAACCCCAAAAACAAAGACATGAGCATTCCACAACCGCCGTTGATGTGGTCGCCAACTCATCCACCGTTCACTGTCTCCCAATGGCAAGAGCTAGAACACCAAGCTCTCATCTTCAAGTATCTCAAAGCTGGTTTATCTGTTCCTCCTGACCTTCTTTTACCTATTCGGAAAAGTCTTCAATTCATGTCTCATCCATCTCGTAAGAACCCAACAACGTTAATCTTCCTTATTTTGTCTCTATTTTGATTTACAGCTATAAAGTTTTGATTTTTGCGATTTTTGTTTCAGTGGGTTATTATGGAAAAAAAATTGACCCAGAACCAGGTAGGTGTAGAAGAACAGACGGCAAAAAATGGAGATGTGCTAGGGATGCTCATCCTGATTCTAAGTACTGTGACCGTCATATGATTCGACGTCGTTACCGTTCAAGAAAGCCTGTGGAATCTTCTTCTTCTTCTTCTTGTTCACAATCTTCATCTTCAGTTTCAGTTTCAGTTTCTACTACTACTTCTTCACAACAACTTGGTGCTGGTTCTAGTGGAAGTACTAGTACTGTTTCTGCTTCTGTTACTGCTACTTCAACTTTTCATACACTTCCTTTGCATACAAATGGTACTCGTGAAGGTTTAGGTTTCAATCTTGGGAACACCATACCCCACATGGACCCTATGCTTCTTCCTCTTCAGGGTTCTAAGAAACCTTATAGGTATGTTTCTTTTTTTGATTCATTTTGTTTTCAATAAGGCAACACTTTCTTATTTTGTATAACCCTTTGGTTCTGGGGGGAAGGGACCTCGTAATCCAGAGTTTGGTCGGGAGGTAAGTAAAGTCAGGCTAAGAATTGTTCCACTTAGGATTTGCTATTTTTTTGTTATTGTGTATTTGTGTTTGAATGGGGTATTTTTACTTTTTGATGTTTGATGTTTTTATTTGTTGTCTGTTCAATGTTTGTGTATTTGTTTTTAGGGGTGTTTTGCCTTGTGGGGTTTTGAGGAAATGATTGCCATGATTACTTGTGAAGTGTTATTATTATTGTTGTTCTTCCTTTTTGTTTACACAATTGATTTTATATCTTTATGTTAGATGGAAAACATGGTAGTTGTGATGTTAAGTTACATAACATGTGATGTGGATCCTTATCATGTGTGTGTGGGATGAGATTTGAGAGTAAGGTGCAAGTCATCTGGCCATAGTTTTGGAGTTAGGCTTGTACTTCATTTTGTTTTGACAAAGGCTTGTACTTTATTTTATTCAACTTGGTTTGTGTGAAGATGAAAGAATGCAGTAATAATTACTTAATCGGGTTTGACATGCTTTGGTAAAAGATTTTGTGGATTGAATTTAATTAGGTAATGCCGTGTATCAGCTAAAATTTGCTTAACTCTTGACTTCATTTTAACGTGAATTTCCTTTTTGATGGTCATTTGAAATCATGACTTGATATTCCAGGATTTTACTTGTTCAAATATTTTGTTGAAATCCTTTTCACATTTACTATTCGATACTTGGGCATGGTTCGCCTTTTCAGATGTGAGTGAACTAAGAGGGCATGATTTGATAAGATTGGAAATCAAGGGAATTATGGATGATTGTATAACTGAAACAATAACAAGAGAACTGATTTTTTGTGTGATAGAGTTAAAGCAATTAAGGAGAGGTAATTTCATGTTAGTCAACTAACCGACATTTGTCTTTGGTCTTAACCCTCTGGTTCCCAAGAGGAGAGGCTATGGTAGTCCGGAGTTTGGTCATAACTAGCCAACATCTAACCAGCATCTAACTGCTACTTGATGATTATCCAGAAACGGCGGTTCATAGCTTTGAGCTGGTGTTATGGGATAATAACATGTTGAAGGAATTATTTCTTTTTATATCTATTTGGGGATATAATTTTTTAATTCTAGGCCATCAGTTAGATGTCATGATATCTTTCATTATTATTTGAGGTCTTTCTTCTTCCTCCTACATGCATTCTTGTTTGACTGTTTATTATCTACTTTTACATGGACCACATTATAGTATTGGCTACAGCTACATAAGAAATGTTCAACGTGATCTAACAAGGCTACACGCTGTAGTGTTGTTGTAGCTGTTTTTTTTTTCCTTCATTTTCCTGGTCCATCAATGGACATCGTCATTGATACTACGTAGATGGCTATGAAATGAACACGCTGTAGTGGGAACTTTGTTTTGTTTTTTAAATTTAAAAAAGAAAAAAAGAGAAATGGAGCAAACATTATAGCAAGAGTTGTCTTTTGGTAATTTGAAGTAAGTGATTTTACTTTTTATAAGGAAATTACCAACAACTTGAGTGCATGATTGAAAATTACCAACAACTTCTGAAAATAGTGAAGAAAAAATTGCAAAAGACTACATATGGATCCTGATGTTTAAGAATGATGCCATGTAGCCATGAATTGAGTTGAATCATTAAGGCTTAAGGCAGTTTAGATGCTTCCTTAATCGACCTTCATAAAAATATTAATATCCATTTCATATTCGGATCCTACAAGTTACTGAAAACACTCAATAACAGGTTTGGACTGAACTCAGAAGCAGAGGAGAACAACCTCTTACAGAAGGATCTAGGAACTGTGAAGTATCAAGGGTATGACTTCACTTCAGATGGCATGTGGTATAATAACATGTCTCAGATTTCATCAAACACTGTTTCAGAATCAAGGAATGGTTCTTCCATGGTTGACAACTACAACTTCCAACAACGAACAACAAGAGAACCTGAGCTGTTTAACCTCGACGCTGCAAGGTCCAAGGAAATCGTCTTTAACGGCCAGCTAGGTAGTTTGAAACAAGAATATCCATCCTCTCAGTCTCTCTTCAGTGACTGGCAGTGGAAGAAAGATTTAGCCTCCTCTGCAATGGAGTACAGGCCAAGCAAGGATTTTAACACCAATCCAGATGTCAATGTTGATTGAAATGCTGCTACTTTATGAAAGCTTGCAATAAGTGTTCTTATCCTATGAAGTGTTGTCAACGTCATGGTTTAATTTCCAAGCTTCAATTTTCTTATTGTTCACTTGAAGGAGGAGTTATTATGCTTTCTATTTACACGTAAACTTTGTAGTATTTGGTTGTATTTTCCTTTTTCTTGATTTGTTGCATTTAGTTTGAATATTGTCTGTCTTTTATGATCAAAGTCTTGTGATTGTTAGACACATGGTGTGATGTGTGGTATTTGAGTATTCTGAGACAAGTAGTTAAAAAAAATGATGGTTAATTATTGCATGAATGATTGTGAATGAGTAGTAACATTCTAGTACATGTTTTGTGGATCCTTGATGGCTGAAAGTGGAGAGGCAAATGGTGTTTTTTTGCATTGGATTTTAGGTGGTTAAGATGGCAGTGAAGTGGTGCTTTCATATCATATCTACTTGGTTGGTTCAGGGATTATAAATGAGAAGTACAGTGGTTGTTGGCTTATTAATGTTTCAACTTTAGAGTTTGAGTTTTTCGAGGATTCAAGGCGGTGTTAATGAGGTTTTCTAACCACATTTTTGCTCTTCTTTCTTCTTGTTTTTTGTTCTTTACTCTTTTCTTGTCTTCATAGAATTTTTTAAACTATTTTTATCTCTTTCAATTTATTTTCCAAGAGAAGCCAAACAAGCATAAATATTTCTACAAAGAAAGATTAGTATTTTGTTTTGTATTATAATTCATTTAAGTTTTTTACATACAAACAAAGAAATGTTTAATATAATAATATTTTGTAAAAATTAATACTAGTATTCTACTTTACTAAATAATAATAAACTTTATTTTTCATTGAAAATTGTTTCTGTTTTGTTTGTGGTCTCTGACATGACATCAGCTATGTGTTCATGGCGACACACGTTAGCGTATTGTTGGAGGATGGTGCCACAGCCACATTGATTTGCCACATCAATGTAGCCACGTGGTGTTATAGCTCCAATTGATACCACATCATTACTTCAATGCGATTCTTCTTGTTATCATCTTCTGATAGCATGTGATTTTCATGGTGATGGAAAAAAAAGTCAACTAAGGAACATAAAATATGTTTACGAGTTGGGTTTCATCCGTTAAAAAGTAATTACCGAATAAAATATTATAATGTAGAACAAATCAAGACAAAATAATATATGACAAGTTTTTGATTTTGAACAATATTTTGTGGACAAGACTATTTTGGTATTTTTAAGCAATTTATCTTTGAGACAAAAGTTGTGTTGTAGTTTAAAAAAGAACAATGATTTTAGTTTTTGTTCTTTTTCTTGTTCCCAAGTTTGTCATGTCTCAGAAATATTTTACTATCAGATCAAATATTATACGAATGAAGTTGTTCTATGCTTTATTCTTGAAAAAATATAGACAGGCGCCTTTTTTTTATTTTTAGCTGATATGAGCACGTTTGTTTCTATTTTTAACTTCAGTCATTGCACACACATGCATATCATCATTCAATAATAAATTGTGTCTGTCTTTTTCGGGTTTTTTCTCATGAAACTCTACCTTGTGGTATGGATTTTGATATCAGTGGGACACAAACTCACAAAGTAATAACTAAGAGAACAATGGAGAATTTCTTTAAACACACACTAATTTTATTGACGAAGACTTGATGATTCAATATGGTACAAACATGTGCCTTTTATAGGCTTCTAATCTTAATGCATAAGAAAGTAAATGCAATTACTAGAATTTTCTAGCTAAGTAAATACCTAGATGGTGCTAGATTATTCCTATAGAGGCGGTTCATACTAGATTATTCTAGGTGGTGCTAGTACTTAGATATTTTTACTTCTTAATGGTTAAGCAAATACATAGGCGGTGCATCATACTTCTAAAGTCTTCTAGATTTTTCTTGATTTAATTTCTAACATTGCCTCCCTTAAATCAAGCTTGCATCATTCCAAGCATTTTCTTCAATTTGTAAAATGACTCAGTCTTCAACGGCTTTGTAAAAATATCTGCAATTTGCTCTTCAGTGGGACAATATTCGATCACCACTTCTTTCTCAGCAATCAACTCTCGTATCTTGTGAAACCGGATATCAATGTGCTTGGACCGCCCGTGAAAAACTGGATTTTTAGACAGTGCAATTGCTGACTTGTTGTCACAATATATCTCCGTAGGAGTATTCTGATTCTGATGCATTACTTCTAAAATTCTTCTTAGCCACACTATTTGAGTAGCACAATTGGTTGCTGCTATATACTCCGCTTCTGTGGTAGAAAGTGCGACAACTGGCTATTTCTTTGAAGACCATGATATTGCACCAGTTCCCAGATGAAACGCGTATCCTGACGTGCTTTTTCTTGTTTCTGTATCTCCTGCCCAATCACTATCCGTATATCCAACAAGCTTCACATCACTATTATTACCATAAAAAATTCCATCGGTCAGAGTACCTTTAATATAACGAAGAATCCTCTTGGCTCCTTGCAAGTGACTAACACGTGGTTCCTCCATGTATCTGCTAAGTAAACCAACTCCACATACTATATCTGACCTTTGTGCAGTCAAATATCTCAGACTTCCGATCAAACTTTTATAATGAGTTGGGTCTACCCTTTTACCATCGCTTTCCCTTGTCAACTTCAGCTTTTCTTCAACCGGCGTGGAAATTGGCTTTGAATGCTCCATCTTGAATTTCTTCAAAATATCACTTGCATACTTCTTCTGAGAGATAAAGATTCCATCCTTCTGTTGAACGACCTCAATGCCTAAAAAATAGGACATTAGGCCCAAGTCTGTCATTTCAAAACATTTTATCATAGCCTCCCTGAATTCAGCAATAATCTTTGAATTGTTGCCGATGAATATCAGATTATCGACATAGATGCACACAATAAGATCATCTCCAGGATCAATGAATTTGATGTAGAGTGTGTGCTCGAATGGACATCTCTGAATGCCTTTTGAATGAAATAAGAATCAATCTTTTTGTACCATGCTCTTGGCGCCTGCTTCAAGCCATACAATGCTTTCTTCAATCTATACACTTTATCCTCCTTTCCTTTAACTACATATCCTGCAGGCTGCTCAACATACACTTCTTCTTCCAAAGTACCATTAAGAAATGCAGACTTAACATCCATTTGATGTATTTCCAATTATTTTGAGCTGAGAGTGAAATAAGCATGCGAATTGTATCTAATCTCGCAACAGGAGCAAATATTTCAAAATAATCAATACCTGGTTTTTGTTTGTAGCCTTTAGCCACCAACCTTGCTTTATAGCGATCAATTTCACCATTGGGTTTGTACTTTGTCTTGCACACCCACTTCACTCCTATTGGCTTCTTGTTTGCTGGTAATTCAGTCAGCTCCCATGTTTTATTCTTCTCAATTGCTTTGATTTCTTCATCCATAGCTTTTATCCAATTTTCATCACCAACAGCTTCTTCAAAAGTAACTGGCTCACAATCTGCAAATAAGGCAAAGTTGATAATCTCTTCATCAGATGGGTCATTATCAGTACCCAAAACACAATCCTGCAGTCGAGCTGGTAATCTTCGATTTCTTTGTGCTCTGATACCAATTTGATATCAGTGGAACACAAACTCACAAAGTAATAACTAAGAGAACAATGGAGAATTTCTTTGAACACACACTAATTTTATTGCCGAAGAATTGATGATTCAATATGGTACAAGCATGTGCCTTTTATAGGCTTCTAATCTTAATGCATAAGAAAGTAAATGCAATTACTAGAATTTTCTAGCTAAGTAAATACCTAGATGGTGCTAGATTATTCCTATAGAGGCGGTTCATACTAGATTTTTCTAGTGACAATACTAGATTATTCTAGGTGGTGCTAGTACTTAGATATTTTTACTTCTTAATGGTTAAGCAAATACATAGGCG
>Ga0228710_1006282_pt1 | contig 18124 bp, 9 predicted proteins | sample MedpolnodulmetaG_FD_177995 | JGI IMG/M metagenome (GOLD analysis project Ga0228710, IMG submission 177995) | Root nodule microbial communities from Medicago polymorpha collected in Santa Monica, California, United States - pink nodules | ecosystem: Host-associated > Plants > Roots > Nodule...
TGTTGAAATTATTATTTAAAAGGAAAATGTATGCTATTGTGTGATATCATGTGAAGTTTTGTAACATCCTAATTATTAAATTTATTCCTATTATTTAATAATTATCGTCGGGAAATAGGGTGTTACACCGCGCTCTTGCGAACTCTATGTGGTTTAATTTGCTCACCGAAGAAAAACTCGAGAATTTGGTAGCTCCATGATCGGATCATTACCCAATTTTATTGGATCGTAACCCTATCGTGCGACATTCATTTTCTAGGCGTAACTTTCATTTTGAAAATGCTTGGAAATTGGAACTGAGATTCGACGATATGGTTAAGGAAAGCTGGAACATGTATACAAATCAATTAGTGCTACCAAAGTTAAGCTGATGTGCTGAAGACATGTACACTTGGAGTACATATAATTCAACAAACTGAAACTTGATATTGCGGAATGTAGTAGGCATTTGAATAATGCTCGTAATTGTCATTCTGGTGATGCTCAAACTCGAATGTTGCCCCTTAGGAAGCGCATGACTAGATTACTTACATAGTATGATCTATATTGGCGTCAAAGAGAAAAGGCACATTGATATAAAGACGGGGATTAGAAAATTTTTTCATGCATCTGCCACAACACGGAAAAATGTGAGCACAGTTACTTCTCGTAAAGATGATCATGGTAACAAAATGTCCAAAGTGTATTTCTGATAATCAGGCATCTTTTGCTTCGAGTCGTTCCATTCTTGATAACGCCATGGTCACAATTGAAGTCATCCACTACATGAAAACTAAAACCAGGGGTGATGAAGGTTGTGTGGCTCTCAAACTTGTTATTAGAAAGGCGTATGATCATATGGATTGGGATTATATGCGAGATGTCATGGCTAAGATCGGTTTTAACAACAAGTGGATGAAGTGGAAATAACAGTCGTAAGAAAGAGGGGCCTGAATTGTGACCCTTTTAAAATTTAATCTCCACTTGTGGTAAATGATTCTCAAGTTGATACATGGAAGAAATAGAAACTTTTTTAAGTTCATAATGTTCTGAAGTACGTTCATAAGTGTTAGCATAAGAAATAATAAACAAAGTGGTAATTGTGTGTAAAGTGAAATTAAACATTAATGTTGCAGATAAAGAGTAAGTGTAGAGAATTTAACACGCAAGAATTATACTGGTTCACCCAATGTGAGTTAGTCCAGTCCCCACAACTGTGAGATTTTCACTATGATGCTTGAGAGAACTTTCTCAACTTCTACACCTTACACTTCTGCCACTAGAGACTTTTCCTACTGTATTATCTTAGCTTCAATAGGCTTATAAACTATATTATCTAGCCTCAGTAGGCTTACGCATGACTTTACACATTTATTTCACTCAACTAACATTTTACACAATTAAAGCTAGATGAGAATTTCTTTATAATGATTTGGAAATTTATAAGAATGAGCACAAGAAGAAGAAGATTATCTTTGAGAAGATAAGAGAAGACTGTTACACACTCTTAAGATTTTATGAATCTTGTGAGTTGATTTGTGTAATCAATAGCTTGAAGCTTTAAACATTTTAAATAAGTTGTTTAAGTACGCTTCTTTGTTGTGTATTCTCAAAGGTGAGTGTTTTGCTCTTTTTGTAGAGTTTCTTGACCTCATGTAGTTGGTAGGACGTGTCCAATAGCCTTCTGCCATGTGTCCTGGTACTTAATAACTTTTGCTTTAAAATTTTGAACAACATTCTGAACTTCATAATGTTTTTGGGTTCATTAGTATGAACTTAAGAATGTTCCTAGGTTCCTATGTGTGAACTTTTGATGAATTTCTTGGTTCATCATATGAAATGAGTTCATTGGCCCATGTCTTGCTGAGTTGCCTTGGAACTTATGTAGGAGAGAGAAAAGTGGAGTTGTCACTTAATGTCCATGTTTTAGGGGATTTTGCTGGTCTTGTACAATATCTACTCCCTTATGTGTCTAATTCTTATTTAATTTGCCTGAATTTTGTTTTTTTGCTTTTTGTAGTTTTGCCATATGAAGCATGTGGCTTTACAAACCTTCCGATGTTCATCAAAATATTTGTTCATGTTAAAGTTCTACGTCTGATGCAATCAAATCCTAATAGTGAACTTGAATGAAGGACATCATGTATAACATCTAGGGTGATATTCTTAGAAGAATATTCCTAATGTTTGTACTTCATTTATTCTTATGCCTTTAATGAACAATGAATATGTTTTTGAACTTTTATTCAAATAAATGTTTTTATTACTTTTATTCAAATAAACTTTTATTTATGTCACAAGAGTCTTGAATGTTCTTGATAAGTTTATTAATTTTTGGGATTGTTCTTGATAAACCATATAAACAACCTTGTGAACTATCTTCGAACCTTCTTAACTCTTACTAACCTTCTGAACTCTTATTGTGTTCACAAGCTTTAATGTTCTTTGATCACTTGATTCTTGGTTTGATTTATACTTTGTTCTTGTCTTAGTTAATTACTCAAGAACACATATTAAATACCAAAAAACTATCAAAATCCATTAATCCTTTAAACACCATAGATACCTTTAATGATTTCTTGATCCAAAGTCGAAATCCTTTCCTTCTTTTGATATGTCCATGACACGTCTGTTCTTGCATGTTCTTGGTATCGACATTGATTTTTGGGTTTTCTCTGACGAACCTTCCAAGCAACCTTCTGAAAAACCTTATGAACTCTGTCTGTGTTCATACATATGAACTTCAAAATGTTTCTGGGTTCTTCATATGAACTTCATAATGTTTCTTCTAGGTTTCTGCTTTTTTTACGGTTGTACTTTATGCTGAACATTCCGATGTTCTTAAAAATTCTAATGTTTTTTTCAACATTTTGAACCTTATGAAGGTTGTTATTCATTCCATTCAAATCTACTTCAATCATAAAAATGAGAGATCATTTACTTTGACAAACAAGATGATTCATTCTTTGACGTCCAAAAGAATATTTCTTTTCATTTTATTCATCTTTGTTTGTAACAAACGACTTTAAGTATTCTTGTTGATCCATGAAGTAATCGTTTATTATTTTTGGAAATATTATGGGTTAATGTTCATGATCATTATGAACTTCATTCATATGAATATTCCGAACTCTGTTCATATGAACATTCAGAACTCTGAACTTCTAATCTTTGGAAGCTTTGGAAGTATTACACTTTGAGGAGGTTATGATGTCATGGGTCCAGTAATACCGGGGTGAGGCCTTCGATAAGGTGACCCTGTATCACCTTATTTGTTCATTCTATACGCCGAAGTACTTTCATCTCTCATTCATGATGCGGAGGAACGTAGTTTCGTTACATGAACTTCTATTTGTAGAGGAGCACCTCTTATCTCACATCTATTGTTTGCTAATGACTGCTTTCTATTCTTCAAAGATGATGGAGGACATACACATGCAATGAAGAATATTCTTGCCACCTATGAGGCAGTGTCAGGTTAAGCAATTAGTTTACCGAAGCCAAAAATTTATTGTAGTCTCAATGTGCTTGATTCTCTGAAAACGTCCATTACCAACAATCTGGGCATCAGAAAGTATACAAGGATTTCATCAATGGTTGAGAGAGATATAAATTCGACTTTTTTCGCATATGAAGGATAGAGTGTGGCAATGTATTAATTCCTAGTGTAACAAATGTCTTTCGAAAGGAGGTCGTGAGGTAATGATCAAATCAGTTTTACAAGCTATCCCTTCCTATTTTATGAACAATTTTCAATTACCTACGTCGCTTATTACTACCATCAAGATAATGATGAGCTCCTTTTGGTGGGTGATGATGGTGCAAATAATCGAGGCATTCCTTGGTTGTTATGGGAGAAGTTGTCGATGCATAAGTATCATGGTGGTATGGGTTTTAAGGATTTATTAGCTTTTAATCTTGCTATGCTTAGAAATCAAGGGTGGACGCTCCAAGCTGATCCTAACTCCCCAGTATCTTGTCTTTTTAAAGCTCGATATTTTCCGACTCGGAGCTATCTCACACCCACATTGGGACATAACCCGAGTAATGTTTGGCGTAGTATTCTTAGAGCTCGTTTTATTGTTCGAGTTGGTGTAAGGTGGAGTATTGACACAAGGTCTAGTATTCCCATTCTGGATGAACCATGGCTTAGAGTGTTCAAAGAAAAATCCTTATTTGATGTTTTAAAGATAACAAACATATTGCATTCATTATCTTGTTATTTACTAATGTGTTTTGTGAGATTGTTTCATGAGGATTGTTCTGACCTCACAAAGATAACAAATTATCTTCATCGAAACAATAATCAAAGCAAAGGACAAATGTGAGCTTTTGAGAAATGTCAAAGATATGCATAATTAAGATCAAGAATAATCTTTGTCTCACCAAAATAAGAAACAAATAATCAAAAAGATCAATATCCCTTAAAAGGCATTAAAAGGCAAGGCAGTCAAGACTTTATTTGCACATGAGCCATTAAACTTACAAAGGAATAAAATCAGCAAAAAAACCTCATGCATTTTTGACCCATTAATGAATAAAGTGAAAAGAATCATTCAAGGAAAGATCACAAAGTGTTTCTTAGGATAAAAGCATATGACAACATCTTATGACATCAAGATGACATCGTCACATCTTAACAAAAGCCTAACAAGCTTATACAACAAGATTACAACTAACATTAACTTGCAAAACGTGTTAACACTTTGCACAAATCTGGCTGGAACAAAGAAATTGTTTTTGAGAACGTTCTGAAAAGTTGAGAACGTTCTGAGCACGTTCTCACAAAACATTTTGTATGCTTTCTCTCCAAGCATTATTTGGAGCGCATTTCTCATTTCAAAATGAGTCTCAACAACTCTTTTTTAACTTGTCCTCAAAGACTCATCAAGTTCTATAAATAGAGGAAGACATTGAATGTTTAAGGAAAGAGTTTGAAAAACAAAATAACCATATCTCAAGTGAAATCATCATTCTCTCATATGCCCTTCACAAAACAAACAAGCTCCAACTCTCTCGTTATATTTGGATCATAATTGATGACGCTATTTTTAGCTATGTTTTTAGTACTTTTCTTTGCATTTGAAGACAAATAAGATGAGAGTTAGAGAAGTTGTCAATGGTTTGAGGAACCTGAGCGATGTGAGACTAACAACATACTACAAACACTTCAAAACCAACTTCAACAAATTCTTTATAAAATGAATGCGTTTTTGTCAATCAATATTTATTTTAAAGAGTCGATCAATATTTATGTATCATCATCTAAATAATGATTGGATTTTTTTGTTAACTAACATTATAATATAAATATAAACATAATATTCATATATCAGATTGTGTCAAGAAAGTGGATCCAATTCCCGATGTCAACAAGAGAACATCTTTGTTTCATGATCTATAAATGTTTCGGTTAGTGTTTGATACTCTTTCGAAGCCTTTTATTTATTTTATTTATCACTAAATATAAATAATTCAAGAAATATTTGTTTTCACCTGTAACCCTCTTAAACTATTGTGTGCCTTAAAGGTATAGCTCATTGGTGAAAATTGAGATATTAAAAGAGTTTAAGATGAAGAAGATTTAATACCCTCCCTTCTAACAATATATTGGCTATTAACAAACTAGCCTTTGCCAATATAAAAAATAAAACTATTATCCAATAGATTTATCCTCGAATAAGTTCTAAGAGTAAATAACCATTTACCCTTATGAGGTGGCATACCATTTCAGATAACGTAACATTGTCATGCAGACAGTCAACGATCACATCATATTGAACAATAGGGGAAAATTGACAGAGGGAGTAAACTGAAAGACATTTAACTATTTTAATGAGTTTTACCTTTCCTTAATTTTGAGGAGATATTTGTAAGAATTTACAATTTCTCAGGAATTTTTGGCTATTTACTCGTACTATTTCTTTGGATGTAAACATGGTATCCTCCGCGTGTAACTACAAAGACTAATCTCTTAAGCATTGTGGGACTCAAAATGGGTGACAAACTCTCCTTAAGAGTTTTAACGCTGTTGCATGCTCAAGACTGAATTCGAACCCAGACTTTGATTAAGCTAGAAGAGACCCATACCATCTCATCTAAGCACTCTTAGGTATTTATTAGTACTCCCTCCAGTCTCAAATGTAAGAAACTTTTCACTTTTTAGATTCATTCAATAAATGATATATCTGGTCTTCATTGTGACTACTTAGAAGTGGGAAACTGTACGGTTAACACTCAACTAAACAAACGGCAACGAAGAAATTTAGCAAGAAATAGCTTTCATCATAATAATTTCCCAAAATAAACAAACTCACTCATTCTTTAATTTCAGCCAAGAAATTCTCCTCCTATAAATCGAAATGATAATAATCAGAATCACTTTACACTCATAATCACTTTTGCGAATAATCAGAATTAACAATTATCAATGACAGCTTTTGATTTCAACTTGCTTTTGTTACTCATCATTTTATCTATTACTCGTATCAATGCCGCTGTTAAACCTCTTCCTATTCACGATGTTCCTTTTCTCAATCGGAGTAGTTTCCCGCCAGATTTTATTTTCGGAACTGCTTCTTCTGCATTTCAGGTATGAACAATCATTTTTCAATTTCGTTATCATTGATTTGATTATTTCAATAATAATTTGCAATGTAGAAGCATAGTAAGAAGATATTTAGTTTTTATGATTTCATGTTATTTGAATTTTTGGTAGTATGAAGGTGCAGCAAAAAAAGATGGAAAAGGACCAAGTATTTGGGATACTTTTGCTCATAAATACCCAGGTTGTTTGTTATTAATTACTTGATTTACTTCTGCTATTCTTTTTTTCAATTTTGAAGATATGAATATCATCATTTGTTATTTTATGTTAATTATGGGTAAAAATGGAAATTGGATTTCATGCGGTCACTGACTGCATGTAATCCGCAGTCGGTGTCTGCGTGACTGTCTGATTTTGACCGGGTTTAGATCTCAAACAAATTTTGATTTTCTTTAAAAATTTGAATTATTAAACTTGAGATCCGAGCTGTTTGATCTCAATCGGACGGTCATGCAGTCATTGACAGCAGAGAATCTTGGTCCTAAAATTATTCATCATACCTTGTAAATTGTAAATGAAAAGTAGCATTAAAATGTTAGTCCATCCGTAACAAAACATAAGCAAAAATGAGTCGAAGAAAGTTGATGTATAATACATCTATTTTCTTTGACTTATTTTTACTTATATTTTGTTACAAAGGGAGTATACTAATAACCTGTTTGTTTTCATGTTTGGTCATAAATAGTCGCGGATTTCCTGTGAAGCTATTATATATTGTAGTGTTGGGTTAACTGTACATTTGACCCTATTATATATTGTAGTCTTTGTGCATGTTAGATCCTGTAAGTTCCTTTCAATTTATTGCAGCTTGCAAGCTTTTCTTTTATGATGTATTTAGTCCCAGAATTGTGTTAAAGGGTCACTTTTAGGTTAAGTAGTTTCTGAATGTCTTGTAGATCCAACTTTGGTGTAACTTGGAAGCAATAACTTTAATGTTTCAGTTACTGCTTGCTTTAACTTTAAATTGAATTGCTTAGTTACATTATATGTACAGATTTCTCATATTTATTAATGAATGGCATGCAGAAAAAATAAAAGATAGAAGTACTGGAGATGTAGCTGACGACTCATATACTCGGTACAAGGTATGGTCCAAATCATAGTTTTGCAAATGTATAAAGAAAAATGTGACGTATATTTAGAGTCATGATAGACTGGTTTACTTATTTTAGGAAGATGTTGGAATCATGAAGTATATGAATATGGATGCTTATAGATTTTCCATTTCTTGGTCTAGAGTGTTACCAAGTAAGTCATATTTTGTTAATATTCTTCCTTGGATATTGCTGATTTGTAGTAACCATTATAAATTTCTCATCAACTATTTGCAGAAGGAAAGCTTAGTGGAGGTGTAAACCCTGGAGGAATAAACTACTACAACAACCTCATCGATGAACTATTGGCTAATGGTCAAGATTCCTTAATATTTTAATTTAAGTTCTCAAATTGTATTAGAATCATATCCATGTGGTTGTTAATCATAAGCAATCATTGTGAAATAATGCAGGTGTGCAACCATATGTGACACTTTTCCATTGGGACGTTCCCCAAGCCTTAGAGGATGAGTATAGCGGTTTCTTGAGTCCTCGTATTGTGTCAGTGACACCAATTTTCCACCTAGAACTGTTTCATTATGACTATTTAGGGGAAAGGTTGCAGTAAATATAATTAATTGATTATCATTTGTAATTCACGAGCTTGCAGAGATGATTTTAGGAACTATGCTGAACTTTGCTTCAAGGAATTTGGTGATAGGGTGAAACGTTGGACTACTTTGAATGAACCTAGGAGTGTGAGTAAGAATGGCTATGCAGTCGGAAGGTTTGCACCAGGTCGATGTTCAGATTGGTTAAAATTGAATTGTACAGGAGGAGATTCTGCGACAGAGCCATATTTGACTTCGCACTACCAACTTCTTGCTCATGCTGCAGCTGTAAAATTGTACAAGACCAAGTATCAGGTCAGGTCCTCAGTCCTCTGTATATTGAATTGTTTAAAAATGCAACGTACTTGTTTTGAATTCGGCAGTGAATCTTTATTTCTTTAAATTCAAAGAACGTGAGACTTAAACATCTCTAATAGAAGGGTCAAGTAGTACAAAACCATGCACAATTGCTTTCTGGTTGTGATCATGCATCATTTTTTAGTGTGAACTTATTGGAGCTATTACTAACTAATAACCATTTTTTTTTTAAAAAAAAATGCAGGCATCTCAAAAGGGTTTAATAGGGATTACCATAAATTCTGATTGGTTTGTGCCGGTCTCTAATGAGAAATCAGATCGTGATGCTGCCCAACGAGCCCTCGATTTCATGTTTGGATGGTAAAAATTAAACTTAATCATTTGTAGCTCAACACTAACAGAGAGATTATATTAATTTTTGAAAATATGATCATGATATGATTAATGGTGTATCATTCCACTTGCTAAGAAAACTGTGGACCAACTACGTCATATACATTCTATCAAAAAATAAAACTACCTCATATACATGTGCATTTATGTGATATAATAATGACTGTAAAATGTTCGCCAATATTACCACTATAAACGGATATACCACTAAAATTGATGTGTTGGTACTCATTTTTATGTGGAGTGATTTGCATTGTTTACATATACTATATGTCTTCTCTGGAACCTGTTGAAAGTTGAAGCTAAACTTCATATGATTTCAGTTCCATCTGATTTTGGAATTTAAAAGAAACAGTTATTTATGACCAGCAGAATTGAAATGCAGCTATCTTCCATTTGTGCAAACTATATTACAAAATAAGAGAAGAGTATTTCATTACTTTGATTACATTTGCATTTTGCGTTAGGTATATGGACCCACTTACAAAAGGTGAGTATCCAAAAAGCATGCGATCTATGGTGGGAAACCGGCTACCAAAGTTCTCCAAAGAAGAATCAGTGCAACTTAGAGGGTCCTTTGATTTTCTCGGCCTAAACTATTACTCATCCTTTTATGCTGCTAATGCACCTCAGTTACGCGGTGCTAAACCAGCCCAACAAACTGATAATCTTGTTAATGTTACAAGTAATTATCAAGTTAATTATACGCTTTCACTAGTTAATTCAGTTATATTCTGAACTTTGTGTAAGTATGATTTATTATTTTTCAATGACAGATCAATATAATGGCAAGGCTCTTGGTCCAATGGTATGTATTTCATGATCTCGTTCGAAGTTAACCACATATAAATGCTTTTCATTTGTAGGTTTTGTGCTCGAAAAGATTATGTGTTAAGTACAAAGATAACTTTGTTTATAATATATGCAGGCTGCTTCCAGCTGGTTGTGCATTTATCCACGAGGATTTCGACAATTGTTGCTTTACATCAAGAAGCAGTACAACAACCCTGTAATTTACATTACTGAAAATGGTAATACATCTATTGTACTTGCTGAAACGTTGATAAATTATACGTGTACTTAAATATTGTTTATGTTTGATTAAGCATGCTGCAATTTGATAACGCGAATGCAAATCTGACAAAATCAATTGATAGGTTATGATGAGTTCAATGATCCAACACTGTCACTTGAAGAATCCCTTATCGATACTCTTAGAATTGATTACTTTTATCGTCATCTTTATTATCTTCAAACTGCAATCAAGTAAGTAATGCTTTATCGGACGAATCTCTAAGTCTAGTTATTTATTTGTCAGTTTTATGCATATTGATTCATAGTAGTTTTATTCATATGCATGTTTTCTACCCTTCCTTTTAACATTTACCTTGTACAAGAAAAATGGAAGGTGATTTCTTTCTCATGTTATGTGTAAAAATGAATGTGTAGAAAACTGCTATAGGTGTAACTAGTTTTTTTTGGGTTTAATTCTTTTGCTTTCATTGACCTTTATGCATAGCAGGGATGGTGTAAATGTAAAGGGATATTTTGCATGGTCATTGTTGGATAACATGGAATGGGACTCTGGCTACACCGTACGATTTGGACTCGTCTTTGTGGATTTTAAAAACGGCGTGAAAAGACACCCAAAACTCTCGGCGCAATGGTTCAAGAATTTCCTCAAGAAGTCTTAGACATGTGTATATTCGGCACGGTTCAACGAAGAAGTGTTCTATTTTTGATAAACTTTGGATTAGAGAAAAGTGATATGAAATTCATATCATATGTAGATCTCTTGTAAATAAAAAGAATTTTGAATAAAAGAATTCAGATTTAGGAAAAGCACTTCTTATTCACCCTCTTTTACCCTAATGAAATTCTAGATGTTCCACTATTGAACATGCATAGGATTGTAAGCTATAAAACACATTAGGTTTTGTCTCTTGAACCTAATTATCCAAACACACTTGAGACCGACTTGTGTGCTGTGAATTTATAAATTGATTCTGTAGCCAAATTTGCAATTAGTCGCCTCTTGTGTTGAATACCTAGTTTGGCATTTTATTCACCGTTGGTTGGGTGTTGCTCATGCCTAGTGTGGATTTGGTATGCTGCTATTTGAGAAATGTGGAAAGAAAGAAACAACAAGATATTTAATGGCAAAGAATGTTCATCTCATTGATGTAGTAAATCCGTGCACGGTTTACCAAAGTAGTAAAAAGAGTATCGTTCCGACAGGGAGTTATGAATTCAATTAACTTTAAATAATGATTAGATGAGAGTTTGATATTAAAAAGTTTGGATTTTTAATGGTTTAAAATAATAACAATAATAATAAAAGTGCCTTGGGATTATTTGTTCATCTTGGTGACAAACCCTTCACAAACCAAACCCTAAACCTAGAACTTTATGTTGGATCCACTTTCTAAAGACAAGTTTCTCTTAAGTCTATCACATCTCCTTTCGGTTTCAGTGAGTGTGTTCCTCTAGCAACCACGCCTATTCTCATGGTTGATTGCTATTGGAATCTTTGATGAACGAAACTTTATTTGTCTTAAGGTTTGCTAGATTATTCTCATGTTTCGCAATCCTTGTCTAATTTCACTTGTTCCAATATCAAAACTTCTTCTTTCGATGCTTCGCTTTGATATTTGTGATGATGAATTAACAAGTACTAACCCTCCGTTGTCACTTCATGAGTTTGATACTTGTTAATTCATTATAAAAACGGTGAAATTAGATTAGAAAGTTGATTTACATAAAATTAGGGTTCGAGGCTTGGTTTGATTAGGATTAGGTCATTAGACTCATCCAACAATCCCAAGACAAGAAGAGTTTACTCACTCACGTCCATTGTAGACATAGAGAAGAAGAAGAAGAAGAACATAAAATAAAGGTTGATCTTTTATTAAAGAAAACAGTTGTCACTTATTATTTCCAAGAACAAAAGATGATTGTTGTGATTGCTAGTCACTCTATTTATAGTCTACAACTACTTAAGCCCCAAGAAATATATCAATGGAATGTTCCACAAGAAACCATGGGCTTTAGGTCAGAAATAAACTAAAATAGGTGGCTTGTACAAGAAGGAAAAACAACAAAAAGCTGTCTGGAGGGGTGGCACGGCCATGCCACTGGAGGCACGGGCCGTGCCTATGTCTCTGACTTGTGCTGGCCCTTGGAAACTTGCAGGCATGGCCATGTCATTGCTGGGCATGACCATGTCTGATAAATTTGTCTAGAATCTTCATATTTTTGGCACGAATCAGCTCCAAATCACCTTTCTTTTGCTCCAAGACGCAATCTTTGAAATATTTGTTCCTGAAATAAAATAACTTGCAATTGAAGTAAAATAGCTCTAAAAAGGAAATAAAAACATATTAAATCTAAATAAATTAAACTCAAATATTATATTAAAAACACTAATTATTAACTCATCACTCATTTGCTGGTGGACAAGATTAAGTCTCTTTCTTTTGTGTGGTTGAAGGCGAAGATCGCTAATATCTCTTTCAACTACCATGCTTGGTGGCTTAGTCCGTTCACAGTGATGGGCATTGGCTAATACTTTTTTCTTTCTCTGTATTTAGTTTTGTTTTATCTGTTTGTTTCTTTGTACATATGTTTGTGACTTTTATTTTTTCCTAGTACACCTTGTGCTAGGGAGAATCATTTGATTGGGTAATATATATTCCATTTTAGCCTTTAAAAAAAAGATTTGCAATTAAAAATTAAATGGCTAGAAATTCATCCTTTTAGAAAGAATAAGTGAGGAATCTCAAGTTAGAACCCCGACCTCCACATATTGAATTGTCCTTACTAAAAGAGCTGAACCGAACTTGATCATAATAGTTTTTTTTTTTTTGACAATTTGATCATAATAGTTTTATTTAAGTAGTTAAAATACTTTTGAAATATTACAAAATATCCAACACATTATTTCAAGCTATAACTGCATAATGTAACCAAAAAAGCTATAACTGCATAATGTATATCTACTTTTTAATGAACACTTTTAACATCAACTTGTTAAGTTATATATACTAGGTATATAACCCGTGCGTTGCACGGGTTTGATTAAAATATTTTAAAGAATTTTTTATTGAAAATAACAGTGTTGGTTACCGGGTTGAATTATTCTCTGATTTTTAAAAATAACTTCTTAAATATTAAATTTTTTTTCCTCGTCAAGTGAATACTGAATATAAAGTGATGATAAAAAATTGTTCTTGACATAGATAATGTGTACTCACATGTATATAAAAATCAATAGAAATGCAATTTAACAATCTTGTCATATTTAGGCCTTATTTATTTTTCAATGTATGTTTTTGTTCAAAATTAAAAATAGTGGATCACAGTAAAAGACTCTTTTATTTTTCTTTGCATAGGTTTTATAATAACATGTCTTTGGCCAAAAATACAGATTTTTTTTAACAAAATAGAAAATAAATATAGATGATAATAATTTTCACCACGTTCATACAAACTAAATTCAAAAAATAAATTAATCAATATTAAAATTATTTAATTTTATCTATATCATTTCCTACATAAAGAAGTTGCAATATAAATTAAATAAATGTATTTTTAATACATTATGAGTTAAGATTAAAAGCGTATAATTACATAAGCTGCCATTTTTCATAAATTTTCCGAGCAGCTGTGATGCAACAAAAGTGAAAATTGAAGCCTCCTTAATCCTTTTCTCCTGATTCACATGAAAAATTATCAAATCCACATAAAGAATAAAATAAAAAAGAAAGTTAAAAAAGTAGAGTAACAAACATTATATTTATGAAAATAAAAGTAGGGTTAAACTATTTGGTCAATCTTAAAGTAGCCTGAGTCTCTATCATGTCATAAAAACCAATGAATATGGCTAAGAGATGAAGCATAAAAAAACAAAAGAAGAAAAAACTATTAATACAAAATTGAAGAGGTGCCATTCAATAGTTGCTTGGAGAAAGTAACGATGAACAACCATTTTTAATAAACATCTTGAGCAACAATGACGCAACAAAAATGAAAATAGAAGTCTCCTTTATCCTCTTTTCCTAATTCACATTAAAAAAAATCCATATACACATTAAGGAATAAAATAAACATGAAAGAAAGACGGAAAAATAGACTAACAAACATCATGTCTATAAAAAATGTAGGTGTCGCGTCATTTTTTGGAGGTCAAGGCTATTTCATTAGCTTTTGACTCACTAATTTATTTCACGACTGAACATTTAATTTTAAGAGAAAAAGGGGAAAAAACAGTTCGAAATACCCCTTTGAAAAGATTTTGGGAACCTACGGGAACCTCTTGATTTTATTTGATTGTGCTATAACTGGCTTGCTGGAAAAAGAGTTTAAAGTGATAAAGAAAAAAAGAAAAAAAAAGAGACCTATTTATTTTTTTTATTGATTTCGAAGGACGAGTGTCCTTTGCCTACGTACCCGTGAGGGATCAAAACCTCGTAGTTCGGGGTAAAAATTGACGTTTGATTTGTTGTGTGTTTTTTTATTAGTTTTGAAAAAGGTTTTAAAATGAAAAGCCAAGTGGCAAAATAAATTTGTTTGTGTTTTTTATGTTAAAAGAAAAATGACTTAAGATATGATTAATGTAGATTGCAATTTTGATTTATAAAAGAAATAAAAATAAAAGGGTCACTTGATTTTGGGAATCAAGGTTTGTTTATGAAAATGTTTTTGTGTTTTTGTTATTTGCATGTTTTTTGTTTTTGAATGATAAGACTAAAAATAAACTATCAGAGCAAGAAAATAAAACGTAGGTACCTTATGGTGGCGTTGGACCACCGCGAGGACCTTTAACCTAAACTACCAAGCATAAAAGGTAAACATACACGCACACACGCACACATGCACCTAAAATTACATAAAAACCTATTATACATTCTACGGTCTGCGATAAAATAAATTACATTAAAGCCTGTCTTTACATTCTAAATTATGTGCAAAAAACGTAAATAAATAAATTACATCAAAGCCTACTATACAATCTAAATTCTTGCTTGTAAAATAAAATGCCAAAATAAAAGAGGATGCATAATAACATGATATTCCTAACTTAATAAAGATGAGATGTAAGGGAACAAATAAAACGTGATGTAAATTAAGTATGCAATGCAAGAAAGAGTGATTAAAATGAATAAAACATTGAGGGAAGGGGTGCAGGCAGTAATAAGAGGAGTGCAGAATAGTAAAAAAGGTTGGGCCTCTAAAAAGGAATAGAGGCACGGTGGGCTTGCAGAGTGGACCTGGGTTGGCTTAGACCGGTTCGGTTCAAGGAGAACCGAACCGGTTCGAGGGGATATATATATGTTGTGGACGGTTTTTTCCTTCATTTTAGACATAAGTTTCTCTCTCTTCCATTCTCTCAAGACTTCTTTCTTCTCTCACCAACTTCTTCTTCTCCGACGGGAGTCAGGGCGGTGGAAGGAAGTCCGACGCGGTGGCCGACGAGTTATCACGGCGGCGCCACCGCGTCGGGGCTAAAACCTCTTCTTTTTTTTTTAAATTTTTTTTTACTCTTTTCCTATGTTTCCTACCCTCCCGATTCCGTTTCCAAACTCAAAATTCCAGAGAAACTAACCTACGACCTTAGATCTAGAGATTAAGATTCGGAAATATACCTCCTTGTTCTTTAGGATCCGATCTCCGTTGTGGCGTGACTGTTGGTGTGTCGGCTTGAGTCGCGCCGGTTTGTTGTTGTTGGAAACGATTCGGATTTGTGTTGTGTTACGGTTTTGATTTGGGTTCATGTGACTGGTTCTTGCGGTTGCCGTTGGTGTTGGAATCGGTTGAGTTTGTGGGTTTTATGTTTTGTTATTTGTGCTATTGGTGTTTTGATTTTTTTGCAGGTTCAGGTAGATTGGTAAAATTGCAGCGATTTTGGCTTTTGTGCGTTTTCTATCCCCTTTTGTGTTCTGCAGGTACAGGTTTTATAGTGCGAGGGTTTGGATTAGGGTCTGTTACTAAGGAGCAGAAACTTGTGCTTGATTGAGGATTGGGGCGAGAATCTGTTCCTGAATTCGGATGAAACGCGGTTGCAGATGAGGAACACGTGACAGGTAGGACCCATTTTGGATATGGACGAAACTAAAAAAAAGAAAATGAAGACTAAAACTAATGATAAAATATCAAAAGTTTAATTAAAAAGGAAAATAAAGATTTTTATAAACAAAATTAAGTTAATTAAAAAAAATTAAATAAAAGATGGAAATTAAGATAAAAAATAAAGATAAAGAGCGAAGAGGGCCCGACTCGGAACCAAACATGAGGTATTTTAAAATACCTCTCTGCCGAATTTTCACTGAAAATCAAAGATCGATCGTGGTCAGATGGCATATGAGTGTAGGGTCAAACGACACGTGTTAGTGACATCTTAGGTCAAAAATTGGGGTATGACAGTAGGGTTTAAATATTTAGTCATTATAAGAGTAACTTAAAGAGATGAAGAGCAAATCATTGGGAAAAAACAATAATAGAAAATTGAAGAGGAACAATCCAATAGTTGTTTGGAAGTGGTGATGAACAAAATCCAAAATTTAGTTCACAAAATCACATATTTATACACACACTGCTTTTTCAATATAGGACAAATAGTGTCATTAGTAGAAACTAAATATATTGAGATAATGTTATTAGTGGTTGTATTTAAAACTGTTTATTTTAAATATTTTATTTACATATTCATATTTAAAAAAATGTATATAAGTTGCTATACAAATTCTATAATTTTTAATTTATTTATATAAAAAATTGTGGTTGAAGATACACACTTACATGAGTTGCCATTTCATAGACTTTGACAGCAGCAAGGATGCAACAAAATTAAATATAGAAGCCTTGTATCCTCTTCTCCTTATTCACATGAAAACTAGTCATATCTACATTAAGAAAAAAAAATTAATAAAGACTACCAAATATAACATCAATAAAAAAAAAGAGTGCTTAAATATTTTATCACTTTATGTAATAGAGTAATTTTGAATCCTTATCCTACCATAAAAATCAATGAATTGTCAATATCTATGTAAAGAATACAAAGAAAAAAAAACAAAGATCACCATACAAAAGAGTTGTTTGGTGAAAATGATGATAGTAAAAAACCAAAACTTATTCCAAAACCATTATGCAAAAAATCACATATTTATACTCACAAAGATGATGAATTGGAGAATAGCAATCAATGCAAACTATAACTTACACAATGAGTGAGTGAATAGTCATAGTTAAGAAATATGAGTTATGGAATAGAAAAAAATAGTAGTTCAAAAGATAATGTGATAAAATTAGTTTTTAAAAATATAATTAATAAAAGTGTAACTAATCAATTTATTAGTTGTATGGTTGTAATTCCAATATATTTTTCGTGTGAATAAAATCAATATATATATATATATATATATATAGACACACATTTGCTGTTCTATATATAAATGTTACTTATACTTATTAAGTGTTAAAAAAGATTCAAGTATTGGTCGGAAAAAAGGAAGAAGATATTCTATATCAAATTTGTAAACCTCTCAAAAAAACTTCTTAAGGAAAAAAAAGACTTGTATATTAAAATCACTTGTCATTTAAAATTGAATTTATCTCCTCCTTCAGAAAAAATTGAATTTCTTTTCTTTATTTTGGACTAAGATGGATTTTATACTTCATCTTTTACATGTTAAGGTTTTTTTTTTAAAGTAGAAAAAGGTATCTCATTTTAATATAAATTAATTACGTTATTTGGTTATGGTTTTTGATCTTCGATAACTCATGAATTTGACAACAACTTAATTACTACTATTCTTTAAAGAGATAAGAGTAATTTTTAAGGCGTAGTGGAGTTGTCTTATAGCGGTGCCACATAGGCACAATCCAAGAATTAGAATGAAGCAAGTTTATAATTCAAAGATATATAGATTATATTACTTTGCTATTTGTTCAATGCTCTATTTTGTAGAATGTAAAATACAACGAGTTCCCCTAATATATATATATATATATATATAATAGATGATGACTTAGTTCATTGAGACTAACTCAATAAAAAAAACTAACTAACTCCTAACAAACCTATATTACACTAGTTGAACTCCTTACACCAACTAACTAACATGTAACAAACATATATATATATATATATATATATATATATATATATATATATAAGTATA
>Ga0228710_1006285_pt1 | contig 18121 bp, 8 predicted proteins | sample MedpolnodulmetaG_FD_177995 | JGI IMG/M metagenome (GOLD analysis project Ga0228710, IMG submission 177995) | Root nodule microbial communities from Medicago polymorpha collected in Santa Monica, California, United States - pink nodules | ecosystem: Host-associated > Plants > Roots > Nodule...
AGTCTACCAATTAGGAAAACACTAGAGGATTCGACGGACCTGATCTCATCTCTCTCCTTGTCTTTCCCAAACTATCTTTATTTTATGTTATTTACTTTTATGCAATCAAATCCAATCTACTGCCTAAGGCAAACAAAATAATTTATACATTCTAAATATTTATTTTATTGTTGAGTTGAGATTAACACAGTCCTCGTGGATACGAACTTATTTTATTACTTCGATGCATTTTTAGTACACTTGCTAAAAGTCTATCAATATATATGATTCTTCAATCAATAAGGAAATTATTACCGTAAATAAAAATTTAATGTTTTAGTCAAGATGCGAGTGAAGTGCTACAGCTACAATGTCTCACTTCCAAATCATGACTCATAAGTCCTTTTGACAATTTCAATTAAAAAATGTGATTAATTGTGTATGAAAAAAAAAAGATATTATGAGTTTTTTTTATATGTAAAGTTGTCCTCAAAGAATTGAAAGAAGGGATACCACAAAATTGTAATATTTTAGTTAAACAAAATTTTGAATGTATAATCATTTTAACTAAAGTTTCAATCAAATGTTCTCTAAAATAGTTGTCTGAGTGGGACAATCTTTCAAAAATTATCTCATTAGCACCTGGTACCTCAACACTTGTTCACTTTCTGAAGGGATTAATAGAAGCTTTTAACAAAATCATTTAAATTACATATCAACGCGTTGTAATGAAAATTAAACAGTGTAACAAACGTAAAATATATCAAAATCACAAGTCCAATTTGAGAAAATTAATTATGAGCCCAAATGGTCAATGAAAGACATGCCTTTGATTCATTTTTTTTCTTCATATTCAACCAAAATGTTTGTGAAAATCTATGGGCTATGATAGAGGAAATATAAACACTAAAAAAATGAGTATCATTGTTCTAGAAATAAATTCACTTATAAAACAAATACTATATAATAAGATTCTTTCCAATTGATTGCCAAAAAAAAAAAATGTCTTTCCAATTCAGAACAAAACTCTTGATATCATTTTTATCTGTTCTGAAAATCTTTACAATCATGGTGTGAACCCTTTCGTGTATGATATCATTTTTATACTCTTCTTCAAATTCCATGTTTGGTATCTTAGCTCCCTTAATCAATGTTAGACACTTCTTTGCTGCTTCAGTCGCTTAAAATAAATGCACCTAGTAATTTGAAAAGGAGTTTACATTTAGGGACAAATATAAAATCAAGTGGGTGCTTAGATATAGGGACAAAGGGAGTAATTATCTCTTTTAAAGGATAAAATTGTAAAGATAATAGTGATTACAAACAACTTTAATATAAATACCACTTTCTTAGTTACCGTGATTTTGGCAAAAAAGTCTTGTATATGAGGAAGGAGGTAGTATTAAAAGAAATGGATGGACATTTTAATATATTTTTAGCAAGAAAAATATGAACTTGAGCACTATTAAGCAAAAACTTTGTATGAAAATCGTAAAGTATAGCAGTAAGCCAGTAACAAGTAGCAACCCAATAAGAGAAATGAAAAGTTGAAGATTATTAAGGTTCGAAGGATAACCGTAGCTCTGAGAAACGTGGGTCGTGAGGAATGGAAGGAAAAGAATGAAAGGTTTGTAGAGACGAGTAAAGGATTTGACAAAGGTAATCGGTCGAACACGATTGAGGCTCGACGTTGTGGTTGGCGGAGAAGAATGGCGGCGTGGCTGGTGGAGAACGAAGGGTGTGAGAGAGGACATTTCTTTTTAGGGTTTCATATAGATTGAGGGTGGGAGGCAATGAAAGAGATTGAGGATGAGATGAAGATGTTGACATTCAGTGAAATTGAAATTGGAGGTTTTAGGGTTTGAAATTTTGGAGTTGGAGAGTGAAATTTGGGAACCGAGAGATTGAAATTGACAAAGTGGGGGTGAATAAATTGGGAAAGCATTGTGAAAACGTGTGATATAACTCAAAACATGTGGTTGTTTGGTATGGGTCACAACAAATTCTCAAACACTTGCGGCAGTTGGGCTTAAGGGTCATAGAAACCATCACAAAGGTATACTTAGAGGCAGTTTTAAGGCAAGGGTTGCAAAGTATGTATCGCAAAATAGTAAATTTCTTGTAGTGATTAGTGTCTCTTGGACATTAGTTAAGGAGGTATACATGGTAAAATTTTCTTGAAATATGTGCAGTCAAACTTTTAAAAGTATTAAAGGCGATTATTTTAATACAATTTTTTTCTGTTTTTATTTTCTTAACTAGTGTCGCAGGGGTGCTAGACACTAGTTAACATGACCATTTAAAGTATTATGAGAAATTCTTAAATATGGTACAAGCACCCATGTTTATCTTACGACACATGTTAATTACTGTGTGAGCAACAAACTTTAAAAAGGATGAACTCTTTGAAAGAGTCAAAAGTTTTAGGCTTCTATTAACCAACCTCCTCTCTACTATATAAAGCAATCTCCTACTCCCTCCGTCTCATAATTGGTGCATTCTTTACTATTTTTCTTTATCTCAAATTATTTATGCTTTTTACCATACTAACTAGCGGAAAGACGGGGCTATCGTGTCCGTCTGTCCGCTCTTTCTACTGTGCTAACGCATGTGATTATATTATTATGTTTGTTTGTATATTTTTGATTAAAATTTTTAAATTTTTAAATATTAATGGAAATTATTGATATATTGATTTATAAACAAAATATTGTCAAGGTATATAACAATTATTTATGAACTCAATATATTTTAGTTTGCCTGTATATAAAATAAAGATAAAATAATTATCTTTTATTGTTTTTTTTTGAATAAGTTAAATTAGTCCACTCAAATTGACACCGGGTAGAATCGAACTCGAGACATTGAGGAGGAACACAATTCTAGATCCCAAGCTAATACCATCAGGCCAACCCAAGTGGGTTAATTATCTTTTATTGTCTATTCCAATACTCAGTAATTAGTAACATTATAACATAAATGTATAAATGACATGTTATGTAAAAGAAACATTGTTATGATTGCAATAAAATAACATATTTAAAAACTACATTATTCGTAAAATCTCCATTTTCTCCTTCTATTTTTCCTTCTTTAATGAGAACTTTTGTTGAATTTTGAGAAACTCCTCTCCATAAAGCTACGTATAATTGACCATGGCTGAAAACATGTCGTGGAAGATAGATTCTGACAATGAGAATGGTCTGCTCTTGTGACTTATTTATGGTAATAGCAAAACTTAGTCTAATGGGAAACACTGTTTTCTACTAAATAATGCGGAAACGAACTATGAATTACGAGAACCCTGCTTATTAATATTTAATGTTTAATATTGTGCTAACATTTATTTAATATGGTTCTAACAAATCTTTTTCTAAAATATTGTGTCCTAATCTTTTTTTTAGAGGATTTAAAGTTCAACCTTTAACATTATTTTTTCCTCAAGTTTGTTACTAATAATTTTTTACAGGATTTAAAGTCCAATCTTTTTCATTATTTTTTGTTCACGTTTGTTACTAATCTTTTTTTTGAGTATTTAAAGTCCAGTATTTTTTGCTCACGTTTGTTACTAATCTTTTTTTTTAGAGGATTTAAAGTCCAATCTTTAACATTATTTTTTGCTCAGTTACAAATCTTTTTTTAGTGGATTTAAAGTCCAATCTTTAACATTATTTTTTGCTCATGTTTGTTACTAATCTATTTTTAGAGGATTTAAAGACCAATATTTTACATTATATTTTGCCCACGTTTGTTACTAATCTTTTTTTTAGAGGATTTAAAGTCTAATCTTTAACAATATTTTTTTCTCACGTTTGTTACTAATCTTTTTTTTAGAGGATTTAAAGTTCAATCTTTAACAATATTTTTTGCTCACGTTTGTTATTAATCTTTTTTTAGAGGATTTAAAGTCCAATCTTTAACATTATTTTTTGTTCATGTTTGTTACTAATCTTTTTTTGGATTTAAAGTCCAATCTTTAATCTCTGGAAAAAAAAAGTTCAATCTTTAACATTATTTTTTACTCATGTTTGTTACTAATCTTTTTTTTAGAGGATTTAAAGTCCAATCTTCAACATTATTTTTTGCTCAATCAGTTTCTATTTCTGCAACAACATCCGAGTATCTCGCGTGTGTTATTTCTAATCCGCATTCAAAACAGTCAACTGAAAATCAGTAGAAAACCAAACACTTGATCAAAGGTTAAGGAAGAGTAACTTATATTAATAAAATAATAGAATAATATGGAAAAAATATTAAAATAATATGGAAATACTGTTTTTTGTGGAAGGGATATGAAAATACTTGGCAATCTTTGTCGGTTTTATTAAGGGGAACAACACAGATGTCCAACATAAAAACGGCTGATAAAAAAGTAACATAAGTTTTTGTTTTGTGCTCGTTTTTTGTGAGTTTGATCTGTGGTTAACGAAGGTAAAAGAGGGTTAACAGGGACGATTAGTGACATGGATTACTAATCCACGTGTTATTTTATAATTGGCTATTTGTATTTAAAATTAAGGTATTTTTGGAAAGAAAAGTTCCACCCAATAGTGTGTTGAAAGAGGTAGTTTTCTTTATATATAATATAGATACAACATTTATTATTCTTTTCCACTAACATAGCCTTCTTTGCTGCATTTTAATCATCTAATTATGTCACTAACTATAATTAATAAAAGTGTTTTAGTAAATTAAACATATTTTACCATTAAAATTAATACTGCTAATCATTTTTTTACAAACCATGTAAAACTCATAAATGACATCTAATTTGAGACGAAGGGAGTACTCCCTCCGTTTCACAATATTTGTCGCTTTTGAAGAATAATTTTGTTTCATATTACTTGTCACTTTCAAGTTTCAATGTAACATTAATTATTTGTTTGACAATAATATCCTTACTTATTTATTGTAGATAGAGAAATAATTAAATGAAATATTAAATGGTTAAGGGTATTATAGAAAATAACACATATAATTTTATCAAAAGTAATAAAATTTATTTGATTTCTTAGTAAATGAAAATTCTTTAAAAGCGATAAATATTGTGAGACGGATGAAGTATTTGTTTGACAAAATTTTATCAGCGCAAATTTCCAAAAGTTGAGAATATTTTTTGAGAAGATGCTTCACACGATTTAACTATTATATTCTTTATGTTGTAATTAGCTTTTCACCCGTGCAATGCTTTATTTTTATCATTGCTAAATAACGACATTACCAAAAAAAATGATGACATTTGAAAGTTTTTCTAAACGAAGCGTAGAGCCGTAGAACATAATATTTGTATGAACGTCAAATTTCAGGGTTGAAGCCTCATATTTGTTTTTACTTTCTCATAAAAAAAAAAAAGAAAGCTCTAATTAAAACAGCAATGATAGGTTGACACTCTTAATATATACATTTATTTGTACACTCTGAAAAATTTAAGTTAATAAAAAATATGGTATGTGTGACCACATTTGTTTTGTTGTTTGACCACTATTTTTCCAGAATTTATTTGGTTAACTAAGTGGAAAAATAGTGGTCACGCGCATTTTAGTTGTGTGACCACATTTTTCAACTTCTAAATGTGGTCACGCAACTGGAAAAATGTGGTCATACAGACCATATATTTGGTTAATTGAAATTTTTCAAAGTGGTATAAAGGGATATACACATTAAGGGTGTCAACCTATCTTTATTCGATTAAAAGGACATTGGTTAAAGTAGGTTCTTTTTGAGATACTAGTAGATATCACATATAGAACTTTTGAGCAGTAGCTTCCTTTCACGATGAAGCTTGAACTTGTTCTACATTTCATAGCCACACTTTTAAACCTGCAAGAATATACCTTAATAATTTTTGTGAAGATTTTATCATATTTAACTAAGGAAAACGCTTTGATATTATAAGATGATGATTTAAAATAAATAATCAAAACTTAAAAAATAATCCTCCAAAGAAATATCCAATGACACTCAAAATCATCATAGAAACAATGAAATTGCAAGCACATGTGAAATGATCAGCAAGGTGGACAGCAAAACCATACAACAATCTGATTGGTATTTCTTTTTTAAAAACCATATACTATAGCATTGATTAATTAAACAAATCAAGAACTTATAGGCTACATTGTTTAGCAATAACCATATTTGAATACTATGAACATCTCAGTATGAACAATGCACCAAGAAAGTATGATTACTTTTCTAAAATGTGAAATAAAATCCTACTTCCAATGACTACAAACCTACGGTGATGGCATTATATGGAAAACCACATCTTTTTTTGTTAGTGTATGGAAAACCACATCTAATCTAATAGAAAAGAATTTAATACCTCTAAAGTTATAAATTTAATACCTCAGTCTTGAATGCAAGAAATTAAAAAAAAACACAACTATTAAGAAAATGGATTGACTACAATTAAGTTATGATAAAAAATTATACCTTTTTAATTTTGATCTTGTCTTGGAATTATACACTCAACATGGGAATATGAAGCAAATTGGATATAAATTAATGAGGGTAAAATTGGAACAGTGACATTTAATAAGATGATTTAATTATATTTTTGCTTACATTTGAGACCATCAATTTTTTTGTTTTGTTTCCTACATTCGAGACCGGAGGAGTATCTGTTTGGTGAATTTCAACCTTGGTATGATAAAGAACATTGGAGCATAAAGAGATTTTGTATCAAGTCGTTAAATAATAGAGATTAATTATGTTGAAAAAAATAATCAGGAATACAAATGATACAATTTAGTTAAAAATATGAAATCACACAATCTACTTGCAACATATTATGATCTGAAAAATGAAATGACCAAAACACAAAAATGTTAATGAAGAAAGGAATTAGTCCATTAATACATAAAAAAAATGTATTGTGAATCTTGATGAGGGTAGGTAAGGTTAAAAAAAGAGAAACATATTTTGTATAAATCAGTATAATGGGTTTAAAAGGAGCACTCCTTTTAGAACAAATTAGAAAGAAAAAAAAAGCAAATTTATACTCACAACAATAAAGTGTTTGTTGTATAGCATCTCCACTTCCCCCAAGTATGAAACTCTAACGCAACAAAAAAAAAATCACAAAATAAAAAGTTTAATAGAGTAAGACATAGCAAAGAAATCAAATAAGATAAAGAATAATGAGATAATTCAACAACAAAATCTTGTCTAGACATCGATGATTAAGAAACATAAACAGCAACAGTAAAAATAAGCAATTGCGAACAATTAAAATTATATAATAATGGGATTAAAACTCTAAATCACTGAATTTTTTTTTGGTAAAATGACAAAAGAAAAAGAAAAAGAGAAAGAAAAAAAAACCCTAAAAACAAGGCTCAGTCTGGGGCATCAAGCCTCAAGACTGACTTCAACTCTGAAGGGGGAGCATGCCAAAAAGTCACACCTAATCTTGATGAGCGCCCGAGCTTGGCCAAGAAATTTGCGCAATGGTGGCCCTCTCGAAGCACATGTTAGAAAGAAATGTTATGAATATGCTCCTTTAACCCAAAAATCTTCATCAACAAAGAGGCATACACATGCATATGAGAGCGACTGGATCTTGGAGAAGACGGAAAACATCTAAAGAATCTGTTTCGCAAATAACTTGTTGAATAGAATTACTGATTACCAACATCAAACCATGATAAATCCCAAATAGCTTAGCAAAAAGTGCATCCCCTTGCTCATCATTAGAAGAGAATCCAGCTATCCAATTTCCCTTCTCTAAATCATTGAAAATAAAATGAGGAGAGACAGAAAGGTAGGAAGAAAGAAAAAAAAAAGAGACAAATGGGGAACAATTATGCTATGCCTGCATTTCCTATTTCGCAGAACAACTGATGAGATCGTTTACATGTAACACAATCCTAGTATTGTAATGTTAATATTATTTTATATATTGCGATGAGACTTTTCCATTTGATTCTAGAGTTTGCTCTAACTTTTCCATACAGGGAACAATGTTATATTATATTCCTAGATGCGTAATTTAATGGTGTTTCAATTTTATTTTAATTTTGATTGAATAGCGTTACAATTTCTAACATGGTTGTTCTTTGTTGGATCACATATTTGAGCATGGCGTGTACTTACCATGTTGATACCTGACCTACCACTCTAACAAAGTAATAGATTAAGCCATTTAAATCCACATCAAGAATTTATATTGTGTCTAACGCATCCTTACAATGTACAAATTTGTGTTGTAAAGTGGAGGATGCCTCTCTTTATAAACTTTAGTCAAGTCTTACCTTTAAAACATGTAGGATTTTTTCCAATATACTCCATCAACCCAACACTATTGAGTTTGGGGTATGAATATAAATGGTAGGTGATCTAAATTGATAGACAACTCTGATGTTTTTATATATGGTCTAAATCAACCTTACAAAACTGGTTTGTTTGGTGAGGAGTGCCTCTCTATTTAAACTTTAGTTCGACATTATCTTTAATATATGTGAGACTTGATTTTCCCATAAATATAAAAAAGTTTAAAACAAAATTGTCAGAAATTATTTTATGGTACATTTATTTTAGGGTTAAATATTTTTAGTCCCCATAAAATTACCAACTTTTTGTTTTAGTATCTCAAAAAGTTTCTTCGATTTTTCGGTCTCTCTAAATTTTATATTTTTAATTTAAGCCCCTCATTTTTTACAAACTAAAATTTCATGTTTCATGTTTACAACAACTTTTTTTATGACATATCTTTGATAAGACAATAAAATATCAATAACTCATTAATTCAACTTCTAATATTAAATTTAATAAGTTAATCTTCAATATGAATTTTTAGATAAATCAATAATTTTTAAAGATTAAATAGTTAATTTTTTTATAAGCCAAGAGCAAAATGACATCAAAAAGATTCGTGTCCAACTAATTTGGAACCCTACTCTTATCTGTTGTCAATTGCTCATATATATTATAACAAAGAGCAATGATATATGAACAACCATTGATGACAAATTTCATGACAACTTCCCTTTCCTCTATTTTTATTGGTTAAAAATAATAGAAAGAGAAAAAGGAAGAGAGAGAATAAAAACATAATGTGAGTATGAGATAGAAAGTTGTCAAAAAGTTATTGCAAAATGGTTGTACAAATATCATTTCTCTATAACAAAAAGGAAAAATTACATAAAAATTGGGAGACATAAAACTTGATCTAGTCAACAACCCTAACAGGCAAAAAAAATCCACAAAATCGATCCAACCCTAAACAATTCTAAAAATTAAGTGCGGGTCTAAAGTTTGGCGAATGAATCGATCGTCAACACGAATTGGATCATGTAGCATCAACTCCCTGCAACAGCGACATCAAGCATTGACGACTCTTTCGAGTTCATATTGGGATACCCGAGAATGGTGTATGAATTTACTATCAACACAGTGAGCTTCAAGAACTAAAAGCCCCTACAACGAGAGCAGCAGCTATACCGACCATTTTGAGTCCAAACCAATCAAGAAATATCTTCATTAATATATCGTAAACCTAATATGAACCTCTTAATATTAATGTCTTATCATCAATATTTTATTAGAGATCTTTACTAAGGTTAATTGATCAATTGAGTGCACTAAAGGGGTAATTGATTTGAGACATTTAACATTAATTTTAATTTTATAGATGTCTTCTTGCAATTTCTAAGTGCTAACAACTATCTGGTTGAAGTTTACAATGCAAAAATTTTGAACTTATAAATAGATCGAAAAAAGTTCTATTTATTAAATGCAAAGGAGGAAACATATGGCTCAAATTCTAAAGTTTGTTTATGCTTTGATTATATTTCTGTCTCTATTTTTTGTTGTAATAAATGGTGGTATGTCATTTTTTCCAACATTTCCTAATTTATCTTATAAACTATATTATATCTCAGTTTAGTAAAAAAATTGTTTTTCTTATTTGACAATGCAGATCGCATTCCCTGTTCTACTGATGCTGATTGTCCACCAAAGATTTTACCCGTAATTCATAAGTGCATTAATAATTTTTGTAAGATTAAGTTGTATAATAATTAAGGGTTTTTGGTTACACTTGAAGAAATAAGTTTAAAAACAATTAAGTTTAAAAGTAATTATGTTACCTCAAAGCATATAATGTTATGTGTTTCTCTAAAATTCTATAATTACTTCAAAATTTGATTTATGTTTCTCTATCCATTCAATTTTTATTAAGAGCTCAAAAGTGTATTATCATAGTATAGTATGCAAGTATTCATATCTTCGATTGCTCATATGATATATCGCAAACAATAATGTCACATTATTATTATTATTATTGTTGTTGTTGTTGGTGTTGTAGTTGTGGTTAATGAAAAGACGGGCACTCACGTGTCCGTCTTTTCGCTCCTTTTATTGCGCTAACGTTTGAATATCATGAACGGTGTTTTTTTTATGAAATTTTGGTTTTAATCAAAACTAAAAATATAAATGTTTGTTGCTTTCAGTTATAACAAATCGAACAAACCATGATTTTCTGACTCAATAATACCAACAATATTTATTATAAAAAAATTATTTAAGGGTATGATTGAGATAATGAAAAAGTAAGTATAAATATACTCATTTAGTTTTTTTTACAAGATATACTCATCTAATTTGTTACACTTTTTAAATGATAATATATATATATATATATATATATATATTTATATCAAATTTTTTTATTTTTTTTTTTAATATTTAAATTTATTCTTATCTATTTGTTAGATGTGTTATTTGTATTGAAAATCGAGAGCATTTTTTGAAAGAAAAATCCAGCCTAAAAGAGCTGAAAGGGGTTTGTTTTCTTTATATATAGTATAGAAGTATAGATGATAAGCTAGTTTTATAAATAAATGAAATATAAAATTATGTAAATTTTTAAGCAAAATTTAGAATGCACAGGCATCACAAGGCACATTTGATATTCTAATTAGGTAAACACCCCTAATTTACCTTCTATCATATGCAACACGGACAGGTTTTCGAAATTCTACGATTCTATTGAATAATAAAAAGAGTATCAATCCACATGGAGTTTTATGTGATTACCAAACTATTTCTCCGTTTTGATCAGTTGAAAAGGAATAAGTTTGTTTGGTTTAAAATTCAGATATTAAAAAAAAGTGTCATGGGATTGAGGTTTTCATCTTAATGTTTAATGTATTACATTTCCTATCTATTTCTCTATTCAATAATGAAATGTTTTAAGGACAAGACATTCAATTGATATGTATGTTTCCTCAGAATACATGAATGCATCTAAACAATAATCAAGCCTATTATCATGGTTGATTATAATTGAGACCCATTGATCACAACCTTATTATCCCAAAAGCAATCAAACCTATCTTTGTAGATTTTTTGAGAGACTTGTCTAATCTCATTTGTTCCAATATCAAACTTGACATCTCGGTTATTCGTTTGATATTTGAAATTTTATTCAATATCAATATTAAACTTCACTTTTCGGCTCTTCGTTTAATATTAGATATCAAATTGAAAAACGATGAGAATAGATTAGAAAACAATTTTATATAAAATAGAGTCTAGAATTGGGTTTGTATATGGATCAAATCATTTGATTATTTCCACAATCCTAAGACTAGAAGAGCTACTCACTCATGATCACAGTAGACAAGGGATTAAAATGTGAATACATGAAATTAAAAGGGATAAAAATAAACAACTTGAAATGTAAAAGGCAAGAATATGAAGAGCAGAAATGTAAAGAACAATATAAAGTTCACATAAATAAGAACTAGAAACTTAGAACATTGAAAAACTTTACTTTCAACTTTAGAGTAAGAATACAAGTGTTTCAATATGATTTTAAAGTATCATATGAAGCATATTTATAGTTTAAAACCATAGACAAGACATTAAATTAGATTTACAAGCTTTAAAATAGAGAATTGGAAAAGTTTGTAACATCCATTTTCTGACCGTACATGACGCACGATCGTGTTCTTTTCAAACTTTCCAGATTCCTATGTTCAGAAGGCGCACGATTGTGCTTGAAGGGTGCACAAGTCGTGCTTAACTTTCTGCACTGTCTTCCTTCTTTTCCCTGCACATGCAAACGGTCGTGCTCAGTTTTCTGGTCTTAAAAATTCTTCCTTTTCTTCATTATTTGTCCTAAAAATTAAAACAAATATTTTGTAGTAAAATAGCTATAAATAAGACCAAAGTTCCAAAAAAATTATTGAATTCAAATGCTAAAAACGCACTAAATTAAGACTTATCAAATTTCCCCATTTTTGAATCTTTGTTTGTCCTCAAGCAATAAAAACAATCAAGACTAGCAGCACAATTTAGCACAAGTACTTTTTTCAAGAAAATTTCAAAATTTATATTTCAAAGGCTTTGTTCTCGGGGTACACTTATCACATCACCTTGAGCTATTCATGATTATTTTCAACCCAAAACTATTCTAAGTGAGTGTGTGTGTGAAGTCCAGCTTCTTATTTCTACTGCGTAAACAACACTATGAGAAAAAAAATTCTAACCTTATTAATTAATAAACATACGACTAAAATGGCACCGTTATCGGCACCGTTATTTCATATAACCTAGGTGAGAGTTTTTTTTCTTACTCACTTGGTGCTTGTTTTTACATGGGAAAACTCTCAGAGCCACTTTTTGTTAGAGAAAAATATTTTTATAGCTTTTTCTTTTAATTTGTAGTACCACCTACACTATATTTAGTTCTGATTCTACCTTTTTTTTTTCTTTCTTTTATGCTCTGATCCCCTTTACGTTTTACACCTTATTACAATTTTATTGTTCCCCGCTCTAACTTATACTACTTTATTTGTGTACATTTTAAACTTATGTTTACCATCAAGGTTCTTATTGTTCCTTAAAGTGTTTATTTACACACTTTCTCAAAGTCTGCAACTTTGTGTATCTTCAAGAGAGAAATATTCACAAAGAAACCGATGTGGGTTTAGAGAAATATTCAGATGGTTTGTGTATCTCACAGATTCATCATGGAACTCAGCCCTTTTCTTCTTATTATTATTTTTTTCAATACTATTAAAAGCTGCTACTTTAGAACAACTATTTCAAAACAAGACTCAAACAAGGAGAATTCAAAACAACTTAAAAATTAAAACAAAATGAATTAAAAGCCAAAGTAACAGCCCCCCATGCTTGTAAAGCTCACATGATTCAATGTTGTTCGGGTAGAGGCGCCAGGTGGATATGGAAATGATGCATCCGGGACATGTCTGTCATGCACCTCATTTATTAACTTTTACTAAACTGCTCTTATCCTACAAAAATACAAAAAAAAGAAATAATATTAACATGTGGGTTGCGGTTGCCTCCCATACAGTTCTCTTTTAACGTCACTAGCTCGACGGATAAAAATAGCTTCTTTTGGTCAGGTTGGGTCATGCAAACCATTTTATGTAGATGATGCTAAATAGTATTCTTTCACAAAATGGTAAATAACATCAATTATACAATTTGGGTAGGCCTCTACCTGTGTAAATCCAAGCCCTTTGGGTAGGCAGCTACATGTACGATGTTATTTTTCACAAAAATCGCATCTTAACCCTGTTGTTGTTAACTGTGCTTCTTCTTATAACCCCAAACTTGATGGTCGGCATGAACCACTTGCATGATCTGGTTCACAAAAGTCACACCCTAACCCCTTTGATGAGATTTCAGCTAGACTATTTGCTTCTAATTTCATTAAGATGGTTTCAATTTGAATACTAAGAAGTTTATTTCTTGCAAGCAAAGCATCATGAGAGTATAGACTGAACATTCCTAAATTGACTGTTATGACTACTTATTAATGCTACCAATTATTATGACTTAATGCTATTATTACTAGATGTTAATCCTAATCCTAATGCAAATTGATTCTAGAAATTAAAATGACTCCTAGAAAAAAATTACCTAATGTTAAACCTACAATCGATTTAATGAATGTAGTTATTATAACGACAATAATTATTACTACGACTCTCTAAATGCATGACTAATTATTATTAAATAAAACTACGACACTAAAAAAATGAAAAGAAAAAGAAAATAAACGTTTAGTTCCTAATGAGAAAAGAAAGAAAAGAAAAGAAAAGAAAAATGGTCGGTACTAAAAGGAAAATAAAAACACACACGACAAAAATAAATATAACTATGCTAAAAAAGAAAAAATCTACGGTTATTAACAACTAAAAAAAATAAAGTAACTAATAACAACTAAACTAGACTCTTTATAATGACTCAACTAGGGCTTATTTTTTTCGTATTTTTGAATTTTTTTTAAGACGGAAAAATAAATGACAGAAAATTAAATTACAAAAAAATTAAAATAAACGGAAAATAAATAAATAATAGATACGAATAAATAATTTAAATAGCTTAGTCGAAAATATTAATATTCTCCGGCAACAGTGCCAAAAACTTGATGATCGGATTTAGGCAAGTGTACCAAACCATTTACCAAGTAGTAAAGTGATAAGTAGAGTATCGTATCCATAGAGATTGTCGTTTCTTTTTTTTGAAGTGATAAGATGTTTTGGGACTTGGGAACAAAATTCCTTCCTTTGTAATGTCTCCGAAGGCCTATTGAATCTTCATTAGGGATCTTCCCAAAGATTTCAGAAGTCTTTAAATGTTTTGCTGTGGAGATTTTATGATTTCTTCTTGAATTACATCAAAACACCCTAGAATTGCTATGTTTCAGAAAAACTAGAATTACATGACTCAATATAGAAAACATTACAAATGTCCCGAAAACCATATGCAATTGTTCTAATACTCTATCCTAGATGAAAATTAACTGAAAAACATGCTAAAAACAACGTAAGATCTCATCACCATACGCACTTGATCATTTGAAAATCATAAAACTAAACATGGTAAGATTACAACTCAGATAGTTCCTTAACTAAAACCATACTAAATTCAAGACTTATCTAATATATTTAAAAAATATAGTAAAATAGAAAATATATACTAGTTATATAACCTAATATCCCATGTCTTTTATCTTTCTTCAATCATAAATAAATATCTTGCTTAAAAAATATAAAATTGTAACATGCACTCATACTAAATTTGTTTAGAATATTTAGATTAGTGTTAAACATAAGTACTGGCTACATTAAAATTACAACAAAAAGTTTTTCCGAATAAAATACATTAACATGAAGTCTCATAAAACTAGTAATTAAGTACTAACTAATAAGTACATAACATAAAAGCATGATTGGTTTTCTTAATACAAATGGTTCAACACATGATAAAGAAATAACTAGATAACTAATATGATTCACGCAATGCATAAATTCATTTGTCCTCCTTATGCCTAAAAGAAAAAGAAAGGATTGAGATGAGACAGACAGTTTCAGTGAGTTCCACATATTCTAGGTTGCTAGTTATCTTGAGAGAAACTTATGATTACTATCGGTCAGTAGTCATTCTAGCATTGATCATTCATATTATAAATATCATATTCAAATTCATTTATAAGCGATTAGGGTGAAATCATACAAGTTATCTAAGTTGATTTTACGGAATGGTGAGGGTGAGTACTCCAGAAATATTCTCATACACAATCTGACTAACATCCTATCATATCAAGCTAGAGTTCGTAACTTATCTTATCGTCATGTAGAATTTCCAATCAGAAAAATCTCATCCAACATAATTTTGAGCCTCGAAAGACAAGGCTTATCCTATCATATTTTCTCTAAACATATCATGACCAAACTATATAGTCACAAACTGCTCGCATCCACATATGGGTTGTTTCCTTCCACTTGAGTTACCAGTTGACGATGTTCTGCTTCCACCCATTCCAAGCCCAAACTTTGTTGAACTTGGTAGTGATTCGGGTGAAGAGGGACGAAAACGACAGTTTTTTGTGTAGATACGAAAATAGGTAGGGAGGAGAAGAAGGAAAACAGTGAGGGAGGATGGGTATGAAGGAAGCTTGAAGATGAAGAAGGAGAAAAGGGGCACAAAGATTAAGAAGGAGTAGAGGGGCTTCGATCCGAAATATTATGTATTAACATGTTTTTTTATTTAATTTTGATTAGTTTATATGACATGTATATCTATTGTTCCATGTGGATATTAAAAAAATTGAAACTGATTATATTTACACATAAGTGTGCCACATCAGCTTAGTTATCCATTGAGATGGTTTGAGGGTGGAAATTAAAGAGTCTTCATGTTTTAAGGGGGAATCACCAAGTTATTTTTTATGGGAGGAGGGGAATCAAATTTTGCGGGTGAAACCCTATTAACTCTAATAGTTTTATGTACACTATAAAAATATAATAACAGGTCTCTCTATTTATTTTAATAAATGTTGAGAATCCTAACTCATTGAAATGACGTTTCTTAAAAAACATTATCTACTAGGTTTTAATTGAATATTGATAAAAGAAATATTTAATCTTAATGTATTATCAATAGCATACATCATATGTATATTGTTACACTAACAAAAAAAATGTTATACTGTTACATTATATAACCAGTATACAAAAGTTTTTAATGCACTTATAACCTATAGGAAAAAACGTCTTGGGACAATCCTTAACAGTAAGACACGGTTTCGGAGCTGCATTGTCAGATAAGAAAAAATAATATATTTTTAAAAGTTGATTTAATATTGTATATAAGATAAATTTGAAAATTTGAAAACGGTGTGAAAGATGACATACCACCATTGATTTCAACAAAAAATAGAGAAAGAAAGATGATGAAAGTATAAATAAATTTGAAAATTTGAGTCATATTATTCATCTCCATGTAATAAATAGAAAAAATTTCTGGCTTTATAAGTAAAATTTTCCTGAGTGCTTTGTTAACTTCAATTAAATAGTTTTTAGTCTTTAGAGTTTCAAGAAGCCATTTATAAAATTAGCACTAATGTTAAATGCCTTAAGATCAATACTTGGTATTTACCCCTTTAGTACATTCAATTGATTGATTAACTTTAGTAAACTCTCACATAAATTTTTAAATGATTATCAAAGTTCATTATTTATTTGTATTGAACTTCATTTTATATTTTTTATTTATCATTTGTTCTTTCATCATAAATCAGGAAAAAACCCAAAAGAGACACAACCATAATGAATTATGAAGAAGGTTAGTTTTATAAATAATAATTCATTGAGGATCCTTAAAAAATCATTGAAGAGGTAAAAACGTATTTATTTATAAACTAAAAGCAGCACAACATGATTTTTTTATTTATTTGACAAAATTTGACATCAAGTTTAATACATGTATACGATAGTATGGACCTAAACATTCCCAACTTGAGAACCAATTGAGATGATAAGTTGGGGATCCCTACACAATTACAAGATAAGCTTGAATACATAGCCCATTATAAAAGAGCCTTGTATAAAAATAGGTCGAGAAAGGATGACTTAGCGCATCTTCTTCTTATTATAAAAGCTTATAAGGTTAAGATATTAGTTAACCCTAATTACACTCCTTAATTCCATCCCTAACAACTAAACCTAACTTCCTTAAGAAGCTTTTACACGTGTAATTAATGGCATTCATCCACTAGTCTCGGTGACTTTCTGCCTTCTATATTTAAATTCGAATTTCCCTCTCACCATCATTAAATTGACCCTTATATCAATGAGTTTATTAGGTTTGTTGGCCGTAATTAATGCGGTTTAACTGCTTAACCCTATCACTACTCCATTAATTCCTCTAAACTCCTCAATTAACTCCACATGGGACCCCACAATCCCACTAACTCACGCCTCCTTCTAGTAGGCAAATTCTGAGACTTTATGACTTTGTCTCACATGCTAAAAAATTCTTAACTTTCCAAAGAAACAAATTAAGGGGGGTGTATTGGATCATGATTTTAAGGGATTTTAAAAGACTTTTTTATCATGAAAAAGTCTTGTGGTATTCAATCAAGACATTTTTTCAATTTAAAAAAAGTCTTGTGTTATTCAATCAAGATTCTTTGTCATTTAAAAAAGTCTTGTGGTATTCAATCAAGACTCTTAATCACTTAAAAAAAGCCTAGTGGTATTCAAAATCATTCAAATTTGGAAGGATTGTTTAATAAATTAGATTTTGATGGATTTTGTGGGATTGTCTAGTGAAATTTTAGCATGAAAAAGTCTTTCATGAAAACATGAGATTTCTT
>Ga0228710_1006287_pt1 | contig 18109 bp, 7 predicted proteins | sample MedpolnodulmetaG_FD_177995 | JGI IMG/M metagenome (GOLD analysis project Ga0228710, IMG submission 177995) | Root nodule microbial communities from Medicago polymorpha collected in Santa Monica, California, United States - pink nodules | ecosystem: Host-associated > Plants > Roots > Nodule...
ATGGGCGAAAGTTGCATATTTTGTTTTCATGAGTTTATTTGGGCTATATATCTTTAGGGCTACTACTGATTCGGATTCATATCTTCTCAACTTATTCCTGCAAAATGTAATCCAAAAGTTAAATGTGGTTATAGTGTAGATGACATTTTCTAAAAAAAATAAATAATATTAATGATTGTATAAGATATAACCTCAGGCTCCTTTGATAGCGGTCCTGACTCCTGAATACAATTTATATTCTCGCAATGCAGATATACCTTATTCTGGCTATGCTTAGTTGAAGATGTTCCGACCCTTGCATCATCCCCCAGTACAGCTTTTCGATCTTTTACTCCATACAAGTCCATACATCCAAGAACTTACAGGACACCGGGACATGATTCAAGAGCGCCCCCTGCATGTTCTCCATCAGCGCTTGTTCCACAGCAGAGATCAAATATCATTCGAAGCCATGGTAATCAGGGAAACTGGCTACCTTCCAGATACACAAGTAATGAGTCAGTTGAACTGAAGACCCAAAATAATGTTGTACGGTTCTCGCTATACAAGCCTGATGATATTGGTTCTGCGAATAAGAACCAGAATAAAAAGAAAAAATCAAGAAAAGCCAAGCTAAATGAGCTCAGATTCTATCGTTTGAAGGCAAAACAAAAGATGTATTCTCCTAATCCAGAAGTTAGAATTCGCTATAAGCTTGAAAAGGTTGGATTTCTTTGTAATACTAATTTTTAAGCTCAAAGCTTTATTTCCTGTAGCGATTGCTTGTACTTTGCTTCAGCTGCTTGGTGGTTGTTACGGATGATTTACTTTTATGATAATTTTACCCGTTTGCTTGTATTCTTGTACCACTTTGTATATGTTTGGTTCCACTTCTAGAGGAACCAAAATTGATTCTGGAGGTCTAGAATTGATTCTGAGTTCTGACATGTCTGGTTGTTGTCCAGTAGAATTGATTTTGCCTCCAGAATTGATTCTGCTTGAAGTTAGGATTTGTAGTTTTTGATTCTAGAGTTGATTTTCACCCATAATTTTATAGTTCAACTCGCTTTTACATGAATGTATCCAAACACAATTCACTTTTAGTCAGAATCACTTTTAACCAAAATCAATTCTCCCCACTGCACTACCAAACACAGTCATGTACTCTAGTTTTTTCATGAATAGCAAATGTTAGTATCAGGGTCGGGATCGAACCCTCTCCCTCCTTATCGGTCCATTCCTTAACTCCCCCATCCCAACCTTACATTTTCTAGTTCTGTAATAATTGTATGAGTATTGTTCTGATAATGTGCGAAGTTATATTTTTCATGAAAACATTTGTTCTTTGAGGCTTGAATGGAAGTTAGTTCTGTTAAACTTGCTTAGAAATAATATAATAGTATATTCAGTTGGATATCAGACATCTTTCTGTTTTAACTTAGTTATGGTATATTCACACACATACATTATTTAGGCCTCATGTCTTTCACCCTTGAATTTTCCTTTAATAGTTGGGGTTTTAATTTTAACTCATATCTTCAGGCCAAGCGAAAGGAAACATGGTTGATCGAAAAACTTAGGAAATTTGATGTACCGAAGCCCCCAACAGAAACATTTGATCCTGAAATTTTAACTGAGGAGGAGAGGCATTACCTGAAGCGCACTGGAGAGAAAAAGAAACACTATGTTCCAGTTGGGAGACGAGGAGTCTTTGGTGGGGTAGTTCTAAACATGCATCTTCACTGGAAGAATCATGAGACTGTAAAGGTTATATGTAAGCCTTGCAAACCGGGTCAATCTCATGAATATGCTGAAGAGCTTGCTCGACTGAGCAAAGGCATTGTGATTGAAATCAAACCCAATAATATTATAATTTTTTACCGTGGGAAGAACTATGTACAGCCAAAAGTAATGTCACCTCCAGATACATTATCAAAAGCAAAGGTAATTTTGACTTTGCATTAGCTACTCATTAGCATAACGTATTTGATGATGATGATAAATACAATACAGTATATTTTGTGAAATTATGTATTTTAAGTAAGGAAGGAGAAAAGTAGGAAAAAGAGTGATTGTCATAGTGTAGTAGATGAAAGATAATGATCAAAATGTGTTTTTTAAATTCTTTTTTTAATCTGAATCAAATGAGTTTGAAAAGTGTAGAATTATCTGCTTGAGGTTGGCAGTTATCAAGCATGAGTGCCTGTTAGTGTCATATATATTATTGCAATATCAGAGGGTTGAGATTATACAATCATTTAACCCTTTTAGTTAAATACTTTCAAGTTATTACAGTGATAATAGTTTTTTGTTGAGCTTAAACTACACCAATGAGAATGATCTGTATAATTTATTGTATTCTAATACTAATTATCAATATTTCATTATCATAATGTTCATTAAAAAAAACATTTCATAATTCTTATGTTTTTGAAATCTTCACCGTTTGATGAATGTGGTTAACTACAGAAGTTATAGAATGCAATAAATTTATGCCTCTGTGTATTGCAATTAATCGCAGTGTTAGGGACTGCTACCCTCTCACAGGCCTCATGCAAATTAGTAATACAAGCTATGATTTTTTTTCTTTTGAGGGACTAATCCTCAGAAAGATAAATATGTATTAGTAAGTCATGTGACTATTTTCAGATACTCTTCAAGCTTTTGTAGAGTGGATGAGTTAACTTTGAATTACTGATTATGCCTAAGTTTATCTGGAATATGTTATGTTAAGAAAGCATTTTGTTCTTATAGCATATAGGTTATGTTTTTTAACTTGTTAAATCTCTAGGCCTTGGAGAAATATCGGTATGAGCAGTCCCTTGAGCATACTAGCCAGTTCATTGAAAGGTTGGAGAAAGAGCTTGAAGAGTATCACGAGCATGTTGCAAAATTTAAAAAAGGGAAAGAGGACAGAACTTAAGATGTTAGAGTGTACATTAATATGTTATTCTCAATTTGTGTAAACGATGCTTGATTTAGTTTTTTTGTGGGATAAGGCATTGTTGTTGTTGTTTTGTAGAAGAAAAATGCTAACACCATGCTTTTTAATATGTACTTTCCAAACATTCTTTCCAACACAATTTTTATTATTGAGTGAATTTCATGTGAGACTCTCTCGAAAACACGAGTTCTCTCGAGGTTGCAGTTATTTTGTCATGGACCAAGGAAGCTTGACTATATTTTTGGACAACAACGACACACATGAGACTTGGGCAATTGATCTTGTTTGCTCTTGAGGAAATGTAAAATTTGGTCTTTTCATCATTCTTGAAGCTTTAGGTCAGCAGCATAACTCCTGCTGGAGATGTAAAGTTGACAAGTTATAATGTTACAAAGAAAAGGGGTTCCCATTCTTTATTTCCAGTCTCTAGGTATTGTGAACACAATCAACATTCTAAATATCATTTTAAGTTAATGATGGTGTCACTTAGCTTATGATTTAATTAGTGAAATTTCCTCTGGCATGCTCATGCATCTTTATCCCACCACTGTAGGTGACATTATCTCATTTTCCTAAGATATATCATTAAGTTCACTTGTTGGCTTGTGGCTGTGACAGTGGTGTTTCAATATTTGACTTGTATGTGAATATCATGGTAGATTTTGGAAGCAATGCCAACTTTATTATTTTTTGGATATCTTGTTCTCTAAGAAAAATATTGCTTTTCATTTTTCGTGAGACTTTCTATATATGTAATGTCATTATGATGTATTGTTGCTTAATTTGCTACCTCATATCTGGTTTGATTTTTTCAAAAGAATAGTGAGTTCCTGTTCCACTACTGGACATTTTCATCAGTTGCATCAGACAGATTCTATCACAAGTTCTCAGTCATTAGTTTAGAATGCCAATTATTGAAAAAGGATTGCTTAAACCCGTTACTCGGTTGTGCCGAAACAAAGTTCAGTATGACTTTGTAACAGATTTTCTGTATCCTTTCTAATGGAACCTGTTTAGAAACTGCTACTGCATTTAGGATTAGGATGGGTGAACTGAACTATCAATAATGTTATTACCCGTATGGCCATTCACTCTCATGATAAGGATATATATCCAATGCTTATGAGTTATGGCTATCTGTATGTCTTCATGCAAGTGCATGGAATCATATTATTATAGCAGCTTCTCAATCACATTGGTTATAATGACTTGTCATAACTCATAAAAGGGTCTTCCATATCTCTCGCTCATTTGTTGGTTCAATGGAAATAGCTTCAATTGAGATTTGAGGGAGTAACTTTTCTCACCTCCAAAATCACTTCGGATATACATATCATAAAAAATATAGTTTTTATGCCGTCTGGATGTGTACTTTGGCACAAAATTTTAGTTTTTGTCATGTTCGAAAATATAGGGGTGGACAGAGTTGTTTTCGAATGGAAAGATATAGCTTTAATTAAAGTTAGACCCACTAGTTGGACCCAAAGAAAAAAGCTAGACCTTCTTAAGGATTCATATACTCAACCAAAAAATGATTAACAGTGAGGTTATGTACTTATCCCTCATTCACGGAGTTTAATTGGCCTACCCAAGATCTTGTTGTGTTGATAACGACGTTCATGTGTAGATGAGGACGAGTCATACCAAACCTTTTCTTAGAGATCAACACGAAAAGGTTTCTCCATACTTGTCTCTCCCCTTTACAGTGTTTGGTTGATACAATATTTTACTTCATCTTATCTTAATTGCTTATTATTTCATTCTTTATCCATGACAGAACTTAATCATGTAAATATCTATTTTTTATTATTACGTACAAGGTACAATGTACTAACAAAGATAGCAAAAGTAAACTATAAACCATTAAAATCGTTTTATTATGACTATAATAATCATGTTTGAATTAAACCCCTTAAAAATAAATGTTTGAAATTACATGGCAAGGTAACGTCCAAAATACCCAACATATCCAAACCATTGCCTTGTCTTTTCTCTTTCTTATTATGAGAATGATGTATGTAGCACAGCCTCTACTAATCGAATTTGGGTGTAATCAAGTTTAATGTTGACTAGGATCCTTAATTATATGCGGTCACTTTAAAGCAAAGTTATATATCTGTTCTTATATTACAGTCACTTTCAATCAAAGATCAATATTTATCCACAAACGTTGAGAGTTGAGACTAGCTAGAGGATTTAGACGAGTTATTGTGACCTAAGATGAAAGTTTTGTTGTGTAATGAAATGACATAATTAACGGCCAATGTTCATTCAAATATGAGAGGATACTTTTTTGAAAGGACGTGAGATTGTGGAGAGGATACTTCATCGTAAAAACATCGAAAGGAATAGCAAATCTTACTTGGTCACAATATTAAATCAAAAATATTTAGATGCACACACAAATAAATAAAATTAAACGAAAAAAGGATTAAATGATGAAAAATGATATGACTAAATCATTTATCTTTATTTGTATGTGTGGCAAATAATCTTAATTTAGGATTGTGACCATGACTTGCTCTAAAAGCAAACCATTGAAGATTAAACTATTGATCTGCTATTTACTAATGGGAAATGTTAACGAGTGCCTCCGGGACACTCTTTAAGACCCATAAGTAGTAAGTATTTTTAAAAATGCATGTAATCATTGTCTTAGAAATCGAAATATTTGACTTTATTAAAGAATAATTACTTATTTTGGAATGCTTAAATAGTGCACTGAGAGCACTCGTTAACAAGATCCTTTACTAATTATATGGTCAACAAGTAGACTAGCACCTATATATGTGTATGACTAAAACTCAACAATAATAATTAGATATGATAGGATGCCACTATAATTTGGTGAGAATACTAAATAATTTTTCTTTGTTTTTTTTATTTATTTTTATTTTATAGATTCCATCTACTCGAGATAATCATATTCGAAGCATGTCATACGTTAAATATGATTATTATCTCTCAGCTGAAATTTAAACTTTGATTCGATGTTTTGTGTAAGTTTAAATCTTTCCACCAACTTAACCCGTTGATAGAAATTTAAATTTTGATTTGATGTTTTGTGAAAATTTAACCACGTCAAAATCAATTCTGTTAATAAGTTTTATTTCCGGAATGTAAGTATGAGCTGGAAAAAAACAAGTAAACACATAAATAAGAAAAGTTCTCCCAAGTCCCACCCACCCTCTCCTTTACTTTTGGATTTTTTTTGTCATATTACTTTTTTTAGATTTATATAAGAGACAATTACGCCGTTGAGTCCGTTATTTGGTAAAGATGTTCTTTTCAAATGGATTCAGTTAGATGCAGCAGGAGGTGATTGTTTTTCAAATCAAAATAATGATGTTCTTTTTTCGTTCTGTACTAACTGTTTGTTGTTTGACCTTTTAAAAGTCAAGGTTAAAGATAAAGATTTAACTAACACGGTATTAGACCTTACTAGCTAGTTTCAATGAAGTACTTAATGTATTTTTGATGAATTTTCAATGAATTAAGAAGATGCAACAATTCTGTAATTTTTCGAAGAAATAAGACTTACTTATAGATGTCCTTGAAACCTGTATATATAAACTTAATTAGGGCATATATAGTTGCTTGAATGGTGGGGGATCATAATTATAATTTACAAACTCCCACTTTTTCTTTCATGTTCCCCTAGATAGGTATGAAAAGAAGATATACATCATTTATCTAAAGCTTTACCACTTGATGCGCTACACACTTTCCTTTTCTCTAAATTTCTTGGAGTGTGTTTGAGTGAGTAAATTTTATGAGGTCATGTGATTTTAGAAGGTGATTAAATTTTGGGTTAATAGTGTTTTCCCTATGTAAAATAGGTTATTTTTGATTTATCCTTCTAGAAAATTTTTGGTTTGGAATTAGTCATTTTAAAATTTTTGTTTTTCAGAATACCTCTTAATAGGCCATTTAAAAAAAATCCAGAATTTTTGTTTTTAAATGACCTACTGGGGAGTATTTTGGATTTTTTTTTATAGGACTGATTCCAAACCAAAAATTTTCTAAGGGGTAAACCGAAAAAAACATATTTTACAGGGGAAAAACACTCTTAACCCATAAATCTTTTAGTGTAAACTACATTGTATTGATTATATGTAGAATTTAATATATGTAGTTTTTTTTAGATATTGAAATTTAGGGTGTGAGGATCATGCTTCGGTTTAAGATAGGAAAGACCTTTGAGCTCAAATAATATGTATAAATGGATTTATGTTTACCTCCTTTCAAAGATACTCATAAAACTCGAATTCAAAACCTCTCAAATTTAAGACTTGTCTTTTCTCAATATTTTTTTTTGTTGTTGAAAGATTAAGACTCTCTTTTATCAATATTATGTGTGACTCATTTTCAAAGTATATGATTCACATTAGTTAGATTAAGAATTAAAAAGAGAGTGTGTGTATCATTAACCATATATTTATTTATTACAAAACTTTTAAAATTTGTAAAAATGGCCTAACGACGTTTAAGGATTAATTTTTCTTAATAAACTGGCATTGATAACAAACAGTGACATTGATTACCAGTTGACAAACATAGAAACTCAAACTCTTATTAATAAACTGACATCTCTTGCACAAACACAATAAATAAAGAAAATTCAATTAAAACATTTCAATTGGCGAGTCATAGTCATGTTCACATCACAATGGCTTAGGTTTAGCCCAGAGGAGAAGTTACTTGTGAACTTTGATAGTGGAGACGGTTAACTCCCACAAGGAGCACAATGATTGATTGTCCAAGAATAATTTGTATGGAAGGTAAGGCAATACATTCTTTCTTTTAGAAAAAGTATAATCAAAAGTTTCACGCATGGGGAATAGTGGGCAAGTGTGAGTAACATCAATATTATGCCTTTGTGTTGTGTGCACAGTTCTTCCTCCAATTTCCTAACCAACAACCCAACTTCTCAACCGACCTGGCCAAAAAGTGCTCACATGCATGGTTAAGTGTATAATGTGGACCCAAATACTTGATGCTAAGAGAAGCACCAATAATGGTACACCTTATATAAGGTTGAAGGCTAGTCAAAGTTCAAACACAGTGTATATTGCCACTTGATCAAATTGTCCGTAAAGACATATGAACAATCTCAACTTTGTTAAATAGTGCAATGTTTTCACATTGAAAACAAGGTTTTGTCTCACATGCTTAAGTAAATCACAAAGCTATTTTATACTATTGAATTATAATAAATCATACCATATTTAATTTATTTTAGTAGTGAGACTTAATTATCCAATGAAGGGAACAACTTTATGTATGGTGCTATACTTGTCTTCATTGTGCATGATAGACTTGACTTGAAAACAAAACAAACTTGCGTTCATTCCATTGTTACAAGTTTTAGCTTCTATATTTTCACATTAAACAAGCTTTGGAATGCAAGAAATTTGTGGCAACCGCTATTTGATTGTTGGATAAAGATCAAACGATTTATATCTCAACTTGATTGAATTAACTTTAAAATTAAACTTTGTCTAATAAGCATTGTTTATTAGGTTGTTGGCCATTCATTAGGTTGTTGCCCATTCAAGTTGTTTGTAGTGACTAGTGAGGCCATCACAATAACAATATAAAATAGCACAACTACAAAACGAGTACATTGCCATTTTATTTCTTTCTCCACGTTAGAATTAAGCAACACCACTCAAAAGTTATTTTGGTGGAGTAAACGTAATTAAATATATTTTAGACCACAAGTAATAAATAGTGATCAAGGGACAAGGGTTATCTTAATTTTATAAGAATGTACTATACATGTTTTGTGCACCAATTATAATGAGGGATTTTGTCACGGACTAGAAAATGACATACTACGATTCTGCACTAGCCGCAAAATCAAAGTGGACACTGTGTATGCCTCAAGCCAAAGATAGAAAATCAAATTTGATGTCTTTTTTCATTGTTTATTACAAATTTCAGCTAAAAATATTGGTGAATTAGACAAAAAATGTTATTTATCGTTATTTAATTGAAAAAAGGAACGTCTCTCTCTGCTACTTTCGTTGCTTCCACTCATTGTCGTCTAAATTATCACTTTTATTGCGTCCCCACGCCAAGAGTAATATACACATGCCTGCCACTTTGTTTCTTTCGTTTTTGGAACCAAACAGAATGATCCTTTATGTGTTTTTCAAAAGTAAATTCAGTAAAGAATTATACTACTACTACTACCTAGCTTTACTTTTAATTTATTACGTAAATGTGAATTACATATGAATATATTTTATAATGAACTTAAAGTATCTAATGTTTACAAAAAATATATTACTTCATCTACCTTCTTTGTCTTCACTATCTTAACAATTATTTTAGTGGAATTCTAGGTGGCTTCCTAGTAATGGTCAACAATTTTTACAAAAGAAAAAAAGAAGAAGCAGCTTCATCCATGACTGGTGTAATGAACCTATTACATGCCAACAACATATATATTACCAAAGCCCTCTATAAAAATTTTTTTTACCAAAGCATTGGGAGATGAAATTGAAATACATTGAAGATCCTACCACTTATATGTAATTAACGAAGTTTAATTACATTATGAAGGATTCCTAAACAATAAGATTGGGTCAACATGGGAGTTGAAGAGTCAACCATGTCAAACTATGTGCAACCATATAAATGAGTTGTTTGGAGAATCATTCACATCAAATTAAAAATAACTACACAAATGAATTAGATACCATTCTTAACCCCAAAATTTTATGTATTGATTCATGGATCATCTCAATTATATATTTATTTACAATCATTTTTCCAAACAACTTGGAACTTCTAACTTGCTATTGTTACACATCAAATAAAACACTCGACCCTTACTTTCTTGCTATCCACATGCATCCATCCGTACAATAGTTATTTTAACACGTCTCTTTTACTAATCGAACGTTACAATCCTAACCTTAAAAAATACAATGAATTTATAGACTTCTTTCAAACATTAAAAAGTGGTGTACAAGAAACTGTTTTTCCCTTAAAAAAAAAAAAACTGTTTTTCGTCAAAAACATTAACTAACCACACAAAAGAATAATACTCCCTCATCTTGTTTATTTTTAATTGTAGTATTTGCAATTAAATAATATAATATATTTGTTGTTTTTAAAGTGTGATATTAAATGATTAAGACTGTTAAAGAAAAGACATAAATGTTTAAATAACATGATTTATTTGCTTGTCTTTGCATGTATAAAATGTTAAATAACAACCATTAAAAATGATCCGAGGGAGTAATAAAAATATCAAATTAGTTTCAATATTTTCTATGCAAATAAGTGTGTTTGAATTCCCATTGGTCCAACAATTTGATCTTATCCTCTTTCTCAAAGTTTATTCAACACACACACAAAATGGTTATTCATCCTTAAAGCATGCTTAAAAATCTCAAACAATTTCTTCACTAAAATCCGCAATATACATTTAATAACATATAAAAACCATTAATGAACTTCTTTAAGAGAGAAATGATATTTGAACATCCATTTTGTGGCAATTATTGTGACAATTTTCTCTCTCATACTCATATTATTTTTTACTTTCGTATCTCTCTATTGTTTTAGTTTTCGTGAAAATACATATTTTTTCTTTGTAAATTATGGTTGTCCTATAAGTTGATAACCAAATAGTTATTCAAATAACAATCCACTTTTTTATTGTTTTTGATTGACACTGAAATTGTCAAAATCACCAAGAGAAACCTCAATTTTAACAAAACTACACTCAAAAGCTATTGCATTTTGCAAAACTTATAGTCGATTCAAACAAACATCTAATACTCCCTCTGTCCTATAATATGTGACCTAGTTGACTTTGTCACGTATGTCAATGCACAATTTTGTTATATACGTTGAATAAAATTGAAAAACTAGAGCTAAACTAAATATTTTTTTAACTAAACAAATAATAGTCATCGAATATTCACACATATAAGTGGAGAAGTTGAGTTTAAACGAGTTAACAATTGTGACATTTTCTAATAAAGATCTTGATATACATAAGATGTGTTGGTCTAGTAAGTAGATTATTTTACAAGTTAAAAACAACAACAATAATAATGAATATCCTTTCAAAAAAAATAAAATAATAATGAATATAAAATGCTATAATGGCATTGTGGATATTAAACGAAAAGCCAGCGAGCATGAAGTAATTTGGCAAAAATCATTGCCTACAAAAGCCTCACCATTTTCGTTCTCCCTCTACACAGTCACAAACGCAAAGAAACAAACACTGTCAGCACAAAAAATAAAAACAGAGCAGTTAACAACAATGACAACCCAACACTCTCACAATTTCCTCCTATTATCCATCCTCTTCTTCGCCGCCACATTCTCCAATCTCCGTTCAACTACCGCCACCGGAGCAGAACCTCCAACCACCTCCAACGACGACGCCGAATTCATCCGTTCAAGTTGCAACGCAACACTCTACCCTGACATATGCTACACTTCCCTCTCTCGTTACGCCAATGCAGTTCAACAGAATCCCGGCCAACTCGCTCGCATCGCCATAGCCGTAAGCTTCTCCAAAGTCCACCGAACTGCTTCTTATCTCTCCAATCTCACTCGCGAAGCAGATTACAGCGGTAGTTCACGCGCCGCACTCGCTCTCCATGACTGTTTCTCAAATCTCGACGATGCTGTTGATGAAATCCGTGGCTCGCTTAAACAGATGCGACAGATTGGAGCTGCCGGTGCCGGAGCAGATTCGTTTCTGTTTCAGATGAGTAACGTGCAGACGTGGATGAGTGCGGCGCTTACCGATGAAGAAACGTGTACGGATGGATTTCAAGATGTAGAAGATTGTCCGATGAAAGCGGATGTACAGAATCGTGTCTCGAAGGCGAAGAAGTTCACGAGTAATGCTTTGGCACTTGTTAATGGTTACGCACAAAAAGGAATGCCTTGAATTGATCGATCAATTTGATTTGATAATTATTATTTTTCCAATTTCAGAATTATTGTTGAGTTGAGTTAATTAAAGTGTAGTGTGTGTGACAGTAGTGTGAACGAGAAAGACGTGAAATGTGAATGGTGAATGTAAATTATAGCTTTCTTTGTTGTTACTTGGTGGCAAGAAAAAACAAACGCATGTGGCTTCTTCACGAGACTTACTTCTGAGCGCGCAAGAATGAAGTGTGTAGATATACGGAAAAGAAGCCACAATTTAAAATTGTGTGTGAATAAGAATAATGTATCCTATCGTTTGAAGGTAAAGGCGTTTCAGAGTGTTTTTAATTTCAATCTTTAATTAAAGGAATTAAGATGAATATATATCTTTAGAGCCACTCTAAATTGTGTTATTTATTTCATTCAATGTCATAACAGTAGATGAAAAACGATAATAAATCATTCACTTTAATGTTACCTTTGTGTGAAACGATCTTTTAATCTTAACTTTGCTTTAATTTGATTTGAAGTTGTTTTAATTTGGTATCATTAGGAGGAACCCACTCAAATTTTCCTTTTGATAATTAAACTGCTTTGAAACGTATGTCATTGTCCACCACAATCTTAACCAAAGAGAATTTTATTCCTTAGAGCTGTTTGGTATCCATCCATTTTGAGGTGTAATTTCGTCTGTTTAAGGATGTTGATAGTTAATATTTCCGTATTAACTCATATCTAAAAACACCGTACATAGTTACTTGATGCCAACAAGCTTTCTGCTGTAGTATATAGGTTTTTTCTTCTTCTAAAAATCCATTATAATATTCTAAATATCCTTATAAAAATCATTTAAAATTTAAATGATATTACATATTAGTTGACTTCAAATAGAGGGCCAAAAATTTAAATATTTATATGGACAAAAAACATATTTAATTATTTTTTTAATAACAACGATTTTTGTTGCATGTTTTTATAAAAAGAAAAAGAGGGAGTATTATTGTTTCATTATGATTATAATTTACCAACAATTACGGATTCTTATCGATCGTCTCAAGTATTTTCAACTATGTTCCTTAATGATCCTTCATTTGTTTTTAAGGGATATGATCCTTCATTTTTGGGTCATGCTAACTAGTTAAGGATGTCAAAAATATAAAATTTTCTTTAAAAACAACAACTTTTTGACGTTCATAAAGTTAAACATTACATTTTTCACCAATTTCCAATGCAAAATTTCTATATTAATTTTCTTAACTAGCGCCATTAGTGCCCTAGTTAGCATTTCCCTTCATTTTTATAGCTTACCATTAATGCTTCCTCATATAGCATATAGATAGTGAGAGGTTCTACAAAACACAGTTGGGCATTTGTAATTTTATAGGCCAAAATAGAATGGAAACAGCTTAAGAGATCAAAATAAAACCTAAAATAATGTCACCACCGATGGGAGGTTCCTGGTTAGATTTTTAAGGAACGAACTCAATTTTTAAATTGTTCACTATTGAAATACATTGTCATTTGTCGAAAGAACTTTGATGACACATTTCTCAATAAAAGTTACAGTATTCGAGTTAAAGTTGTTAGACCCGATATAAGTATTTAAAAGTTGTACCGTTGAAGCAAAACATGAATGTGGTTCTTTAAGATAACGTGGCAATGTAGACTCCACTAAGATATACATTTGGGTTGCACCATTGAAGGTGCTCTAAAGGATAAAAAAAATGTAATTTATCCTATTGTTTATTTAATGAGATGGGGAGGGGGCCATACGTTCCTATGTATGATGGATATTCGAATTATTAGTTCGTCTTGTTTAACAGTCGACATTGCTACAACACTCATAGAATAAAGTTTGTTTATTTTCTAACAATATTAATATGGACTTGAGTTAGCTGGAAAATTTGCTATTCCTTTACATGACTGGGGAATATATAGCTGAGATTGATCAGACATATACTCAAACTTCAGGACATATAACATGTAATGATGATCTTGGGCAAGTGAAATTCACTTGCAAGTTACTATTGATATAGTAGGATGGAAAATTGCAAGCATAAACAATTTACTCTTATGATTATCATCATTATAGAATTTCAGGGATATTTTCTTCAACCATATAATGCAATCACATGATTTGGAGGGACCACGTCAAATTTTATCAATTGGATTCCACTATTTTTTTTATTGATTTGGATGTCTATGATTGACACCTTCTTGATAATGTTTCCATGCACAAATATTTTCCTTTTCAATTCAATTATGATGTTTGTTCAACTTTTTTTTTTATTGATCATTTAAAAAAAAACTAATATAAAAACGCATGGCATGAAGATATGAATGAGACAGGGGAACTGCAGTCACAACTTTTTGTTTAATGAGAAATTATGGTAGTCTAATCAATCTTACAAATATAAGAATCCAATTGACTCCAGGAATACACTATGGCTCAGTTATTATGGGACGGATGGAGTATAAGTTAGTATGGATAAGCATATGTTTGGTTTTAATGTATATGTTTGGTTTTAATTTTGGTGGTAAAAAATGATTTTAGAAGTTGTAAAATTGATTTTATCGTGTTTGGATGATTTAAAAAATAATTGATTTTGTTTGTAAAGTTGATTCTACGAGCAAGAACTTATAATTTTTAACTTCCACAATTGATTCTAACCTTAACTGTGTTGTTAAAATGATAAAATCATTTGCATATAAATATATTCAAATATAAATAACTTTCATTCAACTTAGTTTTATCCAAAATCAATTCACTCAATCAATTGGCTAGAGGTGTTTGATAATAATCATTTCGTAATTAACGAACTTATAATATTTTTTTTAACTAGTTTATAAAGTTTTTTCAAATGTTACTTGTTTGGGTTTATAACTTGTGATATATCAATTTTGTTAAGGATATCGGCCAACGGAAATTAAGTTGAATCTTGAGGAATAACAATGACAATGAGTAACGTATCTTTCCTAAAAAAAGAAGAGAAAAATAGTAACATATCGAATTGTTAGGATATCAACTTTTTCACTCCCTCACGAGATGTGAATGTATGTCCCTAAAAATGTTAACCACATTAACCCGTAACATCTTTCACCCAGATAAATTGCATGATCAACCTTCAAGAAATAGTTATGAAAATGACAACTGTAGACAAGGTTGGGAAATTGTTTGGCTTATTTTATGTAAAGTTTTGGAATTGAGTTTGGAGACATTGGCATCCCGTGAAGCGAACGAAAACACTGGAAACTAAGTAGGTAGTGACTAGTGAGAGTGTGACAAATTAACCATCTCTATAGTTATTTATTTATTTGGCATAAAAAAAAAGCCACATACAAAAACGACACTTTTAGTTTGTAATCTTCCCCTCGTGAACAGCTTGTTAATTAATGGTTGCTCTGCTAGCAAGAGATACGAGACGAAATAGTGTTGTTTATGGTCCCTAAATGAAAATACTGTTGCTCATGTCAAAGAAAAAAATGAAAATATTGTTGATATGCTAGCTTCCACATATGTTTCTAATGATGAACTATATATGCGACTTATTAATTCAATCATTGAACTTTGGTCACTTTTTTTAATAAGATCAAATGGTTTTTGTTAAGCATGTTTTTTTTTTAAAGAAGTTGCCCATGTTATTAATGTAAAGTTTCTACAACTTAGCAGATGATTGGTCTCAACAGAAGAACTTAACTAACAATCTTCGGTAGGAAATCATCTCTTAATTACATTTTGAATTCACAATACTCAAATTCGATATTTTATATTCATGATCCGAGGTAGATAGATTAAATGAGGTTTCTAAATATATTTTATTTATTTACCAATTGATTGTCGATGGTGTTGAGAATATTCTAGTAATTTATTTCAATAAAAATGATATTCATGTAATTATTTTAAAATAATTTTTAGATCAACTATATCTCATACTCTTATTGTATTCTTACTCTATTTGTCTATTTTTTTTATTCTTAATGAATAAAGAAGAAAGTTATCTCAAAAAGATATCATTGTTCTTGCCTCAAATGCATTTACAAATTGATAGGATAATAATTGAGTTAGGAGATGGTACCTTAAAAAAAGTAATATAGAGTCACGAGAAACATATTGCGTCATCCATAAAAAAAATTATACGTTTTTTTAAGGAATTTTTTTTTTGTTACAATTAACATAATGTTTAGTTGTACAAGAAATTGCGACAACAAGAATTCATAAAAGAAATGTTGCTAAAAAAAATGGTGCCAAAATACATTTTTCTATCTATATATAAAAGAAATAGTGCCACCTTGACCAAAAAAAGAAAAGAAATGATGTCACATAATTGTTGCTATTGATTAAGTTTGTTTTTCTTATCAGGGATGCCGATTTATTCATTTGCGGGTCTATATCAGAAAATAAAAATGGACTCCATTTGTATAAGTTTTTTATTTTGTGAAAAACGATTTCAAATAAAGGTGAATCAAATTGGTTGCGGACACATATAATTACAAACATCTCTTCCTCTCCAACAAGTTGACCCTAGTTTTCTCTCTAAGTTTTCTCTTATAGTTTCTCATTGAGAGGTGATTTTGGGTCAATTCTTGACCTGAAATCACCCGTCTTCATTTTTTTTTCTCTATTTCAATCTAAATAAGTGATTTTCACATAGATCTAGGTTTTTCTCTGTGATTTCATCATCTAAGTGTAGTGGTTTGTTGTTCGTCGTCTTGTGCGGCGTTGTTTGATTTCCCGTCTTCGTGCGGTGTTCATTAGATTCATATTGAAAGATCGATTAGTCAATCAAAGATTTGGGCGTCAACATTGTAGATCCGAAGACCATGAATATTCCGGTCACTTTAATTTTATCATATGTATTTGTAGGCATTATGTCGTTATATGCTATTAACTTGGCTGATGTGAGTTTGTTCGCAGATTCATCATTTACGTTTTAGCGGTGTTGAATGATGTAATCTCTCGATCTGAATGAATGAATATCATTTTGTTTTTGTAAAAAAAATAAAAAAAATTGGTTGAGACAATTTTTTGGGATTCAAACATAATCAATTGAAACTAAAATAGCTTTAAATTGAGAATGAGCAAAAACGTTATTAGTTCTTCTCACACAAGAAAATGAAAACGAAGAAAACAAACAACTAAAACACTTACAATCATTAATAACAAAGCCAAAGTAAGAATTACTATAATATAGACGACTTCAAAGTATTGATCACATTAACATAATCAACCTCTACAATAAATAATGTTTCTAAAACCCATATCATGAGCAAACTAGATTGCTTTAATAACAAAGCCAAAGTAAGAATTACTATAATATAGACGACTTCAAAGTATTGATCACATTAACATAATCAACCTCTACAGTAATGTTTCTAAAACCCATATCATGAGCAAACTAGTTTGCTTACTGAATTTTAGTTTTAATATTATTGGAAGTCCAATAATGTTGACCACATTAAGAGAATTTGACGAAGTTGATGTAAATATATTATAAAATTTTGTTTTCAATTTAAAATTATATCATTTTTATTAATAAATTTTGCAGTTGTTTTGTTATTGGCGCATTTTAGATTGTATAATTTGAAACTAATATAACATAGTTCAAATTATGAAATAAAAAAAAAACCACCATCATCATTGAGAAGTACCACGTTTTTTTTTAACGGCAAGAAGTACCACGTTGATGTACACTATAAGAGGTGGATGATTAGACATGACAACAAAACCCGCCCGCCTTGATTTTAATGAGGAAAAGCCGATTTAACTGGGTGCTGGTGTGGGGGAAATTTAGGTTTTTAGTACGAGGGCGGGGGCGGGTGATGCTTATACCCACCCCACCCCCACCCGCTTTTTAAAATTTACTTTATTAAATTTATAATCTTATTTCCATAAACACCAACCTATTTTAATATATTACTACTCTTTATAAACATATTTATTATAATTATTTTGCTCTTTTTAAAAAAGTTTATCAGATCTTTAATTATTTATACAAGGGTTAAATATGGTTTTAGTCCCTATAAATATATCAACTTTTGGTTTTAGTCCCTCTAAAAAAATTCTTCAACTTTTAGTCCCTAAATTTTTTTCCAACTTCACTTTTGGTCCCTCCTTTAAAGTAAACTCGTACGTAGAATTCATATTTTTGAATAAAATTTTGCAGAAAAATTCATAATATTGTAAGAATATCTCCAAAAAGAAAAATAGAATTTTTTAACAAAACATGAATTTAATATGAATATTTATATTTTTTACTGTTAAAAATTCATATTTAA
>Ga0228710_1006288_pt1 | contig 18101 bp, 11 predicted proteins | sample MedpolnodulmetaG_FD_177995 | JGI IMG/M metagenome (GOLD analysis project Ga0228710, IMG submission 177995) | Root nodule microbial communities from Medicago polymorpha collected in Santa Monica, California, United States - pink nodules | ecosystem: Host-associated > Plants > Roots > Nodule...
GATTCTGTTGAACATTTACAATGTATTTGACTGCATAATCAGACAGAACATCTAAAAATAATATAAGAGTGAAAATAAGATGGCTTTCTTGTAATTAAAAGGGAGAAAAAAATGTCAACCCAAATAAGACTTGAGTGCTTCTCTACTCCAACTCTATCTATGTGTGTGTATCATTAGACAACCATGCAAATTAAAATTAAAAACAATTACAAATAGAGCTACTTACATATAGGAATGCCAATCAAGAATATCTATTGATTAAACCAAAAGCTAGAACAATTTAAATACTTATAAATGTATAGGTAGTAAAAACATATTTGTTAAAATGTTCAATGTTTTCTTAAAGTTATAGAAATACTCAGTTTAATTGAACTTAAATGATTAACTGATTAAGGAATATTGCATTGATAAGAATGTTCTTGGAGGATTGCCTTATATTCCCTGAACTCAATATTCTCTATCCTAAACAGCCAAGAAAAAATATTCCCTATAATTTAATTTTTTGATAAGCAAGCTCTAATATTTTAGGTCGAATGCATAACTTTGAATAGGCAAATAGAGAAACCGGTTCTTTTATACGAAATAATTCTATTAGAGACATTGTCGGAGACTAAATATGAACAATTTCTTAGTCGATATTCTAACTTTAATTTGCCATGTTGGATTTTGGTTAATCATAAGTGTATTCTGATACTTATGCTAATAACATAATACTACCAGAACTGTTTATGTCACATAAATTGAGCCTAAACAAAGTTTCACAGATACCCTCTTAATCATCAATCCTTTACTCTGCACCATATGTCAATTGGAGCATTTTTTAGTAGATACCTAAGGCTGAGTAAGATACTTATAAGCCTGAAGTTGAGAGTTTTCACACTGTAATAAATAGTATAGATATAAGAGTACTCATAGAATTCCAAACCAGTTTATCTGTTCCGCATAAATAAATAAAATGAATACAGAAAATGAGAGAAAGTAGAAGGAAAAGAATGAAAGAAGCATAAAGTATAATAGTTTTTTTTTTCCTTTCAACAAATCAAAATGGAATATATTGCTCAAAGGAGGATAAATTTACCCCGCACAAGGTGTGCTAAAATGGTAAATTACCCAAAATCTGTTACAACAATCAGACACTTATGGAAATGGTGTCACCACCGAAACAAAATAAAACAGTTACCTGACACCCATACAAAGTAGAGGATGTCGCCACCAGTCATGAAAACCAAAAGCTAAAGGAGTAACATTCGAAGATAACCATAAAAAGGAAGTCCGCTTCACGTTGTCAAGAGTAATATGAGGATCAATTACCGCATTTTTGAAGACACAGTTGTTTCTAACCTTCCATATTGGCCAAACTGAAGCGAGCCAAATAACCTTCAGATAATGGTATGAAGCTCTAGGCATGCCTGCCAACTGTTTAAATTGAAGATAAAATTCTTTAATACACCCAGGAAGAACAAAAGAGATTCCAAGCCAATGACCTATTAAATAATACCAGACATTCCTAAAGGAATTGCATTGAAGAAAAAGATGATCCGTCGTCTCGACACTATCACAACCAGCAGCACACAAATTATGATTTGGTTGAAGAACAAGCCACCTCACCAAATTTGCTCTTGTCGGGATTCTGTCTTGAAGAAGTCGCCAAACAAAAATTGAAACTTTTACCAGAACAAGCTTATGCCAAACATCATTGAAGTCACTAGTAACCATCGGTTCAGCAGCAGAAGAAAGGTAACGATAAGTCCCGCTAACCGAGTAGCCATGAATAAGATCTAGCACCCACCTCCAATGATCTTGGATATTTTCCTGCAAAATAACATTACTCAACAAAACAGAGCACTCCCTCACACTCTCCTCCTCCCACGCTATCAAACGCCTCCTCCAACCCCAAGCATTACCACCTTCTTCCCACCCCAATTTCGCCATGTCCTCCACCGAACATTCCTTATGAACTGACAATTCATACAGACGGTTGAATTGAAGCTTTAAAGGAACCCCACCCAGCCAGTTGTCAGTCCAAAATAAAGTGTTTTTACCGTTATCAACCACCCGCCTAGTATTGTCCTCAAACCAATTTCCAACCCCCAACCCAACACCCTCCCTCACGTGGCAAATCATCCTCCACCACAAAGAAGCGTCGTTTCCCCCTTCCTTAATATGACCACCCACTTCTCCATACCTCGCCTTTAACACACGGTACCACAGCTCCTCCTTCTCCCCTAACAACCTCCAACATCATTTTCCTAACAGAGATAAATTAAATTCCCTCATCCTCCGAACCCCCAAACCACCACAATTCACAGTAAATAGATAGAATCCCAGTTAACCCAAGCAATTTTTTCAGAGACCTTACAACCCTCTGGAATTTTAAAAAAAAAAAAGATTCAATAGAGGAAATTATACATGTAGGTGCCTTGAAAAAAGAAAGAAAGTAATCCGGAAGAGAGGACATGACAGATTTCAGAAGTACCAGGGCGGCCACCGAAAGATAAAAATGTGTTGTTCCACACAGACAACTGAGCTCTAGTACGGTCTACCACCGGCTTCCAAAAGCTGATTTTCCGACCATCACCACCAATCGGTAACCCCAAATACATGAAAGGAATCGATTCAGTTCTACAATTCAAAACTGAGGCTGCTTCTGACAACCAAGTCGGAGAAATATTTACACCTATCAGCATACTTTTGTAAAAATTGACCTTCAAACCAAATACCTCTTCAAGTAAAACCAGATACTTTTGTATAATAGTGATGATGATGAATTGAACTAACTGTTGGGATGATTTGGTACGGAAAGTCTGTTCGCCGAGAGAAAGAGATGCAATCCATTTGTCCTTGAATTGTTAGTAGTACCTTTCGGAACGGAGTACATCCTACAAAAAAAAAACCACATAAAGAAAACAAAATCAAGAGCCCTGTTTTATCTCTTCTCAATCCCCTAGATAATGGTGTTAGGGAATTGAATTCACAACTTAAATAAAAGGATTCATTGAAGAATTTAAATTAAAAAAAAGCCACTGTACACAACCTATGATTAAGTGTGTCTGACACCGGCATATATAGTTATACCGGCTTATGTGATTTTCTCAAATTATTAATAGTGTCGGTGTGTCAGTGTCCGTGTCGTGCACAACAAACAATGAACACAAAAAACTAATCACATATATGAAGAGTAATTTTTCTTTATTATTTTCCAGTAAGACATATGTAGTTTGTGGATTTTAAAAAGAATAAAAAAAAACTATTTACCTTTCAAGTTGTTTCAACTCTTGATTGGCAGAGATTGAAGTCTCCTACTGCTAGCTTCAGAATTTCTTTGCTTGCAAGATTGTAACATTTGTTTCATAAAAAACATTAAAAAAATTTACCACAAAAAAGTTAAAAGTTTGTATTTCCTAGTCTATATGTTAATGATTCTGACGGAACCCAAACGTTTCCTTTACTTAATTTAAAAATATTTAATGAATTTGATAAATAAAACAGTTTTAAAAACTAACCAATATATATAAGAGATTTGCTAGAACACACTCAGTAGTGTTTTAACAACATTCACCTTAAAGTATATTTTATAACTTTTTAATTATATCTTTGTTAAAACACACCTTAATAAAAACTAGTGGGTGTATCCTAGCAAACCTATATATATATATATATATATATATATATGAACGGGTCAACTCATGAACTTAACGAGTCGAACTATATGCAGCTCAAGTTCGGCTCATTTAATTAACGAACTTAATGTTCAGCTCAAGTTCAACTCGTAATTGTCGAGTCAAATTTCGAACTATAATCGAGTTGGTTCAGTTCATTTCCAACCCTAATATCGACTAATGACTACAAATATAACACGATATGTTCACGTTGTTTATGTTTTCAAAGATTTGTATAGGAAATATTTACATTATATAAATATTTGAAAACAAACAATTAAGAGAAAGAATGTCCAACATTTATAGTTGTGATGACTCTCACTTTTGTACTTAAAATAAAATTAGACTACTTTCCGAAATCAAATATGTCTTTAATGAGTATAAGGACCAAATTTACAACTTGCATAGGAACTTACAGAATAAATTGTAAATAGATTTGTATAACATTTAAATGACTATCAATGTATATGGACCAAAAATATATTTTTCACATTATTTCTCCCTGGTAAATTTCTACATTGAAAAAGAAGGGATAATACTTGGATGACATAGAGTTGTGTAACATTGGTGACATTGGTCAATCACAATATCACAATGATTGCGTTTCTCTCTCTTTCATAAGCATTGTGACATTGTGATTGGTCAATGTCACTCAACTTTATGTCACCCAAGTGCTACTCAAAAAAAGAGAACCACCAGGACGGCTGGTTACCCACTAAAATCTCGCGCAAAGCACTCTACGTCTGACCTAAATTTTTTAAAACCTCTTTAGTCATCAAATATTTCTTCACTCCATATCATGGGATGCATGTCTTTCTAGTTTCAGTTTATGCGTGCTTTCTCTTTTCACAATTTTTCAACAAAATGATTCCATCTTTGATTTCTTAACTTGTGATTTAAGGGCACAAGTTAACATTTTTCACATACACACACATCTGGTGAGAATGCCTTCTATATATGAGAATGATGAGAACATTTGTGAACCCTTTGATTAAAATCCCACGATTGATATTAAAATAGTACCTTAATGGGTTACGGTGCTCTTCCAGGTCTCATCACTCAAAAAGATCTCCATTGCCACCAACCCACCACCCACCCCTCCATCTGCTTCTCCCACCGGCCACCATAATACAATAACAAAATTGGGGCTGAGAAAGGGACGAAATAGAAGCTAATGAATCATTACAAAAAAATCCGGGATGGAACAATTAAATTGGCGAGAGCAGAGAGCTTATCGACGAGGGTGTTTATTTTTCCGGTGAGGCTAAGACAACAGGATCTAGATACGTAGAGATTCTGAGATTTGTTTTTTGGAAAAGAAGAAGAACAAGGTGAGAAAAAGGAATGTAATGTAAGATAATAAAAAAGATGATGATGTAGCGCAAACCTGTATCAATGGAAAAGCATGAGAAGCAAATGAACAAAAGTTTGGAGAAGAAGAGAACCAAGGATACACTGTAGAGAGCACATGTGTTGTTTGAACGAGGGCTTTGAATCACAACCATCTATTATTAATCTAATGGCCAATAAATATTCTCATCATTCTCACATAAAATTGTCATTCTCACTATTTTTAGATGTTTTTTGATGGTGCCTTCGTTTTCATGGCATTAGTGACTTTGTAACTCTTGATGAATCACCGTTGTTATTACTATATTTCATTTTAGCTTGTTCAAAACAAAATTCTATTAATCTTAAATTTGATGAGTACGCCAAATATTTCCTATGTTTCATCACGTTTTGATTATTAGGCACTTGCCTTAGCAAAAGAAGAAGAAACATTAGAAAGGTAAAAATGATTGAGGAACCCAAAAGCAAACACCTTATTTTCATGCGGTTGGGATATGTTTTACGCTTTTTACATTTTGTCTGCTCGACCACTTAGGTTTAACGGGTGATGTTGGTATGAAACCTTGAAGTGTGTTTCTCTCAAGATTTTCAATATTGATTTTCATCTGATGTTAATTTGAATGCACTAATTTATCTTCAAATTTTTATTTGCTCGACCTCGATCTTTGTGTGTGTTGATCAATTGAGGTGGAAAGACAAATGGTAGCTTATATATGTTGTTGCAAAAGTTTTATAATTATAAACTTTTTATATTTTTTGATAAAAGAAAATAAAAAATATTAAAATCAAAATTGTGCATTGACATATGTGAAACAATCAATTAGGTCTTTCATTTTAGGGTAGATGAAATACATGACAAACTCAAAAGAAAAATCGACAGAAATGACCAAAATATCTAACGCGGATAAATAAAAGATCAAGTAAAAAACCATAATTCGAAAGATTAAAACATAACGAATAAATTAGGAACTAAAATGTCTCGAAGATGAGAAGAGATCATGATGAAATGAAAAATTTGAGAACAAAAGTGAAATATGAAAATAAAAATAAGTTAAAAAAATTAAACGTTTAATTTAATTTTTATGAAATATATTTCATAATCTTTGACCAATATATATATATATATATATACATTTCATGATCTTCTAGGAGGCTTCCACACGTAAGATGATAGTAATAATTTGCAGCACACACCAACTGACTATTCGTCCCTTTTTTTGGCTACGTTTGTTTGACTCTTTTGGTCATCACATACATGCCACATCATTTGCTTCTTTCAAAAGATTACCTAATCTATTCAACGTTGAGGTTTTGGAACAAAGAAAAAGAGGCCAACCTTTGTGACATGGACGTGAGATAAGAATAAAAAATATAAATGATATTTCTTTTTCTTTTGATTTTTTCCTAGTTAGTTATTCCCTTCTCCAGAAACAAACATTCCAATAAATTAAATAATTGACTTCATAATTGAAACCCCTTAAAGTCTTCAACTACTCATACATTCTTAAAGAAGTTATCACAAAATACTCTATCAAAAAATTACTAGCATTTGTATATTTTTATTTAGTACCGATACGTCTTGAGTATGATTACTCCAGTGATGTGAATCTTTGAGGAAAAAAAAGAAAGAAGTGATGTGAATCTTTGAGGGAAAAAAAGAAAGATTGATGAGTCACTTAAAATAACTCTTTATGGGTTGAGGTAACAAGAGCCGACCATTTATCAATATTTTATAGAACAATAATTTTTAACAACAAAAACAATATTTTTTTGTGTGTTAACAACAAAATTAATACTCCCTTCGTCCTACGGTAAGAGATTCTGTTGTAAAAAAAATATTGTTTTGAAGTAACTTGTCTATTTTACTTTTTCAATACAATGTCAAAAAATTTTGAGAAATGTTAAAGAGTGCCTTTATGGCATTGATTAAGAGGACAAATTTAAAAATGTTGTATTGAAAAACGATGAAAAGTGATAGATTTAACTTTTAAAAAGTTAAAAAATTGCTGAAATCAATGCAAACTTACCATTTTTAGTTTCTTTAACTAGTGTCCTAGAGGCATTGATAGGCATAACCCATAATTTTTTTCAATTATAACTTTAATCAATATTACTTTCATAACTCTCAATTAAATAGAGTTGAGATGTTCTTCATTTATAAAAATATCTTTCATTTTACATTTATGATAATGGTGAATACACCGATACTTGACAAAATCATTTAAAATAATTTTTTTCTATCTTATATTTTTTTTAATATGTGTAAAATGAGCAAAAGACTCACTTAATTTAATTTAGGATAGAGAGAGTAAACATTAGGTTAGAAATGTACATAATACTTATATGAAATAACCAATTTTCTAATTTATTCTTCGACATTGTAATTTTAATGAATATTGTTTAAGAAATTTTTTCCTTCTCTTTTCCCATTCTCTCTCGTAAGCCATCGCCAAAACTCTAGTTTTTTCTCCTTCATCCACCAAAGAGGGGTGATTTAGGGTCAATTTTTGACCCAAAATCATCACTCTAACTCGTTTTCCTTTTTCCCTTTTATTGAAATAAGTGATTTTCACATCTATTTCGTTTTTTATTTTGTGATTTCGTCGTCTTCGTGCGCCGTTGGTTTGTTCGTCGTCTTTGTGTGATGTTGTTTGTTTTCTTCTGTGTCTCAAGTATTTGATCGGTTCAGATTGTCAGATCAGCTCCGATATATCCAGTGCAGATCCAATCATGACTTTGACATCATCCACGTTGCAGATTCAGAGACATGTTTATTCCGAAGATTTAAATATAGTCATATGTATAGGCATTTGTACTTTGTCGTTTTATGCTATTAACATGGATACTGTGAGCATGTTCACAGATTCATCCTTTTTGTTTTTAGTGAATTTGTATTATATCGATGTACTCTATCAATTTGAATGAATGAATATCATTTATTTTTGTAAAAAAAAAACATTGTAATTTTAATATTTGTTTTAGAATCTCGCTTTTAAGAAAACGACGACAAAAAAAGTCCGCCTTGGTTAACTTTTTTTTCCCGCGTTCTTTGTAACCGAGTATATATCAATTACATACCGCACGTGCTTCCTAGTAAATAAATGTGTAATATACCACTTGCCAATTTGTTCCTTATCTTTTAGCTTGCCAAGTCACAATTTTTTATGGGAAAAGAATCTCAATGCATTAGGTAGAAGCTGCCTTTAGAAATTAGAAGACAATGTCAAATTGTCAATAACCACTTCATTATTATTTTTTCTTTCTCCTTTTTGGGTGCACAACTACTCTCACATTAATTAAATTTAAATTCAATATGGAGTAGTTGGTGACATAGTAAACAAAGGAATATTTAGTACTATATATATAACCCTCCTTCCATAACCTCATCCATCATTGGCACAAGTTCTAATTCTAATATACTAAAAACACTTTCTTACAAACACTTTCTTACAAACATTTTCATTTTGAGAATTAAAGTTCATAAGCATGAGTACATCAATGATAGCTTCTTTCTTTGTTCTTATGTTGGCCTTTCCTAATGCATTTGCAACTGATTTCACTGTTGGTGATGATAGTGGATGGAATCAAGGAGTTGATTACACCAAGTGGGCTTCTGGAAAAACTTTCAAAGTTGGTGATAACTTAGGTATGTATGAATCCATCCTTTGCTTAATTCTCCATTTTTTTTTCTTATTTGAAAAAAAAAATGAAATCCCCATTCCACATCGAAAAAGTTTAATATAATGCTAAATTTGAAACCCACTTGGGTTGGCTTGATGATATTGGCTCGAGACTTGGGAGTGTGCTCCTTCTTAAAGTTTCAAATTTGATACTCTCCAATGTCAATTTAGGTGTGCTAATTTAGCTTCTTAAAAAAAAAAAGCTAAATTTGAGGTCTAAAATTACTATTACATCATGAAATCTTAAATATAGAAATAATGTAAATATACTTTGCAATCTACATTAGAGTTAACAATTTTTTTGTGTTGAAAAATCAGTGTTCAAATATACCAACGCCCACCAAGTGAATGAAGTTGATGAAAGTGACTACAAAAGCTGCAGTTCAAGCAACACCATAAAGAACTATGCTGATGGAAATTCTAAGGTAGCATTGACTAAAGCAGGAAAAATTTACTTCATATGCCCTATTCCAGGTCATTGTACTAGCACTGGTGGCATGAAGCTTGAAGTCAATGTTGTTGCTGCTAGCACCACCCCAACTCCAAGTGGCACCCCCCCACCAACAAAATCTCCATCAACCACACCATCAACCACTCCATCAGCTCCTTCAGAGACAAACTCAACTTCTCCATCACCACCAAAGGATAATGGAGCTGTTAGTATTTCCAATGGTGTTAGTCTTTTGATGGGTTCTTTCTTTGTTTCAGCAATGATTTTGGGTTTGATGGGCTAGGGAAGAGACAGTGCAATTGTTAATCACCATAATTTATGTACTATTGGTTTGTTGAATTTGCTTGATTTTCATTTCATCTTGATGTGTATGAGCCTTTAATTAAAAAAGAAATATTTCTTCTTTTATAGGCATTTTTATGTGTATAATTCCTTCCTTTTGTTGTTTGGTTGCCAATAATTGAAATGGAAACAACTATATATTCACTCAAATAAGAGTTTACTAGGAAAACATTTCTACTTCATAAAAGAAAATGGCCACTTTATACACTTTTTTTCTTCAACGACAAAGTTTTAACGCTCAAAATATTAAACATATGTTTGATTTCACGGTGGAATTGTCAAACGCATGTCTCAACAAGTCATGGCCGTGAAAAATAGAACTGAACTTCTTAACTTTTACGGTGACACGGTTTTCTGTCGTGATTTTGTAAAACGTGACGAGATATCAACAGACATTAAATATATGTTTGGATGACATGAGTTTGACAGAAATATTATATTGATTTTGTCAAATAAACTAAGACTCTAAACATGCATTAAGATCATATTTATTTATAAAGTTGAATATCTCCTGGGAATACTCTTTCATATATTGGTTTGAATAATCAATTTCTAGCTATATGCTTCATCGAGAAAAAAATTTCTGCTTAACTTAAATGGCCTAATTATCAGGTAACATTTCGATGACTTTGAGTTTGGTGACTTTGATGACTTTGTCTTTATCTCTCTCCTAATTACGAATTTTTTTTTATCAAAATAATATTTTATTCACTCATCTATCATTCTCTCTCATCTAAAATACACTAAATTCACCAAAATCACCAAAATGCAAAGTCACTCCTAATGCAAAACACCATATTATTTACCAAATGCAAAACACCATATATTATTTTGTTGTAAGTCTTAAATTATATTAATATAGCTCTATTTATTTTGGAAGGTTAATCTCCCTCCTAATGCATTTGAAATTTGATTTCAACTTACACAAACTTAAAATAACTCCCCTAAAATAGTGTAAGTTATATTTTTTTGGGGTCTTAATATAGTGTAACATGTAAGTATCATCAATTACAATGTGCAATTGGGTCAGCGGGTCACAATACATCTGGCATCAAATCATTATTAACATTATTTTAGAATTTTAGAATTGCAATAGATTTGACCAAAGACTTTAACCCACATGCAGCCGCCTCCATGTTCAGTTATTAAGATCATTATACTTTACCCAAAGAAATCATAATACTTTGATATGGGTTGCACATGTTAAGAAATTTAAAGTAGTAATTTTGACTTGGAACTTGTGTTTTTTTATATTAAATATGTAACTTTTAATCGATAATTGTTGATTTTCAATAAAAAAAATACTACTTTTAGTTACCTTAACATGTGCAATATTTTACATGTTAGACAAACCCCTTTGATATACTATTATTTATTTTAAGGATTATTAATATAAAAAACCCTCCCTTCAAAAATTTAATATAAAAAAAGTATTAGAAAAATGTATATACAATTTAAATGTTAAAGTTCAACTAACTCATCGTTAAACAAGTATGTTAAAGTATCTTTCTTGGTGTTATATATAACTAAGATATAGTTTATAAATTTAAAATGGCTATTAGACAGCTAGTGGATTATAAAATTGAGCTGTCATTCCAATCAAATAATAGCTCAGTGTATGGCTAACATTTGGACTTTACAAATAATACAAGTTAATGTAAGTCCCTCATATCACACATTACTTCTACACCATATCTTAGTTTTTAGAAGGAAAAAAAATTATTTAATGAGAAGTACAACTCATACACCAACACGTTCTAGCAAAAGATGTCTAACATTATCTTAATAAAGTTTCTTTATTATTCGATGGTGACATTGATGGTTAATGTATTTAAAAATAATACAGGGGTCACTTTTATTCACATGGATTGATATGATATTTTTAATGGATTAATAGAGTATCAATTCTAATGAGGAATTTTCTTAGACTCTCTTAATATCTCATTTTACTGAAAAAGGTTACTCAGGAGTATAATATTTTGATAAAAAAACCGTTCCAAGGTTATTTCCCGAATTTTATGAGGGGACTGGGAGACATTGATGAAACCTAAAAAAGAACCGCTCATTTTCAGTTAGCTATTACTTTTCCGATTTTATTGATTTTTCACGTGTTATATTTTTTCTTCCAAAATACTCTTTGTTCGGCAAATATGATCTGAACCATAATTTGGTAAATACAATCTCAACTGTTATAATATAAAATTGTTCATGCCTATCCAAAGTCTCTAAATATACAGTTCAGATTGTATTTGCCGAAACCTCACAAAATTGTTCGGCCAATGGAATCTGAAATGTGTCAACCCACCAAGAAGTTTGTGTTTAGAGGTATTTTGCAATGTAAAAATTAACATAGTTTGGATTATATTTGTGGAACCCTTAACAAACAATTCATATTATATTTGCTGAACTGTTTGTTAAAGGTTCCGCAAATATAATATGAATTGTGTTAATTTCTACATTGCAATTTATCTCTAAACACGATCTTCTAGAGGGTTTGACACATTTCATATTCTATTTGCATAACAATTTGCATAATGGTCTCATTCAAGAACGTTTACCAACGAAGACTAACCTGGCAATATGCAGGGTTTTACCATCATCAGCATCATATTGTGTTTCAGGGTGTGGCCATGTTGAAACGGCTGAACACTTATTTCTTACCTGCCCAACTTTTTCATCTTTATGGCAGCATGTGCGTGAATGGATTGGTTTTGTGGGGGTAGATTCTAATAATATTTCCGATCATTTGTTGCAATTTACTTTGATGACAGGTCCTGGTAAAGCTAAAAGTTCATTCTTGCAGCTTATTTGGCTTCTGTGTACTTGGGTTGTCTGGAACGAACGAAACAACCAACTGTTTAATAATGTTGTAACTTTAGTACCTCGTCTATTAGACAAGGTTAAATTGTTATCTCTAGGATGGCTGAAAGCCAAAAATGTCATGCTTGTTTTTGGTACGCAGAGGTGGTGGTCAAACCCTTTAGCTTGTTTGGGCATTGGCTAATTCTTTTGTGTACACCTTCTGTTATTGACATACTTTGTTGTTCTGTAGTAGTTTCCTAGGCACACCTTGTGCTTGGGAACTGCTTTTTGTTGTGGTTATATAATTCCATTTTGGCTTGTTCAAATATTTTTTTTGCAAGGTTTTGGCAAATAAAATCCAAACTATATATTTACATGCTTTGGATATACATGAGCAATTTTATAACAGTTTGGATTATATTTGCTGAAATATGGTTTATATTATATTTGCCGAACAAATGGTATTTTAAGAAATAAAAATAGGGCAAGTGAGAAACCAATAGAGTGAGAAAAGTAAGATTTCTGCTCTCCCCCCAGCACTTTTCGCTCCCACCCTGCAGCCATGCCCAAATTACCCCCGCGTTAGTTAACTAACGTTGCACAACTTAAGTAGCGCATGTGTAAAACACTGCATGAGTTAACTCACGCAGCCATTAACACATGTGTGAGTTAACTCACGCCCAGTCTGTGCAGCAAGCCAGAACTGGCAGAACCTCTATTTTCCCTGAATTTTTCATTCATTCTTTCATACATTCATTCAAGCATACATTTTTCATCATTCATTTAATAATACATTCAATCAAGCAACTCATAATTATATTACGAAATAAAACTACGGAATAAAATAACGAATAATGTCATAAAAACGCCAAAAAGCGCAAGTGTAATAGGATTACAACTAAATCCAACAAAATGTCATAAAAAAAAGCTACCAAAGTCATAAAAGTTACACAAGTCATACTGGTCCATCCCGTGGACTCCTACTCCTCCTCCGCGGAGCCGACACCTGCTCCAGCATGCTCCACTCAGACTGTATGTCCTGCATCAAGCGCATAACCTCCCATGTATTATGAAACACAGCAGAATGTGCCATTGCACCGTCCACTCTGCCCCTGATGTTGCCGATGATCTGGTATGGGTCGGGAGGATGTCTGGCCCACTGCTGCTCAACAAGAACCTCCTCGTAAGGAGAGACAGGACGAGGAGGGGCAGCAGCTGCGTAGTCAGGAATGGCCGCAGGGGGGTTCAGAAAATGATGTGATACTCTAATGAACCATCTCATGTACCCCTTAGTATGAGCCCACGACTGGTTATCCGGAACCAGATGACCCCTCTGCTGATGGTTGAGGACATATAAAGCAAACTCCGTGAAGGCCTGGGCGACGTCATCCTCCGTAACAAGCTCAATGTCTGTAGGAGGCCTGAGAATAGTCTGGACTTACCCAACTGCCTAAGAACCTGCTCTGGCAAGTGACTGACCATCCTGTCGTTGCCGGCCATGATCCATCCGGAGTACCAACATATGTCCTGAAAGGGTGTGATGTGTCGTCGTCTCTCGTACGGCCTCCAGGTGATATGAGAATGGTCCAACGAATCAATGACAACTCTGTAGTGTCCAGGATTAGAAAAGCCCCTGGGAGGTTTCCATTGACTCACAAGCAGGGCAACATTAGGGTTGTAGACGTCATCATCAATCCTCGGAATGATGTTCGAGAAGTGCGCCAAAGTCCATCCCTACAAACACAAAGAAACAAATATTTATATCAGCGCAAGAATTATACAAACAATAGGCTCAAGCAGCTACACCTATTGAGTAGCTCCTCGTAGCGCCTCTTCAGTACACCAAAACAGATGTGAGAAGCACCCTGACTTGTCATCTCCTTAGCGGTAGCATCCTCTGTAAAAAGTAGGTCCGACTACATCATCTCTAGCCCCTCGTCACAGGTTAACTCTCTGTCAGGAAGGAGCCTCCCATTGACGGGGATGCCTAGGAGACACGCCACATCATCTAATGTGATGGTCATCTCCCCAACAGGTAGATGGAAGCTGCTGGTCTCCTCATGCCATCTCTCTAACATCGCACAAACGAACCCGTGCGAGATTTTCTCGTACCCACTAGTCAAGAGGGGAGTAAGACCGGACATATTCACTTCATCCCAAAACCAGTCATTTTGTTCACCCGGCTGAGGGATTGTCAGGTTTTTAAGCCTCAACTTCTTCCCGTGCGAGATACCTTTCACCCTATGTTTTTTCCGAAACTGAAATACAAAAACAAAAAACAACAAACAACATCGTTAAATAAATAATAAGTAAAATAAATATTAGATATATTCTAACATAAGTTTAAATTCTAACATTAAATAAGTAAAATAATAATTAAAATAAGTTGTATAAATAGTAAAAGAAGTAAAATAAACATTAAAATATACTTACATCGGCATCAACCCATATCCTGCATGCCACATGTCCACCAAAACGATGTAAAAGCTTGAGATCAGAAGGCCCCCAGCATAGCCGTCCGGTCCGGCGTCGTACACCACCCTTGGCACCCCATGAAAACGAACCCTACCATCATCCTGCTGTTGAGGCTCCTTAATATTAGGCTGCTCCTGCTCATTACCAGGCTGCTCATGATGATCCTCATACTGATGTTGCTGATACGCATCAAACTGATACTGGTGAGGCTGAGGCTCCTGAAAATGATACGCCTGATCCTGTGCCTGCTCATACACCTGATACGCCTCATACTCCTGAGGGATTGTCGGGTCCATTGTCTGGGATGGACCCGTCTATGACGTTGATCCCCCAGCAGCATCAACTCTAGCAAATCTCGTTCCCCCACCTCTCCCTCCACCAGCGTGTAATGCTTTTTCTCCCTCCTTACACTACTAGTAGGGGCACACCTCCCTGCCCTAAGGTTGTCAGTCCTATCCTGAGGCGGCTCAGGTGGCCTCTGAGACGTATTTCTCCGAGGCATATATGCACAATGCAACAATTTCAACAATTCAACAACAACACTAAAATTTCAGTGTCATTTCAATCCGTAAACTACCACACTGCTCTCAAACATACTATAATCAACATTAACAAACCATATTCTAACTAATTACATCATTAACAATCCAAAAAAACAAAAACAAAATCATTTAGACATTTTACCAAACACATAGTGTGCAATTTTCAAACAACTAGGTAATCTAACAATTTCTAAACCCTAAAATACCACATTGTACTCTAAACAAGAATGCCTAAGTTAATTCATCACTAACAATCATCAAAACTAGCATGTAAACAAAATTTATAAGAACCTAAAAATGTTAAATTTCTTATAAAATTCAAAAATTTCAACCAAATAAATGCAATTAAGTAGGATAATCATCACTTACTTGATATTGTGGGAGAAATTGACTTTGAATGGCACAAGAATGGTGAAAATCGCACTTGGAAGGGAAAATTTCGTGTTTGGAGAAGTTGGAAAAATGAGGAACTTTGTCTCTGTTGTGTTGATAAATGACTTAAGTTACGCTGCGTGAGTTAACTCACGTAACACTACTTAAGTCACGCAAGCAATGTAAGGTGCGCAAGTTAAGTCACGTAGCGTGACTTAACTTGCGCAGGGGTAATTTGGGAAATCGTGCAGGACGCGAGTGTTTTGTGCTGGGGGAGAGCAGAAATCGAAAAGTAATAGCCTTTTTAATTTAGCTTTGGGCTATACAAATGGTCAGCCTTAATCTTAGGCCCAATTGATAACTTACAGCCCAAACTGTCTAGCAAGAACATCCTTACTCATTTTATTTAGAGTTAATATCCTCCTTTTTTAACAAAAAAGAGTTAATTAATATTCTCCTATCAAATTTAATTCCTACAAAATTACAGGGGCCGTGGAGTAGAATTAACTTAGTGCAATGAAATAAAATAAACTAAAAGAAGCTGCTTGGTAGAGAGGCAAAAAGAAAACCAAACCAAGAACGGGATAGTGGTTGCACACTCAGAAAAATTGTAAGGAAAACAAAAGAAGCTGCATTCTGATGGGCTGCATGCAAGGTGCTGCGATGAAGGGGCTGTGTGCGGTGGGGCTGCGACCTTTGACGAGCAGTGGAGCTGCGAGCCTTTTGACTTGAGTGTCTCAGTTGAAGGAGTGCAGTTTCCCAAGAAAATATCTGTTTTTTTTAAGCGAAATGCTGCTTGCAGTGAAACCTATCTTCCCGAATGCATCACAATTAGGTTGTACTCCATAACTACAACTTTAGTGTTTTCCGCCAAAGGAGATCTAAGAGTGCAACTGTGGAATTGTACTATTTTTCATTCCATATACGTAGAGGGGATGTAATAGCATCAATAAATGGTCGTCCACTTTTTTTCCAATATTGATTTCCTTCTCAAACGCAGTTGCTTCTCATTGTATAGAATCTCAGCCAACCTTCATAAAATAAAAATTCACTACTACAAAATGTGGAAAAAATAACGTCTATTTTTCCGTTTGGTCATGTGTTCGAACCTCTCTGCATATGACTTTTAATTTTTTCCGTTTTTTATTAAGATTTCCTTTTTTTCTTGTTTTCATTCATCCACTTTTTACGGTTTTTAATGAAAAGTCTTTTTTTCCCATTAAATTGTAATTAATATTTGTTTGTTGGTGAAATTGTTATTAAAACAAAAACCACATCCGTTTCTCTTTTTTTTCAAGAATCGATCCCTTTCTTTTTTGATTTTTTTTTCTTTTTCCTGTCATCTTCCCCCAAACCCTTTTATTTCCTCTCTAAGAACTCAAACCCTCTTATCTGAAAAATTGGTTTTCATCTTCTCCCTAAACCCTCAATTATTACTCTATGAGAAAACCCTTCCTCAATTCTTCTCCGAGAAAAGTCAACCAGAGTCAGTTACTCCGCCGCCCCGTGCGGTCACTCAAGGGAATCAAGTGATCGTGATGAATCAGCAAAAAACAGGTTCAGATTTGTATTTGCTAATTCTGCTGTTGAAATAATATTTTTCTTCAGATTTTTTATTAGTATCGTTTATTGTTGTATTAGATGATGTCTTTCTGATTGCATTGAACTGAGACCTAAATAAACTGTTATTGTTAACTGCTGAATTCTAATTAATCGATGAACTAATTTCTGAATTCTAATTAATATTCATTATGTGATAGATAAGGTCTTCCTTCATTTTTTTCTTTGGATTTTGTTTTTTATAAGCCATCTAATTTTGTTTGGAGATGCCCTGACCTTTTTAGCTTCATAGTTTTAATTTTGTGTGGTTAGCTTATCTTAGTAAATAGTAGTTTTTTCATTGTTTTTTATCTTGCAAAGTAAACTGGTAGTCATATAATTTTTCTTTAAATAGTGTTTACACACATGTATGTCAATATCATAGTGAGGGGGTAAGGAGGTATGCTACACTTGAAATTGTGTAGCCTTTTGTATTTATATATGATTGGGTACCCCTATATTGCGTGAAGGGTATGATGGTGTCTATAGAAAATATGCTGGTATTAGTTAACATGTAGTCAAATTTACATGGGAAATGTCAATGAGTACCCTAAGGGCAACTCTTTAAGGACCTTAAATAATAAGTTTCTACGAAGCTTATGTAAGATTTTTCTTGAAACTTTGTTTTTGATTAATTTTTTCTCACTTTTTACCATCGTTTATAGAAGATTTTCTAATTAACTTTGACATTTATGTAGTGGACATTGGTGTTATTTGTCATTGATCCTATATCGGAAATCATATATTATTTGGATCCATTACTCATTGACTATATGAATTACCCAAAAGTGAAGAGTATGTTTGACACGTAAGTATATATATTTATATA
>Ga0228710_1006291_pt1 | contig 18096 bp, 15 predicted proteins | sample MedpolnodulmetaG_FD_177995 | JGI IMG/M metagenome (GOLD analysis project Ga0228710, IMG submission 177995) | Root nodule microbial communities from Medicago polymorpha collected in Santa Monica, California, United States - pink nodules | ecosystem: Host-associated > Plants > Roots > Nodule...
CTACGTGTGCAGGGCAATTTAATGTGTGGTGGTGAATATTTTCATATTCGTTGTTGTGCACACATACTGAACTTAATTGTCCAAGAGGGTTTAAAAGGGGCCAGTGAGGCACTGCATAAAATTAGAGATAGTGTAAAGTACATCAAAGGATGATTAGTAAATGTTTCAAGTTGTACAAAACATCTTGGTCTTAGTTTAATGTCTACCTGCATAAATATGCATTCCTTTAAATACCGAAAGTTGTTAACAATTTGTGTAGTACAATTACTAAGGTAACTTAATAATCAACGGATAAACCAATCAGAAGATTAACAATAAGCATAACCAAGTAGAAAGTAACAATCCATATAGCTAAATCCATACAATGTTCAACTAATGCAAGGCAAGCTCTGTAACTATTTTTAGTCCCAAACAATGTTCTGCAGATATAAAATTATAAGCAGTATAAACTGTATCATCTTATCTTAACACAAATGTTAAGATAATGCTAATGCAAACATAAGAGTTCAATAAAATACAAAATTCCAGCTTATCTAGGTTTATGATGATTATTTCAACAATAATAAGAGATGTGATGTTGGAGAAAATGAATGAAATTTGTCAAGTGACATTTAATTGAGGCTGAGAAGAACAATTACCTGGTAGAAGTCCAAGTTCAATCTTGCTGAATCCATTTGTAGTTGACCTCAATGCGCCGAATGTGGGCAACTTTTGGCCAAGTTTGAGGGTGTTTCATGCGGCACCGTTCTTCCAGCAGAGGACATTTATAGATTTCAAGTTGTATTAGAGAGGCAGGAAGCCTTTCCCCCGACATGTTCTCCAGCTTGGGACAGTCTATTTTTCTTAATACCTCGAGGGATGGGAGGTGGAAAAGCCCCCTACACTCCAACGTTAGCAAAATTGACATTTGAAATAGGTCTAGGGAGGTCAGGGAAGGAGGCAGCAAAACCAAACCCCCATTGGAGAAGGACTTGACACCATCACATGGACCTCCAATTGAAAGATGGATAAGCATGCTCATCGAAGTTATAGATGAGCTCCTCATTAATTTCTCGCAATTCCTGATGTAAAGGGATCTCAAGCTAGGCGGCATACCTCCTTCAGGAAATGTTTCCATCTCTAGGAAATTGGATATAGTCATCCTTTCTAACTTTGGGAGAAGTGTATTTGCGTGACAAGGTAATGACTTTAAATTAAGGCAGCGGGAGACATACAACGATGTCAAGTTGGGCGCGGACAATCCTTCTCTTGGGAATGATACAAATTCGGGGCATTCTCTAATTTCAATGTCAACGAGATTTGGAAGAACCTTCGAAGAGGAAAGACATTTTATGTTTTCACAGTTTCTGATAAAGAGATGATTAAGATTCAAAAGGGTCTCCAGCGAGAGGGTCATGAGAGAATCACAACTCCTATCTATACACATATACTGAAGCCACTTGTGTTGGTGGCTTTGTTTTGGGAAATTTAGATTTTTACAATTCTCAATGTACAAACTCTTTAAGGATGTAGGCTAATTGCCATGGCTTCAAAGACGGACTCTGTTATCTCTCTTCCTTTAATTTTTAATTCTTTCAATAAAAGGGGTAGCTTCTGCAATGCAACTTTATTGCTTTCATGTATCACTAACTTGCATATGACAGGAGCCCTTGGGAGAGAAGACACAAGCTGGTCGCATCCTTCAACCTTTATTGTTTCTAAAGCAGGAAGATGAGTTGGAAAATTTCCCCGTAATATGGGACAAGCAGTAATCACAAGGGACTTCAGTGCAGGAAAAGAAGCATATGACTCATGGGGATGATGCTACACTTCCCAAAATGACATATCATTAAACTTCAGATGCTCAAGGGAGGGAAAAGGTGTATCAGAGGGGTAATCATCATTCTTGAATAATTCAGGTTCAACAGTCCTCAACATACTAATTCCACAAATTGTCAAGTTCTTCAGAGAGCGAATTTGTCCAAGTGATGGAAGCATAAAGCAATTATGACAACCATATAAAAATAACTTGGTCAAATTATGGTAGGAAGGATGTCCAACCCATTCTGGAAATCTTGTGCCCCTGTATCCACGTATATCTAGCCTTTTCAAGTACTTGGCAGGCTGTAACTTGCCAAGTATATCCATCTCACTTTGTGAATTTTCAACATCGTCCGCAACATCTTCAGACCATTCCAACTCTAATTCCTCAAGGTACTTCTTATCCATTATCCTTGCATCCAACGCTTCAAAGCTGTTGTTAATATTTTCTAATTTCTTGATTGAAAGTGATCCGTGAAGATCTGAAAGTGTTCCCAGCTCCTTGATGCCTTTCTCTTCATGCTTGCCCACAACAAAGCAACTCAAATGTTGCAAACGATTTAATTTTCTCATTTGTCTAGGCATCTCTTGTAACTTACGAGTTCCACTTATATCAAGATGGCGCAAATTTACAAGATTATGCATATCATTAGGCAGCTTGGTTAGCCGTTCACAACAAATCATCTTCAAAGTTTGTAGATTATACATACTACACAATGAGTCGGGTAACGTCTTTATATATGTGCCAGAGAGATCCAAATAACGCAAATGGACCAGTTCACCTATCAAATCAGGCAATTCATAAAGATATGGATAGTTGTGAAATGACAAAACTCTCAAGTACTTCAAATTCGACAAAATGATGTGTGATGCCTTTTCATGGTTAAATGGAGTAGGTTTAAAATTGACTGTCAGAAACGTCCTGAGATATTTTGCTTTGCCAAACATGTCAAATTTTTCCAAGACTATATCACTGAACTCGCTAAATGATAAATGACAAGTCTTGGTACCAATCTTCGTTTCTTTCCCTAGTTCTTCTGTTCTGAAATAAAACTATCCACCTATCAATGTTGCTAAATCATGCAGTAGATCATGCATCACGAAACTCCTTCACATTCGGAGAATAATTAAAAAATGATCTTGAAGCTAAGCCATTAAAATAACCATAACCAACTTCTTCTAAAGTCTTTCCATTTTTCGGAGGTTGTAAAAGATCTTCGGCCATCCATAACAAGATCAAATCGTCCTTATCGAATTCGTAATCCTTAGGATACAATGAACAATAAACAAAGCACCGCTTCAAATAGGGAGGGAGATAATGATAACTAATTCTAAGTGCCGGAATGATCTTACTCTCATTTTCCCAGATGTTATCATTTAATATATTATTCCAATCCTTGATGTCACGTTTACCTCGCAACAAGCCCCCGAGTGATTGTGCTGCTAAAGGCAATCCCTTGCATTTCTTCACAATCTGTTTGCCATATTTGTGGATATCCATATGCTAAGTGGATTTTTCTGGAGAAAGACATGCATGGTTTGCAAACACTAACCAACAATCTTCATTAGTCAATTTCTTAAGATGGTAAGGTTGAAATGATTGGACCATAGTAGCAACATTTTCAATACGGGTTGTTACAAGAATTTTACTTCCCTTAGCTCCGTATTGAAAAGGCCTTATAAGAGAATTCCAACCATCATAATCCTCAATCCAGACATCATCTAGAACAATTATGAACTTTTTTCTTGTCAGCTTCTCTTTCAAATCTTGATGAAGGATGTTCAAGTTATTTGTGTTACATGCACTTCCCACTTCCTCCGCAATGTTCTTTGTAACCTTCAAAACATCGAAATGATCAGAAACACAAATCCATGCTCGAACATCAAATGTCTGCTTTATAATGTCATGATTGTACAAAGATTGGGCTAAAGTGGTTTTTCCAAGCCCACCCATGCCAACTATGGGGATCACACAAGTCTTATCATGATCATCATCTAACAGTAATTTGAGCATGGCCTCTTTGTCTTGATCCCTACAAAATATGTTAGACCCAACATCTAGAGAGGTTGATGGAGTCCTCCAAGAAGAGTGGTGAGTTGCAATATGTTGAAGACCAATAATATCTTTGAATTTGAGAATGTATTTAAGTCTAGCAGCCATGTCTTCCAACTTACGAACCATATCCCTTTCTTCAAAGTTGAAAAAGTGAATGTAGTAGTTAGCAGTACTCACCTCTTTGTTCTTCCAAGTAGTAGCAGCGTTGGTAGAGAGGTTATCCAAAAGATCATCAAGCCATTTGTTAACAGCAGAGTCTTTGAACTGTTTCTGTTCAGCATCGTTCAGCACAGCTTCAACAGCATAAAGAATGTTCTTCAACCTTTGGATCAAATTGACGTCAACTTTCTTCCCACGTATCAAGTCAACAAGCTCAGGAGAAGCAAGCCTGTCGAGGACAACTTCAAGGAAAGCAGACAGAAAAGCTTCACCAACAACCGCCACGGCCATGATCACGATCAAGAAGGTAAGTGATTGTAGCTGCAGTCAGTTTGCACTAAGTCAACTCGTTACTTTGTGAAACTGTGTTGCCGTTGGCATGTGTGGATAGAATACTGTCAAATGGGAAATAGTAGGTAGAGAAATTCTAATATGGTCACATGACCGAATAAAAAGTGTTTGGTCACACACACATAAAGAAATATTTTTTTTAATAGTAAAGAGGAAATTGATAAAAAAAAATGATTGAATATGTTAAGGATCATCTTTTTATGTGTGTGTGTCCAAACACTATTGATTTGGTCTTGTGACTATGGAAGAATACCTCATAGTATGTATAGCATGATTCCATAAAACGAGATTCCTTGTCAATATTTTATTCCTCATCTGTTTTCTTGGATTAAATATTAATATCTCTCTCTCTCTCTTTATTTTTTATTTTTATAAATAACCGAAGCATTTATTAATGATAAATGTCATTATAGATTTGGGGCCTAATAAACATGGGCACTTCTTCTAACCATGTCTCAGAAAAATGCTCTTCTCCCATCAAAAAACACTCTCTCCTAATCGAATGGACGAAAGTACTCATGCGTGACTTAAGTCAAGTTAGGTACTTTCAGCGTGAGTTAGCTCACACAGGCTATAAACTCAACGTGACTTAAGTCATGCTGTGTGCTGTTATAATACAGCAAGTCAAAAACATAACAGTCATTTGCAAAACATTTCAAAAACATTACCAAGTGCGATTTTCACCAAATTCAATCAAATCATGCAAATCAACAAGTAAATGTTGCTTATCCTATTGCATTGCTTCTTCTTTTTTGTTGAAATTTTTGATTTTTTTGAAGAAATTTTACAATTTTAGGTTTTTAGAAATTTGGTTTGGATGTTAGTTTTTGGGATTGTTAGGGATGAATTAAGTTAGAAATTGTAGTTTAGATGTTGATTAGAATGCAATTGGTAGTTTAGGGTTTAGAAATTATTATATTTTAAGTTGATTGAAAGTTGGACTCTAGATGTTTGATAAAATGTCTCAATGAAATTTTGTTTATTTTTTGGATTGTTAATGATGAAATTAGTTAGAAATTGGTTTATTGTTGTTGATTATAGTTAGTTTGACTGCAATGTGGTGGTTTATGGACTGAAATGACACTACCAAAATTTAAGGGTTGTTGTTGATTTTTTAGAAATGACACAATGTCCGTATGAAATAAATCATTGATTTTTTGTTTTTTTGAATTGTTGTGCAGATATGTCTCAAAGGCCTGATAGAGTTAAGAGAGGGAGGGAGTCCGCTACAAGTAGTACACAGAGAGAAAAGGAAGCATAATGCCATCCTCAGGCTGGTCGACGGAGAGGTGGGGGCATGAGGTTTGGTAGGGCTGATGATGCGGAGGGATCATCGACCCAGACGGGTGCGTCACAGATAGTAGACCTGACGCAGTATCAACAACAACAACAGCATGAGGCGTATCAACCTCAATATGAACAGCCTGACCAGCATGAGGGTGAAAAGGAAGCATAATGCCATCCTCAGGCTGGTCGACGGAGAGGTGGGGGCATGAGGTTTGGTAGGGCTGATGATGCGGAGGGATCATCGACACAGACGGGTGCGTCACAGATAGTAGACCTGATGCAGTATCAACAACAGCAACAACATGAGGCGTATCAACCTCAATATGAACAGCCTGACCAGCATGAGGGTGAGGCTCACCAACATGAGGGTGAGGGTTAGAAGGAGGCGAGGATAGAGTTTGAAGCTGGACCGCAGGGCTTTCCTAGGGGCCTTATGAGTTGTCGCTTCTACCGAACTTCGGTAAACACGTGGCATGTAAGCTATGGATCGATACCGAAGTAAGTCTAATTTCTTTCTTTTATTTTAATGATATGTTACTTATTATTTTACTTATTTCATGTTTATATTAGAATATTAAAATTTACTTATTTTAATGATTATTTTACTCATTTTCCTTATTTCATGTTTATGTTAGAATATTAAAATTTACTTATTTTACTTATTTTAATGATTATATTATTGCTTTATTATTTTACTTAAGAATTAAAATTTATGTTAGAATATTTCATGTTTATTTTACTTATTATTTTTTTAACGTTTTTTTTTTGTATTTTAGTTTCAATTGTCACATAGGGTGATCGGTGTCTCGCACGGGAAGAAGCTTAGGCTTAGTCACGTGACAGTGTCGTTGCCGGGAGAAGCAAATGACTGGTTCTGGAGGCCGGTGAATGATTCCAGTCTTGCCCCCTCCTTAGGACTGGGTACAACAACTTCTCTCACGGGTTCATATTTGCCTTGTTAGAGAGATGGCATGAGGACACCAACAACTTTCATCTGCCTGTTAGAAGATGACCGTCACACTAGATGATGTGACATGTCTTCTAGACATCCCAATCATTGGGCTCGTTGAGGAGGAGGAGTTAGATCATGACCATTGCATAGAGCTGCTACAGGATGAGCTACTTTATACAAAGGCGGAGGCGAGGGCTGAGGTAAAAACACAATGTGGTCCTCATGTCAGTTACACTAAACTGAAGAGCTGTTACGACTGACTGTTAAATAGGTGTAATCAGCTGGTGAAGCCTGCAACAGAGGAAGAGGCGGTGGAGTAGAGCGCTGTTAGGACCGCCTACATTAAGGCACTTTTGTTGCTCTTGCTTGGCTACACCATTTTTGCCGGCAAGAAAAGTAGAAGCGTTAATCTTCTATGGTTGCTTGCGCTTTAGGATTTGGACAGGTTGGGTGACTGGTCATGGGACGAGATGATACTTACTTTCCTATATGAGCAGCTTTCTCTTACCTCCAACTCAGTTGTTAAAGTCGTTGGTGGTTACATGACCTTGCTTGTGGTAATATATTCTTTTCTTATTTTTTAGTGGATCATAAATGTATAGTTGTTTGTATGATACTTGTGCTGATATAAATTTGTCTTTTTGTGTTTGTAGGGATGAGTTTTAGCGCACTTCAAGCAGATCGTTTCGAGGAAGCCTGAGCTAGACTACCAGCGTGCTGACCCGCTTGTGGGTAGATGGAAACCTCCAGGAGATTTTCTAATCCTGGACACTACAGAGGCGCAATTGATTTGATGGAGCATCATAATGTCATCTGGAGGTCGTACGAGTCTCGGCGAGATCTGACGCCTTTTCAGGACATTTGCTGGTACTCTGGATGGATCATGGCCGACAAAGACAAGACGTGTCGTCACTTGCTGAAGCGGGTTCTGAGGCAGTAAGGCTATATCCAGACCATTCCCAAACCTCCTACGACGATTGTGAATCTTGAGCCAGAGGATGTGGTTATGGCCTTCCAGGATTTTGTTGTCCATGTCCTTAGCCAGCAGGAGATGGGTGATCCAGTCCCGGAGGACAAGGTGTGGAAGCATTCAAAGAGGTACATCAAATGGTTCTACAATGTATCTCATCCTATTATGATCGCCCCTACGGCCTTTGCTGACTACATTGCTTTTGTTCCTCCCTACGAGGAGGTTATTGTTGAGCAGCAACGGGCAAGACAGCCTCCCGACCCATTCCAGATCATCAGCATCATCAAAGCCAGAGTGGAGAGTGCAATGGCGGTTCTTGATGTGTTTTCAAATCCACTCGTTCTCGGCATTATGGAGGGCATACGGTCCAAGTATAGCGTGCTGGAGGAGGTATTGATTCCGCGGAGGAGGACTAGGAGTCATAGTCCACAGGAGTTGGGTCTTATTTTATGACTTTTGTATATTTGTAGTTTTTTTATGACATTTTGTCTAATATGGATGTAATATATTTACACTTGTGATTTTGCGTTTTTATGATATTTCGCGTAATTTTGAGTTTTATTATGTGTATTTTAATTATGAGTGAATGAATGATTGAATGAATGCTTGAATGAATGATGAAAAAATGGATGCAATTGACTGAATGGATGTATGAATGAATTAAAGAATGAAAAAAAATAGGAAATATTGATTTTCTGGTGTTCTATTAGTGGACACAGACCCAGAGTGAGTTAACTCACGCATGTGTTAATCCTAGTGTGAGTTAAGTCACGCAGACCTGTAACCAGTGTGACTTAAGCCACGCTGCGTATAACACATGCGTGACTTAACTTATGTTGTCTGTATTTTCGTCAGTTTAGATGGGGATGAACAATTATTGATGGGAGAAGAGCAATTTTCCAAGTCTTACTACCCTCTAAATGGGCTTGTTTAGCTAGATAGTGTGCTACGCTGTTATTGTCCCTTTTGGTAAATTGGAATTTATAACTCTGAAACATAGCCAGATAACTTTTAATCTTCTTCACCATTTTGCCCCAACATCTGTAGTTGCAGAGATCTCCACAAATCTCCCTTATCACCACTTCGCAATCCGATTCTAAAATGATGTTATTGAAGCAACACTGGCTCGCCAATTCCAATCTGCGCATCATACATTCATAAAAAAATGGAAAATGCTAACTTGTCTCCTAAGAACATTGGGTAAGTCAATAAAAAAGTCAGGCCAAACATATCCTGTCGTTTTTGGATTTATAAATTGTTTGTATTTGGATTTACAAATTCTATTTTGAAAGAGAATATAATTGTACTAGGTTGAGTCACAACCAGGTCACTCTCTTTAAGACGTTTTATGACACTACCTAAAATTGTGCAAGGCAGACTATCAATATGGCACTAAGATCATTATTTAATACTGAAATCACTTGAATATGGTATTGTGACCACTTTATTATGGTGCTAAGACCACTCAAATATGTTGCTATCACCATTCTAATCCTTAAGTTCTCCAAAATATCAATATGGTACTACGACCACTCAAATATGGTGATACCACCATTTTGATTTTTTAAATTCTCCAAAAGTAAAAAAAGATAATGAAATAATATTTATATACCATAGTTTTAAAAATCAGCTCGGACCGGCGGTCGAACCGGTTCGACAGGGTACCGGTGGGTAGGTCGGTTCGAGCCATATGTTAGATCGGCCATGCAATTAAACAGGTGTAAATCGGTGAGATTCGTTAAAAACCGGTTAAAACCGATGACTCAATCGAATTTCGGTTTAATCCGGTTTAATAATTTTTTTTATATTTTCGGTCATTAATTAAATCATTATTCACAATTAATGCTAATTAAATGCGCAGTTCATTAGGCTTCAACTGCTTTGACTTTTGATTTTTTAGAAAATATCAAAATTTGAAAAAAATTGGGAGCAACAGGAAACGAACCACACACACCAAAGTGATTCAATGAAAACTTTACCACTGTAACTAGGGATGTCAATGGATATCCATGGGTACGGGTAGTATGATATCCGTCCCCACCCCGATGGATAAATATGGTACCTGTACCCGTCCCCGTACTCGTGCGGGTATCTCTATATAGGTAATCCACGGGTATTTAGATACCCACGGATATTTGCGGGTACCCGTAGATTGTTGAATTAAATTTATTTTTTTGTACAAAGAAAAATACTTCTTTATATTACCTACAAACTTCAACTTTTTTCTGTCATAAGCCCCGGCAAAATCCGTCACTTTTTTCTGTCACTATGCAGCCTGCTCTAACTGACTATTGAGAATATTACGAAAAATTTGAAAGGTGACGGTTTGGAAATAGATGAAATCTAAAGCTACAAGGTTTTAATTTTTTGTTGCTACAATGGAGGATAAACCCTTTACTTGGTGGAACAATTCTGTCAGATTTTACTTATCTCCTAGTCGAATTCCGGATTATCAGGGGCTCTATCCTCTGAAAATCGGAGGGTTAACATTAAAAAGGAAAAAACATTGACCTGTTTGAATTTGTTTGTGCTGGTAGTGCCTTGTAAAATCGTAGGCTTTAAGGAGTAAAAGTTAGAAAATTGATGTTCTGACTTCAAAAACGTCATATTAACATATGAAAATTCCTTAAAAGCCCCCAATGGTAGTTAACTGCTGCTTCGTGAGTTACATATTCAAGTCAGTGGCCATGATCCACACTATATCATCACCATCTCTCTCTCAAAATTTCAATATTTCACTCTCTCTAAAAAACTCTACCAATTCATCTAAATTTTTCTCCACTAAATCAGAAGTAAGTAATCACTTAGGTTATTGTCATAATTTTTAGTTAGTATATATGTTTATATGTTTATAATTTTAGTTGTAGTTTATTTTTTAGTTTTTGATTTATTTTTTTTAATAGAGTTATGTTGTAGATCTACAATGCTATTAACAAATATTATGAATACTTGTTATAATAGAGTATATTGCTTAAATTTATAAAAAATTTCGAATTTTATAAATTGTTTAGGGTTATTTTTATGATTTTTAGGGTTTATGTATAATTTTCACTCCAAGTGTTTGATGAAATGTTTCAATGAGTTTTTCATTGATTGTTTTTAATTTCTTATTGTGTAGATTGGAAACAATGGTCGGGTGGATCGACGTTCATGCACAATTCAACGGTGGAGAACCTCAGAGGTTGAATGTTCGGTGCCTTGGTGTAACTTTAAGAGGTCTCAAAGATGAACTGAATGAATTCAACCAAGGAGTTAACCCCCGGAGACACGAGAAGGGTGAAATACGTTCGGTATAAATGTCCAACGCTCGACGAGGGGAGAATATCATCTAGTTGGGAGGAATTAACGAACGACAAAAACGTGACGAGCATGTTTTGGGAGCACACCATGTTCCAGTGGATCGTTATGTGCGTAACATTGCTGAGATCAACTGAAGATATTATCAACAGTTTGATTCTGCTAGAAGACCGTGATTAGGTAGGGATCGTGATTACGTAGGGAACGCACCTTCCAACTACAACAATTGTCTTACCCCGAAATGGAAATTCAAACTTGTTAAACGCCAGTTCCCAAACATTCACCCGACAGTTCTATTGTTCCATTCAAAAGATTAAATTCTTGTTAGGCTGGTTTAGTGAAGGTATTGAAGTGTCAAATAATGCACCTCATTCTTTTGAACTTGAATACCATCATTTAAATCAAGCCTAAAAAGAATTTAATCTTTTGAATGGAATAATAAAACTTCTGGGTGAATGTTTAGTCCTGGTGTTTTGCCAATTTGAATTTACCATTTCAGAGGTAAGACAATTGCTATAGTTTGAAGGTGCAACACGAACGTAATGATATGACATTTTTAGGAACATGTATTATTGGGAATCAACTATATATGTTATTATATCGAATTCCTTCATATAAGATGAGTGTCACGGAATGCACCTCATTTTTTATGTGATGACTCGTCTTATATGAAGGAATTTGATGTGATAACATATATAGTTGATTATGCATAATAGATGTTGTGTTGAATGGAACAATAAATTATTTATTAACTTTTCGAATTTATTTATTCATTACGCAATTTTTATTCGAATTCACGTTAGATTTAATCAGTCTTTATTCGAATACGCAATTTTTAATCGAAATTATTCAATACACGATTTTATTCAAAGAACCATAATGTCAAGCAAAATGTGTGCGACATATAAAAAAAAACATAAAAAAAGATCCAAAACAATTAGGCATTAGAAGCCATTACATTTAATCATCTTCCTCGTCGCTTAACTCAATCGGGTTATCCGCTACAGTCCATGCGGCACCTGCTTTTGGTTGAGGACCAAAATAACATGTCCTCCCACTCCTCCTCAACCTCGACTGATTGTACATCGGCACCTTCGAATCTTTTTTTTTTTTTTCGGAATTATCACAAACAATTATGTGCATGTCATAGGCGATCTTTCTTTCTTCTTCTCACCCTTCTTTTTTAATTGATTAGCATCGCCCTGTTGCTAAGACATTTCTACACGATGCAAACATCGGATCAAAACATTTTCTAACACAATTTCTAATGTCTAACAATTTCTAATACCTAACAAATTCTAACACAATTCTATTCTAAACAACATATAACAAATCAATACCGAATCATCATCAAATCAAAATAATTTCTAACAATTTCAAATACCTAGCAATTCTAACAATTTCTAACATTTTTTAACACAATTCTATTCTAAACAATATATAACAAATCAATACAAAATCATCATCAAATCAAAGCAATTTCTAACAATTTCTAAAACCTAAATAGGTCAAAACAATTCCAAAATATCTAACAATTCAATAACAAAAACCCAATGCAATAGGATTCAAAACACTTACTTGATTACGTGAATAGAATTGGCTTGAAATGGCTTATGCTTGGTGAAAATCACACCTAAGAAATCCAAAAATGCAACAATGGAGTTTTGGAAACTCCTATGTCTGTTCTGTTCTTATAAACAGATCAACGGTAGTTAACTACGGCTGGCACCAACGACTGTTAACTGTTGCCGGATTGCGCAACGGTAGTTAACTACCGCTGGAGGCTTTTAAGTTTACAAGTGCTATTAGGAAGATATGTATGTCAGAAAAGCAATTTTCTAAAAGTTAAAGCCTTAGTAATATTGGTGTAGGAAGTTGGCTGTCAAGTAAGCAGATTTTGGCTGTCAAGTTGGCTGTCAAGTTAAACCCATGGTAAAAAGATTTTGGAAGTAAAAGGAAGCAAACCTAATTTTACCTCAAGGGATGATGCCCTTTTCCCCAACCCGGCGGACCACTACTTCCCCCAAAAGCCACTGGTATATACCTAAAGGGATATAAAGAGCCTAGAGACTATAGAAGCAAAAAAGAAGAAGAGAAAAATGGGGAGAGAGTGGGAGGAGATAATGTGAAGAAAAGATGAAGTTTGTGAGGGTATTTATAGGTGGTTTAAGGTAGCATAGCACTTAATGAGGTCAAAAAACGTGAAAAAACTTTAAAAAAAAAGTGTAAAAACCATTAAAATGCATTGACCACCGTCCAAAAAACGTGTGTTCTTGAGCTGTAACCACCGGCCAGCTAGCGCGAGTTAACTCACGCTAAGCTATAACGTGCGTGAGTTAAGTCACGTAAGGGCATTTTAGACATTTACTTTGGAAATGAGCGAAATAGTTTGGGTAAAGAGCAAAATTCAAGAAATTCTCAGATTTTGGTATTAAACGGCTGCCCAGTCTGCAGAATTATGAAAATTGCTTTTCCCACGTAAAAAGTTGCTTATAAACACATGGAAATGACTAAAAAAACCTGCGGTAATTTAGTTACAACTCGATTTTCTCTTTTGAAGTAGTGTAATTGTTCATTTATCTAATCTTGGAAAATCTTGTGCTTAGGTTAGAGCTTTTAATATATTTTGTTTTTTGAAAGAAAAATATCAAGTGAAAAAAGATGGTAATGAGAGTAGAATTTTACAAATTTGATTGAAATACAAAGAAATTGGGAACAAAACCTCATTAAGTGGCTGGATCGGATCGGCATATGAATTTATTTATAATGTTGATCTGATTCATGTTTACATGAAGTTAACTGAAGAAAAATAGTATTATATTAACAAACAAAGAAAAAACATATATAGATTAACAAAATATTCAACTTAATTTAATCACAGCAAGGGATTAAAATTATTTAAAAAAAAATTTTTTAAAAAAAAAAAAAAAAGTCAGGGCAGGATATGTAGTTTTGTTTTGATGCTAGAATCCAACTGACAAAGTAGTTGAGGTTATTGCAGATCTGCTAGGCTAACACCAGCTCCATATCAACTTTGGGATAAGGAATCTTGAAAAAATTGCCAAAATCTTGAGTAATCATCAATATATAAGGTTTGTAACATGAATCATTACCATTAGACCATATGTAGTAGTCCTAAAGTTCATTCTCTACGCCCCTTTTCCAGAATATTGATTTTCATGATCCAACCAACCCCTTCTTGCGAGCATAGATGATAATCATGAGAAACATAATAGCAGAAAATACTCCTGAGAGAATAACTACCTGCAAGTAAACATGATTATATGTTACTCTACCTAGTTAAATTCAGCTTAACTATAATATGTGTGCACATAAACAGCAACAGTTTTCTTACCCATTTGAACATGTATCCATGGTCATCGTTCCAAGTATATGGGATGTTCATGCCAAAAATACCAGCCACCAGAGAGTAGAAAGCTAGGCAAACAGTTCCAGAGCTAAGAAAGAGCTCCAACTGCACGAGTGTTGAAGAGAATGGGTACAAACATTTGAAGGTTTAGCGAACTTTTAAGAAAAATATTTTGTACAAAAATACTGATGGAAGACATGCACGAAAGCAGAAACATAGAAGGTACCTGAATAAGCTGATTACGATGGTTGTCAAGCTGCAAAATAGACGAACAAAAAAATTATCCATATTACACCCCCTTCACCAAATACCTATTGTTATTACTAGTAAATAAACTGCTAGCTACTTACTTGAATGTTAATGTAATCTTCGGTATCATCGATATACTCTCGCAGCTTTAAATGAAAAGAAAAAGGAAAGTAATTAGACCAATATGATATCAGGCTGCTATGTTGTAAAGATATCTACAAACAGAAAATTCAGAGTTCAAGGAAAACCAAATTAAGAACACTAGCATATCAAAGAAAAGATCCAACTATAGTTTGATTCAATATAAGAGCATATCAAAGAAAAGATCCAACTATAGTTTGATTCAATGTAAGAGCATATCGTCTCATAATTCTTTAAACTAATGAGACAATTTTAAAAATCATTTTACAAAGAAACTTCTCAAACAAAACAAATTTGGAGCATAACAAAGACCAGAATGAAAATATATCCTCTGTTCACCATTAATTTCACAATACCATTAATTTCACAATATTAATAAAATATTATGTAAACATCAATAGTATCAATTTCCTCTAAAAAAAAGAAATTGAGAGTATCAATTTGGTTAGACTTCGCGATGCTTACAAATCTAAAAGTAAGTATCTACCCAAAAGGCCAAGCCTTCATATCACTGTCTAGTAATTAGATTAGTAAAGAGGACAAAGGCTCCTAAATTATGGGGTGAAAATGTAAAACATGACTTTTCTTCATATCTACAACTAAACAGTTTTATAAAACACTTCATATCACTAAGGCCTAGCTTAACTGGTAATGCTGATATTGCTAGACTAGACACCTTCACTCTGGTTTCGTAGTCGTGTGAGAGAATTTCAGGTGGTGCTTACCACTTCGTCTAAGACCAAAATAAGTACTTCACATCTGGCATTGATCTGCCCTAATACGAAAAACTAAAATTTACAGTTCCCTATGGCAGACATATAAGATTCACAAGGAGACGACACTTACTGTGGTTAATTTGTTTAATGTGCCATCAATTTGCATGAAATAAGCCTGCAAAAAATGAACAAAGACAATATATCAGTTTCTTTCATTAAAAACATGGAAGATCCTTTCTAAATATTTTTAAAGCAAATAATGTTATAACCTCAAGTAACATTTCGAGCTCTTCAACATCATTTTCATCTAAACGAACTGTTACAATACTTGCTCTACTTGCTCTGGATATCCTTGATCCTACGGTTGGGGAGGCAGCAAACCAGTTTGCATGACCTGATCCACTAACTGGCGATGCTGAACCTGCCTTTCTAGACAAATATAGGTCAGCCATATCATCATCATCATCCAGCAATTGTTCAAGCTCATCTCTGACCTGTAACAGATAACAATAACTGGTGATGAGCGACGGAGAAAGGAACATACGTTGTATTTCAGTTAAAACTGATCTAGGCGCACATTAAAACAAAACACTACTACGGTACTACCTAATTATAAGAAAGCAAATATTTCGAGAATGGAAAATTTATCATATAATTATTAAGATATCGATAATCCTACTTAAGTAGGTTAAATTTCAAGGCCAAAAGATCAATGACCATCTCCAAGCACAACGTGTAGAATATAATCACAAAAAGAAAATGGTATTTTTCCGGTCATAAATTTTTCACTGGCACAGGAAAACTCAACATACCTTTTGAACCCGAGCAGTCAATCTTGTCATTGCACTCTTAAGCTTACGAACTCTGTCCAAATTACGACTACTAATCTGCAGAGTAATATAATTAAAAAGTTCATAAAATTGAGCAAAATCAACAATTTCAGAAACATAAAAGTAACAGATTCCTCAAGAAGGTCAAACATGGAACTAGAACATCCACATTTTGAGCCAACAAATAGAAACCATGTAAGGGAAAGCATCCATAATTAGAACTAACACCTCAATGATGATAAATACAAGAAATTAAAAGTAAAAGATATCTGAACTGAAGGAAAGAAAAATCTTCTCAACCACTTTTAACGAAGTTCTTATTTGTTAGCTTATTCTATATCTGAGGAGGGCTCATGAAAACTGAAACACGATAAAGGATTCAATTATATGTGTACCTTGGAGGTAAGTTCATCTAATGCAGGATATGCAGCCATCTCCAACTCAGTTGTACGTGCAGCAAGAAAACTACAAATGGCTTCTAAAGCTACCTCCAGTGCACGGAACTCAAACGGTGACTCTACAATAAATAATTTAGATAATTCAGATACGGGAACGAAAACAATGTTTGAGAAGAATCAATTCTAACAAGTTCTTTAGAAAGGGCATTATATGGTGCAAATGGAAAAGAAATGTCAGAGAGTAAAAGACGCAATCAACTATTTTTTTACACAGTTAATCTTTAATAACATACCATCTTCTTCAGCAGCTTCGTTATCGTGTTGACTACCAAGATATTCTTTACCATCTCCTAGTTGTTGATGAATGGCACTCAGTTTAGGCAATCGCCTCTGCAGTTCCTCAACAACAGGGACCACATGTTCATCTGTTGGATCTCGCAGCAATACCTATACCACAACTTAGTTACCGTTATAATGCGGAAGTAAAAGCCATCTCAGTCTCTACGAAGAATTAGGCATTCCAAAGGTTTGAACAGAGATTCACAAATATACAAAACGGTTAAGAGAACAGAGTAAAACCTATTGAGTCCAACTCTAAAGTATTCTATAGCTCTATCAAAATCTGTCCATTTCACTAAATTAATAATGAAATTATGTAGTTAGTATATTCTTGTACAAAATAGTTAAGATTGATGCCATCACATTAAATAAAAACTTGGATACTATAACATGAAAAACAAGCCAACAAGTGGGTTACTGTCCTTTGTACTCATTTCTTACTAATAACAAGTAGTTATTTAATTTGTTCCAGGTATATGTGTCGTAAACTGCATGGATCAGATAAGATACTCAGAGCATACCGCATCTACCATTCCTCCACTGCTCACACCTCAATGCTCAATCAGTACAAGCTTTTCAACTTTTATTTTTTGAGAAGGTAAGCTTTTCAATTATTAGTAACCAAAAACAGCTTGTTCCTTATTAAAGATAATTAAAGTTACACAGTTTCAAAGTTTTTTCTTTACAAGATATAAAGGATAGGAAGCCATAGTGCTTCAAATCCCGCTCCTTCAAAAGTGGAGACGGTGACATTATGCATTAACAGAGTGATTTTCAACCTATTTTTCTTCATTGTAACATGCTTTAAATAAAGGTTTTGGCTAACAAGTACCATAAGGGTACATGCTAACTAATAAAAAATGGAAATTTTGTATTAAAAAGAACAATTTCCACGACAATACTATACTTGATTATTTAATGTGCGCTTACGACACTTGTAGTTACTTTTAAGATGCAAATACAAAATGAGGTTATACAGCAATACAGTGAATTCTCATCATACTATGTCAAGAAAAACATAAAATTTCATTCACCATCAATCAACAAATTGACACATTGAAAGAAAAGCCGACTAACCTCATCAGCAGTGATAATCGCCTTGATATGCTGAAACACAAAATCATAAAAACAAAATAAGAACACAAAACAAAACATTAAAAAAAAAAACAAAAAAAAACCAA
>Ga0228710_1006292_pt1 | contig 18092 bp, 13 predicted proteins | sample MedpolnodulmetaG_FD_177995 | JGI IMG/M metagenome (GOLD analysis project Ga0228710, IMG submission 177995) | Root nodule microbial communities from Medicago polymorpha collected in Santa Monica, California, United States - pink nodules | ecosystem: Host-associated > Plants > Roots > Nodule...
ACACTTTTTAAGGCATGAACGGACTTTGGTACTATTTTTTTTAATCATACATGATGGAACATATAATGTGAATGAGGATACTCAATACGAAATCATGAAGTCACAAGATAAATGTAGGAAGCTAGCCTATTGCACTTGCTTCTTGCAACAGTACTAAAGTAGGCTTGTTTTAATTGATAACAAAGTAGTGGTTTTATTTAGTGTGACATACTTGACTGTGTGAGGGCTAAAGATGTTTGATTGTAGATTTTGTATAGTTTGATTTGTTGATCACATTATCGGGTGTTATTTTTTGGTTTAACACCATACTTTGTATATTTGATTTTTGGTTTGTATTGAGTGTGTGTGGAAATAATGAAATGTGAACTAAACTTAGCATAGTATCCAAGAGAACAGGTAGAACAGGTAGTAGTATGAATAATATGTGACAATAAAGTAGCTAGATGACTCTAGGATACTTTGAATATGTTTATGTGAATTATAGTTACTGATTTTGCTTCTTTTTCTTGTACCTTTCTGCAAGGGAATGAGATGTTCAACATCAATCGAATTGAAAACTAACACAAATATCAACTAAAGAGAATAAACTTTAATATTTTATTGATATTTAACTGAATTCAACTCACTAAACCTATGATTGATAAAAAAAAAGAAGCAAATTACATTAAATTTTTAAGTAAAATTTGACTTTATATTGCAGCATGTCATCATGTACAATTTTATAATTCCTAAAAAATGTACAATTTGTAAATAAAGTGTTGAGTATTTTAATTCAAAGAAGAATGGTTCTATAGTGTTTTGCATATTGTAGTTCTGTGAGTATATAAATACCAAAAACCTTTGAAGAATATTAAAAAAAATCTTTGAAGAATTGTCAAAAAATATATATTTGTAAAAAATAAAAAATGAATGTTTACAATGTGTTTAACATATGGTATTGAACAAGTCCATGCAAGTATAATTTTTTTCCAACTACAATTGGGATCATGGTATGTAAACACAATTGAAGAAAATATATGATACTCTGATGGTTGGTGAATGTATGTTTTATTAATTAAATAAAATATAAAGACATAATTAATATATCATTAATTTTAAATTAAAAAAAATTAAGTTTAATTGTTAGTTAAATCAAACATAACTGATTTTCTCTCATTCTCATGAATTTAACGTGACTCTTGGCATCATGTATTTCAACTTGCACATAATAAATATCTTCCTTACTATTAATGTATTAGGCATGACTCTTTGAGTTGTGCATATCATATCATGTGAGAATATATTATATATATTATAACTACACTTGTAAATTTTAACTCATGTCACATTTATGTATTATGATTATCTATCAAATAGTTAGTTTTTTAAAATAATCACATAAAATTTTGTACTATGATGTTACGAACAAACTATAGATAATATCAATTCTCACTTTGAAATTAGACGAAAATATCATGTGAAAATATACTATATATATTAGAAATACACGGTGATCGTAAATTTTAACTCATGTCACATTTATGTATTATGATTATCTATCAAATAGTTAGTTTTTTTTAATAATCGCATAAAATTTTGTACTATTATGTTATGAACAAATTATAGATAATATCAGTTGTCACTTTGAAATTAGACGAAAAACATCAATAATGTTAATTACTTATTTGGCTTCCGATATGTCTTCATTTATTCTTTTGTATTTTCTAACTTCATTTCTTTCTTCTTTCTCATATATGAATAAAAAAAAGACATTTTTGTGGGTACCAAACATATTTAGTCTCGAATTGTTTACACATATTGTTATAAATATATTTATTATTAAAAAATATTTATTATTTTACTTTCAAAAAAAATATTTATTAATTCTATATTTTTGTATATTTTGATTTTTAATAAATATTATGAATTTTTTTTAGAGATTAGAATGAAACTTTGCTTTTTTTAAGGAGAGGAATAAAACTTTACTCTAAAATCAAAATAAGAAAAAAAAATTCAAATCAGTAATTAAAATCTTAAATATATGTTAAATTAGTCTTTAGCCCTCAAAAATAAAAAATGTCAAATTAGTCTTCTTATAGATGCCAAAACAATTTTTTCGTAGATTTTAAAACAAATTATTATTTATTAATTTTTATTTTTGTATATTTTGAGTTTTAATTTTTTTTAGAGATTAGAATGAAACTTTGCTTTTTTAAGGAGTGGAATAAAACTTTACTCTAAAATCAAAATAAGAAAAAAAAATTCAAATTAGTAATTAAAATCTTAAATATATGTTAAATTAGTATTTACCCCTTAAAAATAAAAATGACAAATTAGTCTTTTTATAGATGCTAAAACAATTATTACGTAGATTTTAAAACAGATTATTTCAGTTGATAAAATATTACATTACATATGTATGAACTGTGGTTCGAACCCCATATTCTCTATTATTATTCTCTCTTATTTAAGTTAAAAGGTGAATTTTTAACCACTAGATTACTTGACAAAAAAATAATAATTTCATGTTAACGTATCCATATTTTTTTGTAGTAATGTAAATGTTATATATTATCACATTTAATATTAAAACTACGATATATAAAAAATGAAATGGTCGCATGAATTTGACTTGATGGTGCATATTAAATGACGAGCAAATTTTATTGTTTAACAAAATTGAAAGTTATAATATATTTTACAATTGATGGAAGAAAGTTGATCGTGTATCCCATATTCCAATCATCATCACTCGATCTTCTGCACGTGTCTTTCTGTAACGACATTCCCATATGGAAAATAATAATTTTATCGCTTAGACACTCTCTTGGATTCCAACACCACTCATAATACAATACATACAAGCTGATAATTTAGGTATTAGATTTACACAAAAATCATTATAATTTATTAATATAATTATTAATTCTAAACCTTTTAAATTAGTTGATTTCATTTCTATTTTCGTTTTCATTGAATCATGATTCTTGCATTTCATCTGGATTGTTGGTTATGATTTGTGATAATTTAGTTATTAGGTTTTTACAAGTTTTGCACAAATTTAATTTCTATTTCTCATATTTTGGAATTTTATTTGAGTCAACGATTTGCATTCTGTTTTGTTTATTTCTAGATTGATATTAGGAAATATATTTGTTGATTTTCTTCCTTATCTTTGGTCCATTCCTTGGTTTCTTGGTGTCAGCTAAGCTAATGTAGTTGGGTGTATGAGATTATGGCAACGATTATGATGCTATTGAATATCATTATCAGCCACGTCGTAACAAGGTGATCAACGACAAAAAACGCTATGTCAAGAGGTAACTTTGGTTACCAAGAACTGTTGCAGGAAGAACTTATGCTTCACATGGTTGTTAAGAACCATGTAATTGTCGAACATAGTTGTCTGCCAATTTAGTCTGGACGCTTATGCGTTACTTTTAGTACTTCAACATTTTCAAAATCTTGTTGTAATTCGTAACAATAAAAGTTGATTATATAAATTTGAAAATAACTTGTGTTTATAAACATTACGGAATTCCAAAATAAATTAAGATTATTATTTGTTTACAACGGTCTTCTGTTTGTCTCCGTGCTCATTTTGACGTGTTTTAATTGATCCATTCTAATCGTTATTGTTTGTTTGTGTTGTTGCTTGTATACTTTGTTCTATCTATGTTTTTGTTTCATCACTCCCGTCGACAACAATTTAGTTTTATACTACATAGCTATCATTTGTAAATCTTAGTAAACGGCCAGCTCCAAGTATGAAAAAGGTTATTTTCAAGGTCTAGGAAGAAGTGTGTTGGCATGTATTCCTTTACCCCACAACACACTTTGAAATAAATTGTTGGGAAAGACATGGTGATAAATGAACGTGGATTGGATGGACCTTCGACTAGATGTTGAACAGTTGGTTTGATATGGGTGACACCATTCTTACAGAAACGAGTGGATTAACAGAATAATTTGAAAAATAATTTTGTTGTGTTTTCACTTAAAAACATAACTTTTAACAAGCAAGACATTAACAAACAAGACAAGATGATTATAAAGTAATTATATAAAATCAAATTTCTTAAAAAATAAATGGATAATTTAAAACCAAGAAGGTCAATGGAAAATCTGATTGAAATATTATCAAACTTTATAAAATGAATAGTTATAAAGTGACAAAAAAAAGGATTAAAAGGTGGAAACAAAATCCCAACAAACAATCCTGGTAGGTCCCAGATAATCATAGACATGACAATCAGTGATCAAATACAGATTTCCGCACACATGAAGAGCTGGCAATTCGGGCTACCCGGCCCACGTCAGGCTGGTCCATGTCGGCCCCGGGTTTTTTCAAGCCGGGCTAAAAAGCCCCGGATGATTAATGGGCTCCAAAATTAATGTCCAAGCTCGACCCTTTGCGGGCAACGGGCTTATCGGGCCGGCCCGATTAATAAAAACTTTTATTTTTTTAAGTTAAAATAATAACATTTTTTTTAAAAAAAAGTCTCGAGTACTTTATAATGTTGCTTCATAACTTTTAGTGGACTATATACTCTTACAAACTTTCAAAATGATTATTATTTGTTGTAAAATAATGCAGCTTGTGCTAAAAATATCAAGGACTAATGCTTTTCTAATAACCTTGTTGCAACCAGGGACTAAATTCTAATGTGCTTTGTGAATGAAATTGAAAGAGCAGTGAACAAACTAAACAAAATGAAGGTGAATTAATACTACAAAATTAATATTAATAAATTTTAATAAATATTATATTAATCTAGGCTACCCGGAGCCCGGTCGAGCTAGCCCGCCACGGGCTTGGGCTTATACGGGCTCGGGCTAAGAAGATCCAGTTTAAAACGGGCCTAATTTTTTATGTTCAAGGCCGACATTTTTCGGGCTTTTACGGTCCGGTTCGTTTTGACAGCTCTACATGAGATCGAGTACAAGTAACGATCAACAGATATCAAATTATAATTGACAAAATAAAAAATAAAAATAATAATAATAAAATCAAATCAATCCAGTTATAAATATAAAAATAATTTAAAATATTCTATAAAATAAACCATATTTTATTGATGGAAAATGTAATGTGAATATGTAGGAAGCTAGTCGGTTGCACCTGCTTCTTGCAAAAGTAAAAGAGCATGCTTGTTTTCTACAATAACTGACAATGCTGCAGATTTATTTGGTGTGACATGCTTCATTGTGTGAGGGCTAAAGTTGTTTGATTGTAGATTTCGTAAAGTTTGATTTACCGATCACATTATTTGGCGTGTTATTTTTTGGTTTGACACCATACTTTGTATATTTGTTTTTTGATTTAACCTATTGTATTGAGTGTGTGTGGAAATAATGAAAAATGTAAACTCAGCTTAACATTGTATCCAAGCAAACAAGTAGAAATATGAAGGGTGCTTTGAAGATGTTCATGTGAGTTATATGTTCTTGTTTTTGCAAACATCAATCGAATTGAAAACTACCGCAAATATTAACTGAAGAGAATAATCTTTAAAATTCTATTGACATTTAACTGAATTCAACTTGTAAATCATATGATTGATCAAAAACAAATTACATTACATTAAGTTTGCAAGTAAAATTTTACTTTATATGTCAAACTGTCAAGTACAATTTCATAAATAAAGTGTTCAATACATTTAATTCAAATAAGAATGCTTCCATATTGTTTTGCATATTCTAGTTATAGGAGTATATATGTAATAAAAGCCTTTGAAGAATTTTGTCCAAAAATCTATATTCGAAAAATTAATAAAAAAATGAATGTTATAGTGTGCTCAAAATATGTTATTGAACAAGTCCGTGCAATTATTATTTTTCTCATCCCCAATTGGGATCACAACACACAGACATGAGAAATGATTCTATAAGTTGATTTATTAAGAGCCGCCAAGTTAAATTAAAATATTATTATTTTCGTAGTTTCATCTCAAATTTAAGCAAAATTTGATCAAAGAAATTGATGTACGATTCAAATTTTGATCAAGTCAATCTGAGCCATATAAGAAGGTAAATTTTATGGTATACTCAATAATTCGAGTGTATCTGTGCACCAAATACTTAAATTAATTAGTTAAATGAGTTGTTTTTTTGAAAGAAATAAAAAACATTTTCTATCATTTATAATCATATGTTCTATCATTTTCTACCATGGTTCCGTTAAGCATGCACCCCTCAAAATATATGTCCAATTTGGACCACAAATTATAGTCATCGGATTAATATGCCACCACAATAATACAGTACACCTTACACATTTGATTTTTTTTCCACTAAAATTTCTTCTTTGATTCTCTCTTTTCCCATGGCAAATGGTACAGTTGTTTTCTCCCTTATTTCTAATTTACACAATTTTCCCATTTCAATTGTAGTGGACAAAATTTTTTCCACTAAAATTTATAGGAGTATATATGTAGTAAAAGCCTTTGAAGAATTTTGTCCACTAAAAAATGTTTTCTCCACCAATGCTATTGAAAAATGGTACAATTTTTATTTTTATTCCCATTTCAGATTTAACATGTTTTCTCATTCTTATTAAGCTTTGTGTAAGCATGAATCATTCGATTTAATTTGTAATGATATAAAGAAAGGAAAGCATTGGAAGTTTATCTAATTTGGAATGGAAGCAAAGAAAATGAATGAGGTTTTAGCACCGAGAAAAAAGTGTAAAATAAAAAAAATTATGAGGGAAGCAGAAACTAATGTCAACAAACAAATGGATTCATTTCAAAATACTAATATGGAGAAATACAAGAAAAATCGATCCATTTTCTGTTTTTGTTGCTTTTATTTCCAGATTTTGTTTACTCTAATTATTTCCTCTTTTTTGTTGTTTGTTTGATTCAACATGGTAGAAGTTAACTTTCATCCATCTTTCTATTAAAAGAAATAATCATTTTAGGATTGTTTGTGTTATTTTGTTGACTGAAGTTTGAGTTTCCATGACCACACATAACACTAATTCATGGCAGAGATAAGAGAGATTAGTATCTGGTACTGACAATACATCACAATATCTATAAGCTACTTAATCCAATGGTTCTTAAATATTGGTCTAAGTTGGACCAATACATTCATGGGTCCAAACTATACAAACCCAGAAACCATATATGGATGTATGTTCCACAACAGGAGGCACCAATCATTTGCTAAAATTAGTACAAGTTTAAACGTTTACAATGACAAACAGACCAAATATATACCACAATACATATCATTTCCAATTTGAACATTGCTGTTTATTTCCCTTGTTACAATGAAGATCCTTAACAACACTAAGAGGGGATTAATTAGAATGTGGTCACAGGTCACTAAAACCAGGATTACTCACTCATCTAGGAATTCCTAAGGTAGCTAAGTTGCCAATTTGGTAGGTAATAAGCCGAGTTACTTTAAAATATACTCCTAAAGTGAAGAACTACATTCCAATAAATGGCTAATGAGTAAAGGCTTCCAAAAGAAAAGTACTGCAGACAACAAAGTAAAAGCAAAATATGCAAGACAACGCAAAGCCTACATAAAAAAAAGGACACATAATAGTGTCACTTCTGCTTCTTATTTCCCGGTATAGATCGGGTCACAGGAGCTGGTGCCTTCCTTTTGGCAAAAGCATTAGTTCTGCTTTCGTCTTCGTTGTCTTCATCATCGTCATCATCTAAAACGCCACAGGAGTCGGTGGCTTCATCTTTGGCAATATTGGCTGCTTTTCTTTTTTCAGCAGCCAATTTGGAATGCAATCTCCTTTCAACGGGATCATCTGAAAGCACTACATTGGATTGCCGTGATACTTTTGCACCTAGACCAAGCCTACAAAGACACGTGATAGTACACCATACAGTAGTTATATACCAAAAGTATTTGCAGAAGGAAAACGGTCAACAATTTAACGACGGTGGTGTTTATACTGACCTTTGAGGTCGACCCTCCACATCCACATTTGTTGTTTCATCATCGGCAGATTGGCTCATATTTTTTACCCATACCTCAGCCTGCCAATCAGAACAACATACAAGTAACTCACAGCAACATCAAGAAATTTACAATATTTAATAAAATCCCTTCTAGCTTATCACTAAAATTACAAATTAAAACTTCTGAGAAAAAGGGAGTTTGAAGGAAAGGAACACTTGAATTTTCCACTCACCTCAGTTGGTGACAATTTTCCACTCATCCTTTTTCTTTGAGGATGAACGTGAGAATGTAGATAAAAAATTAAAATGCAAATCCAAATAAACCATAAACTGGATCATACTTAAATCCAACATAATCAATTGAAATTTCAAAGAGATCAAGAGCCACGACAAAGGAGTCTATGTGAAAATAGAGGGTAGAGGCAATGCCGGGAGCTTCCATGACAAATAAATAATTTTCCCAATCTTTACAAGTTAAATTACAGTTACCAATTTTTGAAACACTGTCAACACTCTTCTTGTTTTTGAACATCATAAGCTAAGAGTAACTAGGACCAAGTTTAGATTTTATTGAAGCTCAAACACTCTTCTTCTTTTTAAATGCATCCTTCTAGGATATCTTTTTTATTTTACATACAAACAACACTTGAGAAAATATAAATCAAATGGAGTAAATCCTTCAGGGACATGGAAAACATTTTTTAGAATAAGCTCCAGAAAACAACTATGTTGTTACCTAATACTTGCTGCAAACTTAGCAAACAGATCTAACAAAACATTCATCGCTATAAGTTAATGTTCCGAAATCTGAATGAATGCATATCAAATAATTCACTAACCACTTCTTAGGCATAAAGTACATAAACCCTACTCTCTGGTAATAGCAAGATGAGTGAAGATAATATTTACCAATTTCAAGGCCTTATTCAACTTAACAATTGGCGGAGCATCAGTTTTCTTTGGATTTTCCGTAACACTCATTTCAAGCTTCCTGTGTGTTGATAAATTGAAAAGAAACAATTATTTGACCTCCATTGCCCAACTTTAACAAATATAATAACATATTCTCTAATTCAACAAGGTCTCATTCTCGGTAATCGGTCCTGGATAGCGACGCAGAGTGGCCGATCCCAAAAGTGGGATAGCGGGATGACCGCTATTTGATCCTTTTTTTTTGGAAAAATTACGTTACTAATACCATAAACATATATTTAATGTAAAATTAACAAATAGCTCAAAACTCATGGAACGTTCATAAATCAAAACACAACACTCATAAGTCGGCGAAATAAAGAAGCCTATGAGAGTTTTCAAGTGTCCAACAGAGGAGAGAAAACAGAAACGAGAAAGAATAACAGAGGAGAACAATGAAACCAACCTGAAATGGTGGCTGGAGGCGGAATGGAACGGTGGCAATAAACAGATTGAACAGAGAATGGGTTTAGATGAACCCAAATTGAATGGTGAGAAGAGGAACAGAGAATAGGTTACCTGAATGATGAATGTGAAACGGCGGATATATTGAATGGAAAGGAAACAATAAGATTATAAGAAGAGAGTTTGGTTAAGCAAAAAACCCAAATTACCCTCGAAACGGTTAAAATTTTAAGGGTAATTTTGTATATGCACACGTAAATCAAATAGTTGTTTAGACTTTAGAACCCGCTCCGACTCCGCTATCCCCCTGCAATCCCGCTGTCCCCACCTGGAGCTCCGATATCACGAAGGGCGCAGCTAAGCCACTATAGTGGCGTTATAGCACGCAATTGACTACCTAGGTCTCATTACAACAATCAAGTTTTATCTCATTAAGTGGAGTCAGCTACATAAACCAAATTACGCTATAATGTTCTATCATAAACCATAACAAGCCATGCACTCACTATGGTAGTATAGCTTAAGGCTCTGTTTGGATAAATAATTTAGTGTGTGTTTGATTTTACCGTGACACAAATTGATTCTGAACGAACTGATTTTGTAAACTTTATAGTAAGTATAAGTGAATTGAATGTAAAGTGATTTATGTTTGCATATATTTGTATAAAAGTGAATTGAACAATAAATCAATTGCAAAAGCCAAAAGCTTAGCTTCAACTAGAATCAATTCTAATAATAAATTTCGAAACAAGTCAATATCAATTCTATACATATAGAATCAATTTTAACACCTCCAAAAGTGAAACCAAACATACACTTAATTTGCAGCTTATTTCTATAATAAAGATAAAATAAAGTTCAATCGTTTTCGTATAAATTGTATTCGTGCTATGTCGCTGGATAAGCTCAAATAAGTCAATCCACACACGGGCTCTAAGACAACAACAACTCTAACCGACAAAACTCCATAATGAAAAAACTTGCAATCGCAAACTAGCAGCATACATACTGATTCATGAAATCAAATAATGAGTAGAACAAACAAATAAATAAAACAGTGATATGAAAAGCTTGAAATTAAAATTGAAATACTATTTTCTTCCTTTCATTTATATAATATAATTAATGTTGTATCAACCAAGTCTAATTATTCGACAAAAACCCCAGAAGCTTCTGTCAAACAACACCTGTCACAGCGTGCAAGCTTCGAAAGAAAGGAACCGCGAGAGAGAAGAGTTGAGTTTTGATTGTTTAGGGTTGACGTAGGACTGAGAGAGATTTGTGAAACAAGTTTCACTTTTAGCCATTGGATTGGATTGGATGGCATTCGCTTTGTTTCAGATTTTTTCTTTTTTTTTAAACAAATCACCTTTGTTAATTTTAAACGTTTGTTTATGATTTTATAAAAAAAATCTATCTTGACTCGAACCCCAGACATTTCACTTATTCACAAATTCTAGCCATTAGACTATCTGACTGGAAAAAAAAAAAATCTATCTTGACTCTAAAATAAAAAGCTATTGAATTAGTTTTCCTCAAAATCTGGATGCGTAAAGAAGATAGATTTTTCGTTAGAAAAATCATAATAGTTTTTCATTTTATAGTTAAAATGGATACTTTTTTATAAAATGATTTTTTTAAAAATTCTAAACAAACACTTAAAAATGATAAAATAGATTTTTTCCTAAAAATATCCAAAACAAACGGGCTATCATTTTTTTCAAATACAATAAGGTAACACATGAGTTAGTTAAATTTTTTTTTTTTTAAATTCTTTAAAAAAAACAGATTTTTCTTAACACAAAATCTATTTTTTTAAAAGTTAAAACAAACGAACTCATTGTGTGTCACTTTGTCAATCTCATTCAATGGTTGTGATTACATTACTAAATTCATTTCCAATTGACAGATACTACTCACACTCCAAAAAATCCAAGGTACACCCAAAATCATCAATATACCATTTAATTGAGTTAACACACATTAGTTATATATAGGGGGTGGGAATAGGCCAGGTCAGGCAAGACCTTGATAGGCTCGAGTCTGACCTACGAAAAAATTTACAAGCTTGAGTCTGGCTTATGGCCTAGACCGTTTTTCTTGGCCTGGTCTGGCCTAGTCTATTTAAAAGTTTGGTCTGACCTGAAAGCCTACTTTCAGACCTATTTTACACTAAGGCTATCAAATAGTTGATTTGACCTACTAAATAAGCTAAACATGTCTTAAAGCCTACTTAAAATCTTATTTCACTACAAACAAATTTTAACAACATTAAAGCCTACTTAAAAGCCTATTACAACAAAGCATATATGGGACTCATAAGTAGAGAAAAATATGTTTCAATTTTTAATGTATGCAACTATTTTAATATAAAAAATATATTTTTTAATAGATAGGTATTAATAGGTCGGCCTAATAGGCTTAACAAGCTTTTTTGGAAGCTTAAGCCTGACCTATTTAACTAAACAGACTTTTTAAAAAGCCTAAGTCTATGCCTCTCTACTAAACAGGTCAGGTCATAGGTCCCTGTAGGTCGGCCTCGTCTATTCCCAACCCTAATTATATATACGTTATATATACGTAAACTCAATTTATTTGGTTTATGTAAATTGAGTTTGTATAAGGTAGACCATCCACAATAGAGCACCTTAAACTGTGTGCTTAAATTGATTTCATATGTCTACATCACTCATTTTATGATAATACTTAATAAGCCCTAATTTTCTCCAACCCAACACCTCAAAAGATATTATTAAATAGATTCTACAAATAATTTTATATCATTACATTTCAACAAAATTTATTTATTTTATTAAGATTTATTAAATGGGACCCATGAAAAATGAAGAGAGAGAGGGTGCTTCCATAGTCACCCTTCTCCATAGTCACCCATATATTATACTCCACAATGGAGCTGCATATGTAATATGGTGCTAAATAGATGAAGCACCCACCATTGTGGATGGTTCTAAGTAAACTAAGTTTACGTGGACATGTATAAATTGAGTTCACACACATCTTAATCTTAATAATATACAAACATGAAACAACAAATATCAAAAAATCTTGCACCAATCCAATGTGTCAAAATTCTAACCCACCTAATGTCACATCACCATTAAAAACTAATTTTATTTTTGTCATTTTAAGCATTCACACAAATACAAACAATAAAATATCATTATCTCACATTTTCCCTCTTCAATTCAAAATTCAAATTTTTCAAATCCTTCTTTCCCTCCTACTTTTTCTCTTATTCTAACAAACATCACTTTCAAGTTTCAACTCACCTTTCAACAAACATTAAAATATTATTTCCTCTCATTTTCTATCTTCAATTCGAAATTCAAATTCCTTCAAACCCTTTTTCTCCTCGTACATTTTCTCCCTTATTCCTATCCAACATTAATTTGTCTCATCCCTGATTTTCCTCACTTTCTCTCTCATTCATAAACATTCCACCACTCCCTCTTTTCCTCTCTTACGTTACAACACAAACCCTTTTCTTCTTCTTATTCTTCAAAAGACGCACACAAACTCATTCTCATCTTACTTCTTTATTCGTTTGCAACAGGTTATGCTGCATATCTCTCTTTTCTTCTCATGAACAACTTGAAGTCGTACTTTGAATCGTTGTTGAGGTAAGTTTTATTTTCTATTTGTTTTTTATGATTAATGTTACGTGTGGTTTTGAATTTGTAGATTGTTATGATTAATGTTTGGTTTTTTTGTCTGTGCATGAATGAGATTGGAAGACTAATAACGACAATCCTTTGGAACCATCAAACAGACCTACTATCATCTTATCTGATATCTTTGTCATTATTTGTTGTTATCGATAAAATTTATAGGTTTGAGTTTTGAAAGCAACAATCTATTTGCAATTTTTTTTTTATACCCAGATAATTTTTTTATTTTTTTGGTGTTTTGGTTTGATTATATGTCTTAACTGCAAGGTAAGATTATAAGTTAAGATATGTGGGCACTCACAAAGTGTTGGTTTTAGATGCCTTATTTTTAGTTGGTTTTGTATTTGATTTTTTTGTTGTGAAATTGAGCACTCACAAAGTGTTTGAGAAATTGTCTCAATAAAAAAAATGGATGATATTGTTAGTTTTAGATGGTCATGAAGATTTTGATTATTATGTGTTGTTTGATTTGAATTTGTTTTTTTTTCTGATTTGGGTAAAAATATACGACCCTTTCGTTTGGATTGTTTTGTTTTAAGTTGGTTTGTTCCAATTACTCATTGTCCCAATATGGAAGGCATGCAATTTTGACTAAATAAATATATGATGACAGTTTTATTCAATTTTTAATCTCTAGTTTTATTTGTTGATAGGTTTTATGCATTAAGTCTGAAAGAGTTCAAATAAATGATATTGGAGAGGCAATCAAACTGAGAGTATAATCCTGGTTTTTAATCATGGCTTGAATTTATATGATATATGATTTTTTATTTTCATTTTCATGCAGTAAAAGGTGGATAAAAAATAAAAATGGTTCTCTTAGTCATGGATTGTTGTGGAACAGATTGGGAGAGCAAAATGACATTATCTAAAACCAAAAGTAAGTATCTATATATCTATTTTTATGTGGCTTTTCTTCTCTTAAATATGTTGTTTTTACCTTCTCTTATAAGAAGTTATTTGAATCAATTGATTTTATGAACTTTGTAGAATGAGTGTTGTATTAGTAGTTTTGGATGAGTATTATTGTTGACAAAATGAGATTGGATACAATTATTGTTGAGCCGATCCCAACTATTCTTGATGGTGATAAGTCTAAGATATAAAGGGTTGAGTCAATCCCAACTATTATTGCTTTTCTTTTCTGTATGGTGACCATGGTTGTAAAAATTGTGATCATTCTCATAAATCATTAATAATTTTGCTGTAAAATTCTGCTTCTTAAAATTTTGCATCAAACAAATAATATTACTTATATGGACACAAACAGTAATTCTGCATCAAACAAGTAATCCTACTTCTTAACATGGATTTTTAAAAGAGTGGGAAATATGTGTTGCATGTAATTTATATGTTGTTGGATGTAATATATCTACTTTTCCTCTTAAAATTAGAGGAATAATAAAATGAATAATTCTGCATCAAACAAGTAATCGCACTTTTCCTCTTAAAATTTATATGATGTTGAATGTAATTTATCTATGTAATATGATTTTTACTATGTGAAACATATAATAAAAGGAATAAAAAATTGTGCTCAAGAAAATGATCACAAATGTTTGATTTTTTGCTGCAACTTGGCGTAAGCAGTTAGGCACTTCATTGTTATTACAATCTCAATTATCTTCAATATATGTTTTCTAGATTCTCTCTGATATGTAGCCTATTTATGATTTTATTCATTTGCTTTTAGATTTTGTGTATTGATTTTATATTTGATTGTGTACGATTTGGATTGTATGATCTTTACTTTCTTTACTCTCATGAGCCGATTACACGAATGAAGTATCGACATTGTATAATATTGAAGTTGACTAAAGGTCCTTTAAAGTTTACTTCTGATTCTTTAGGCAATATGTTATAGAGAAATATTGATTTTAAAGCATTAACCTTTTTTGAAATAGAAATATCTAGGTTAGATGTCATGTTGATTTTAACACGCATTTTTGCTAATTTTAACACATTTGAAGCAAAAACATGGAGAGTAGGCTACATGTCATGTTGATTTAATTAAAGTTTGGACTGGAATTGATTCCAAGAATTACCAAAAATCTCTTGATAATGTTTTAGCAACGAGACACAAAAGCATAAGTACCAAAGGTAATAGATATATTTTCATTATAATATTGTTTAATGTTCTTTTCTTTGATGTTTTTAAGGGACCATTCTTTTCTGTTTTTAAGTTATATCTCATGAAAATAACTTGAAATGTGTTGGGAGTTAATAATTTTTTCTTCTAAACTAATTTCAGTTGATTCTGAGTTATGTGTTTTTATTATCAATTGTTGAGATTTGATTATCTCAAATTTTTAGTCTTTAGATTAGAGTGATATATTAGATCTGAATAGTTGTTTAGTTGTTGATTTTTTTTTATAGCAATGGTAGCAAACATTGGTTTGGTCTATTTCCAAATATGTTTGGGCAATTTTCCTTCTATAGCAATGTTGATCAATGGCTGTAACTGAGCTCTGGTTAGTGCTTCTTCAAGATTGATTGGTTGAATGTTGGTTGCTGGTTTATTTTCCATGTAGCAGCCAAATAATCAAAAAATTATTGAGTGAAACAATCAAGTGAGTTCATTGCACAAGCTGAGGAAAGAAATGACAAATTCTGAAGGTTTGTTTTTGCTTATTTCATCAACTTTTGATTAGATGTTTCATGGACTTCACTAAAGAGCATGATTTGGTTTAAAGGTAACATAATTGTAAAAAGAAATGGCCCCTATGAGAAAGAAACAAAACGTGAATTGATATGATAGAGATCGATTTATGTGTATTTCTTGGTATAATTTATAATATGATTTTTAGTTATTTAGTGAGATATATTTTGATGTTTATTATGTTATGTTTGATCCTGTAACTACATGGAAATTCAAATATATATATATATATATATATATATATATATATATATATATATATATCTTAATTAATTAATGAAATAATTTTCTTGCAGGTATCATGTTAGACAAGTTGGGTGTAAGATTCATTTTCAATATATCTTCACAGCGATAGCAACAACAAATGTATGTGTTTCTTATTGTTTTCTTTTGTTTCAGATCTGATAAGAAATGATAGTAAATAAGCTAAGTGTTTGGTTTATGGTCATGATTAAATAAATATAAAATGACCTCTGATTCCGTTATGATTTGGTTTGACAATTTTGTTGTGTTTCTTTCATTGGTTTGTTGCTTAGTTTTGAAAATGTTAAACAAAAACTATTCATTTTAATGTAAATCTTTATGCTCTATATGAAACTGATATATTGAATTAATGACCTCTGATTCCGTTATGATTTGGTTTGACAATTTTGTTGTGTTTCTTTCATTGGTTTATTGCTTAGTTTTGAAAATGTTAAACAAAAACTATTCATTTTAATGTAAATCTTTATGCTCTATATGAAACTGATATATTGAATTACATTTTGAGATGTATTTGTCATTCTTTGATATCATTGTCTATGTTGATCTGTATGGAGGTTCCATTTTGACTGAACCTATTATAAGTAGGTACATGAGAAACTGCAAACTACCTACATTACTAGACCAAGAACCCCCAACCTATTAAAGAACTTTTGTTTTCAAGTGTTTAGCAGGAATAGGATCTACTAGGAAGGCTCTATGTTGAATCTCGGGTAAGAAGACGGTATATTAGTTAATGTACAAGTGGAGTTAGGTGCATGCATTATTGTTTGAAAATCAATTTATGTTGTTGCTATCTTAATTTAGATTTACATATGTAGTGTCTCTTTATATTGGTGATGTAAATGTAACCTTATCAACTTCTTAATACTATGTGTTCTTTAAAAATTTCTTTAGAATAGACAAGGCTACTTTGTGATTACACCATTGTCATGTATCTTGAGATATTTAACAATGAATTATATTGATTAATTGGGATGAGATTTCCTTTTTAAAATGGAAAAAAAATTCCAAAACACGGAAGGCTATGAATATTTGATTTAAGTTTCTGTTTGGTAAAACCTAAACTTTCATATTCGCAAAAAACATGTGGTCTATAATTTGGTGGTATGTTCAAAGTAATAATTTGTTAACGGCACATAAAATCTTTTTGTTCGCCCGTGCGTTGCACAAATATAACATGTTGATCTACATGAATCTAAATTAGATGTGCTATATGTTATTAGACAAAAAGTTATTTGACAATAAGTTTGGGTAACATGATTAGTATTTTTCTACATTTTGCTGCCATTTTTAGAGTTGTTGGAAGGATAAATTCCACATGAAATTTGTATTCCTACGATTGGTTATTGCATTCTATCTCTTTGGAGGAATACAATTTAAGGGTAGTTTTATCAAAGGAGCATAATTATCATTTAAGCTAATGGAATCGTTCTTTCTAAGTACTTTTCAAACATTATTTCAGTGACTTATGTTGGAAGGATGAATTCCACATGAAATATGTATTCTTGCAATTGATTATAGCATTCTATATTTAAGGCGATGGAATCGTTCCTTCGAAGTACTTTTCAAATATTATTTCACTAACTTATTTTATTTAAGATTTGACTTGATTGATATATAATGAGATTAGAATCTTATTCTTTTAGATAGGTGTTGGCTTTATAAAGATATTAGGCATGGTGAAACAGGGTGCAAGAAGAGATATTTTTAAGTTAAAGGTTATCTCCTAAAAGAATTGAAGGACTTGCAAATTCTTTATACGTGACCGTTAGAATTGGAGGTATGTTTAGATTAGTATTTTGTTAACGCTACAATAAATCTCTTTTCGCCCGTGCATTGTACGGGTGGAAATCTTGGTTAATTATATATATGTAAATTGAATTACATATGTGTTAGATCATCCACAACGGAGCACCTCACTTTGAGTGTTTAAATGGGCCCTCTTTATCCACATCACTCATTTTAAAATAAGACTATTACTTTTCCCACCCTACTGCCTTCTCGCGCGCCCTGCAAAATTTCCAAAAATACCTCTGGTTCAGATTATATAATCCAGAACAGACATCAACCAAGCGTATGGGTATAAATTGTTTGTTTGTGTAAAATTGTTGTTCTATTCGACCTAAAAGTAAAACGAGAAGAGATAGGGCTATTTCGCTTGGGGTCAGAGACATCAACCAAGAGTAACAGCTG
>Ga0228710_1006294_pt1 | contig 18089 bp, 6 predicted proteins | sample MedpolnodulmetaG_FD_177995 | JGI IMG/M metagenome (GOLD analysis project Ga0228710, IMG submission 177995) | Root nodule microbial communities from Medicago polymorpha collected in Santa Monica, California, United States - pink nodules | ecosystem: Host-associated > Plants > Roots > Nodule...
TCAACCTTGAAACCCTAGCTCAGAACGATATCGATTGTTGAACGGCTTAGAATATCGCACCAGTCCCTGTGGAGACGATAACTTAAATACTTACTTTTGTTGCTACAACACAAGGTATTAAAAATTGTCAATTGGATATGTAATATTTGTTCAAGTGTACAGGACCATAGACAAAATTTTATATCTTTATAATGTTCTGGAAGAACAAAAGAGAGCAAAAGAATCAACAAGAAAGAAGCTTGAAGCATCTGAAGAAAAGTGCTCCTGAAGTACAAGTGCTCCTGAGTGATGACGCCATCAGAAGCAAGTTCATCAGAAGCGCCTCATCAGAAGCAAGATCACCAGAAGCTGAAGTTCATCAAGAGATGAAAAATCTTAAAGATTCAAGAGCTAGGAATATGATTTGATCACATCTAGGCATTGCAAAAGACTGAAAGAGTATAACAACGGCCCTTGAGATGAAATTTGAAAACATTGGATGCTTGTTCTATCAAGAGCATTGGCAAAGGACAATTGTACGAATTGTACAACCACTACCTCTACTACTCTGTTCGTGTCTCTGCAACAAGACAAGGATAACAGCTTTGCCTGCAGAAATGTTCCTTCATACAAGGAATGCATTTGAAATTGATCCTTCATAGGACAATAATCATATCAGGCAAAAGATCATTGGTGATTATCAACAAGCTTCAAACGACTAAAGCAATCCTTTAAAACCCCTCTGTCTAACTGATTCATTTCAGCCACCAATGCCATATTATTATCAAAAAGTTCAAAAAGACGACTAAAGCAATCCTTTAAAACCCCTCTGTCTAACTTAAGGACCCCACCAAAATAAAGTTGAAGCTCCGTCCCCTACATCATTTACCTAACAAAGCCATATTGAACTCCCTTAAGAAATATGTTTTTGATAGTTTTGATAATATAAAAAATAAAATTAATAAAGGAAAAAAATGAAATATTTCTCTAATTGCATGCACTAAATTTAGAGAGAGATTTTACAATATTTTTCTCAAAAAATTCTAATTATTTAACTTTTTCGGTAGTGATATTTTAGGTTATGCTATTTCAATATAAACAATTATAAATTATAAAATCTTGCTCCCAACCATCAAAATTGATCAGTCACTGCCCCTCATATTTAGTAACGATTTGAGGCTCTAAAATATTTAAGATGACTATGTGATCCACCATGGACAACTCTAACATTTGTCCACCCGAAATGAAATGAATGTTTGACTCTAATAGATTCCTAGTATTTGTTTAACTAATGCACATCCATACACTTCCCCATCATAGATTAAAAAACACAATTAATATGCTTTTTCCTGTCTTCTACCTAAAGTGTCTGGTATTTGAAAAGTATTGATACCATCAGAAAAACAAGAATAAAAAACAACTCTGTCTTACCATATTCTTCAATTTTTTCTACAACCAAATTTCTAAGAAATGTCTAAAATCATAGAATTTTTCAATGTAGCACCATCTTCACAAGAAGAACTTCCTTCAGAAACATCACTTCCACTTACTTTCTTTGACATACTATGGTTAAGATTACCACCTGTTCAAAGAATTTTCTTCTATGAATTTCCACACCAAACCTCACTTTTCCTCAACACCCTTCTTCCCAAACTCAAAAAATCACTTTCCATTGCACTTTCTTACTTTTATCCTCTGTTGGGTCATCTCACTTGGCCTAATGATTCTCACAAACCAATGATCAAATTCATCAAGGGAAACACTCTTTCACTTACCATAGCTGAATCTCATGCTGATTTCAATCATTTATCTGGTAAGAACCTTTCTGAAGCTACACAAATTCATGATCTTTTACCTAACTTGAATATTTCTCATGATCAAGCTTCTGTTTTGGCTCTTCAAGTTACCGTTTTTCCAAACTGTGGATTTTCAATTGGTATTACTTCACATCATGCTGTTTTAGATGGTAAAACTTCAACTTCTTTTATCAAATCTTGGGCTTACCTATGTAGAAATCTTGAAAATGAAATATCTGAATCAGAATCACCCCTTTGTTTGCCACATGAATTTTGTCCTTTCTATGATAGAAATCTAATCAAGGATCCAGACGAATTAGAGGCAAAATATTTAAGTGATTGGTTAAAGCAAGGTGGAACCAACAATAGAAGCTTAATGGTTTGGGATCTTCAAGTTCCAGAAGATTCATTTAGAGGGTTATTTAAATTATCTCTTTCGGATATCAAAAAGCTTAAGGAATTTGTAGTGTCAAAACAAAAGGGTACTAGGAATGAGAATAAAAATCTTCACTTGTCAACATTTGTGGTATCTATTGCTTATGCATTGGTATGTAGAATGAAAGCAGAGAAAATTGAGAACAAAAATGTTGTGATGGGTTTGAATATCGATTGTCGGAATCGTTTAGATCAGCCGATTCCGGCAACATATTTTGGAAATTGTATTGGAGGAAGACTTGCAATTGTTGAAACAAGTGAATTATTAGGAGAAAATGGACTAATTGTGGCTGTTGAAGTGTTGAGTGAAGCTTTGGAAACTATTAAGAATGGAGTATTGAATGGAGCTGAAAATTGGTCTTCGTGGTTACTTGAAGGTCTTACCATTGCCGATGTTAAAACAATTGGTGCTGCTGGTTCACCTAAATTTGAGGTTTATAGTACTGATTTTGGTTGTGGAAAACCAAAGAAAGTTGAAATGGTTTCTATAGATAGAACTGGTGCTTATTGTCTTTCTGATAGTAGAAATGGTGATGGTGTTGAGATAGGTTTTGTGTCTAACAAAAAATCAATGGAAGCATTTGCTTCTCTCTTTGCCAAAAGCATTGGAGCTTGAGTCCTTTCTGTAGCGCAGATATTTCATATTAAAGGCATATTGCTTGACACGTGTCATGTTCAATACAGACACAACATTGACATATGTGATTACAATCAATTATTTTATTTTCCAAACTATTATCAATGTCAACTTGTTAGTGTCGTGCGCTATTTTTATGTGTCATTACTTTATCAGTTTGATATGTACATGAAGATTTAGTTTCTTTGGCGGAATAAAAATTCGGTTGTTTTTCATTCTATAGTTTCTTTTATGGATAAACTGTGGAAGTGTAATAACTGATAGTTATTTGTCAATCATATATTGTTGTTAGAGTTTTAAATCATGGAGATTTGGCAATCGTTTACAAATGAAAATCTCGCGATAAAGACCCGCAAAGTTTTCTCTCGCAATCGCCTGTCCACTACCATCGGGTATAGTTGTCGCCTTCCTGATCCATCACGCCACCACGGCATGGCCACCGTCAACCTACAGTTTGTTATGTTTTTGATATTATAAATTATAGGTAAACAATGCCACAATTCTAAATCTGTCACTGTGCACGACCATAACCTACAATTTGTTCCGTTTTTATGAATGAGTGTTAAAACAGTATAATTAATATGTTGTTTCTCATTGATTCTAACTCCTTGCTTGAAGTGATATAAGATTGCTAAACAAATGATTTGAAATCAAGTTTTCTGACCAATGCCTTCCTACACTTTGTATCTATGACTGACTTGATTAAGTTGCAGAGAGAAAACCATGGAACGATGTAAAAGAGACAAACATCTCTTTAGTTACAGAAAGAAAGAAACAGACCAATAAATAGAACAAGAAAAAAGAACCTGCATTTTGTTTCCTCTTTGTTTTAAGCCAAGTTTTTCAAAAGGAAAAAGGAAGGACACGTGACGTATTGTTTAGTATGAGAAGCAAATAGAAAGTATCAACAGATTCAACACACTTGGTGAACGGATTCAAGATCTTTAATCAAGGTGTTGAAGGGTGAATGATAGAAGAGTCTTTGATGAGTTTCACTTGTAGAAAAGTGAATAATTTTTTTGTGTTAAGACTCATACTCTTCAAGTGCAGAAAACACTCCTATTTTGAATTTGCCTAGAAAGAAACTTGCTAGCTCATTTCATGAGTTCATTATGTGTTGAAACTGACCGAACGTTCTCAACTTCAAAAGGATATGAATGTTGAGAATTGCCTCAAATTTGATGTTTTAAGATTAGGCAAACATCGTGGCACGATTTTGTGCATGTTTTGAAGCTTTTGGTTCGACAAAACCAAATCGTGCCCCGGTTATGCAAATAAGGTTTATATAGTACTGCACAGATGGGAAAATAGGGGCACGATTTCTTGGAATCTGACCACTATATAAAAGGGCTTCATTCTTCATGTTTTTTGAGAGGCTTCAAGAAAGAGAAACTTGGGGAAAAAAAGGAGGTAACTTTAGGGTTGAGGGTCTTTAGTGAGGGTTCTCTTGTGAGGTTCCTTTTGGTTGGGAAACATTTGTAAAAACCTTTGGTGAGTGAAAATCATTGAGTTTCTTGTTTATTGAAGAAATTGGGAGAGTTGTAGAAATTAGGGTTTGTTCTTTGTGGGCTTGTTGAAACTAATATCTTGTAACTCTCTTGTATTTATTTGCAAAGAACTCATTGATAGTGGGTTGGAGAGATCAATCTCTCCTACATAGTAGGTCAATTTGGACCCAACTAGGGAAACATTTCTTGGTGTGTTTGTTTCTCTTCTCTCTTTATCTTTTGCTTGTGGTTTTGTACTTTTCACATGATTCCTAGATTAGATCTAGGTTTTTTATTACTGTTGTTGCTTGAGGTTACTTTGATATTAGTTACTACTTTCCTTTGCTCCACACATCTAAATTTATTGGTGTGAGATTTTGAGTTTGAATTCACAACTGTGATAATTCTCTATAAGAAATAACCTGGTAATTAAATCAATCTTGAAATGATTTCATCTTCAAAGATCATTCCTCTCATTTTGCTAATTTGGTAGGAATAATTTTGAATGCAATGAAAATGTTCATCATGAGAATATTATTTCATAAAAGTTGAGAATCTTTTGTTGATGCAATACTTTTCATAATTTTTCGTGTTATTGCTTGATCATCGATTATTTTGGGAGACTTTAGTAGGATAACACTTTGATTATGTTTTGTAGTACTAAATTATCAAAGCATGTAACAAAAAAAATCAATGTGGTTGTCACATAAACTCTAAGCATAGTCTTATATAGTTTGTGATGCAAGTCGTTATTTCATGACTATTCAAATATGATTAAAAAGTATTTGGGATGATGTAGAAAAGGGAAGTACAATTGTAGATAGCAAGAGAAAGAATATATATTTCACATAAAAAAAACATGTAATTTGAGTGTCCAATTACATATCAAACACATCAAGTTTGCATTTAATCATTAAAGCACACATAATGTATGATGACCAACAAGTATTCCACCCATTCAATACAAGAATTTTTCCATTTACGAACGCCAAAAATCCATCAGCAAAGGTCTAAAAACCATTGGTAATCTAAATAGCTTATACCTACAGTCAAATCTATACCAACGGACGGCTAATTCGTTATACAAACGGCAAAATTCCATTTCAATAGCTTATACCTACGGTAATCTTCAGCCGTTAGTCAAATTTTGGAGATATACCAACGGTTGATAATCAAAGAGCTCAACTGAGCTGGGCCTCCCAAAGTGACGGGCCTCAAGAAAAAAAATTATTGTTCAATATCCCCACCCCCACTAAAAAAATGTTTAATGTTTCAATTTCTAAGTAAAAAATAATGTTCTGTGTTTCTATTTTTAAGTTAAAAAACATGTCTTTAGTAAAAAATAATTGTTAATTTTGATTTTGGTGGCTAATAATCATTATACAAATGTTATTTTTAATTTAAATAAAAGATTAATCTTTTAAAAAAATTATGCATTTTTTATTAAGGGCCTATTTTTACTATTAAAGCCGAGCCTTCAGTTTCTTAGGGACGGCCCTGGGTTGATTACATATACTTAATAACTTTACCCACCATATGTTTTCATGGGTATAGGACCAAATCCGTTGGTATAGGTTTTTTTTTTTTTTTGACAAATGATATTTTTCCTCAAAATTAATATTTTTTAATGCTAAAAAAGTTTGACCACGCTATATTTAATTCAAAATAAAAGAAAATTTCAATTACATTGTCAAACTAACAAGTCTTACAAGCATACGACACTAACAAAGTAATGTTAAATGTTAATCATACAATAACTACAAAAATAGTTTCAAAGCAGCAAGAAGACGCAGTAGATGAGCAAAACCATTTAAAAGCATCTTCTACTCTTCCATCTTCATCAGTGTTTAGCCTAAAAATCTAAATGCATCTACTTGTTTCACAGCAACCTCAACTCCTTCACAAATAATGTCAGATACAAATTCTGTTTTAACTTCTAATATACAACTTCCTCATACAACAATAAGGTTCATATGCTCAATAGGTTCATGCAATAATAACCACATATACAACTCACCTAAACATAGCAATAATTTTGAACCAGAAGCACAAAATTATTTCACAACAGCTAGAATATTCAGAACCAAAACTAGAAAATTAATTACACAACAGCCAGTAAATTCAGTATAAGTAATAGAATCAAAAGGGGAAAAATGAAAGAAAATCTTACAATCAATCTTGCACGTTACTTTGATTATCAATAAAATAACTTGATGTTCTTCCCTATCATAGTTACACTTCCTTGTTACAATTCTGAGTACATGAGGAGTGTTAACAAAACTCATTCGAACATTTTTTTTTTCATCACTCACTTTTTTATCTAGTGAAAAATATGCGAGTCCCAATATATTGAACATAAAATTTTCACCTCTAAAAAAGTAATTGTTGAAAATAAAATATTAAAATAAGTAATGGTAGAACTACTCATTATTGGATAATCCTTCAAGAAACAAAGTGCTAAAGATATCCATTTCAGGTTTATTAAGAACAAGCCCAACTTCTATCCCTCCTCCCCCATCTTTGCTCTCTGCCAAACCAATTGTTAAACCTCTATCTATAGACACTATCTCCACCTTTTCCGGCCTTCCCCAACCAAAATCAATCTCATAAACACCAAATCTATGAGACCCCGCCACTCCCATTATTTCAAATCCTTCACTTGATAAAGAAATAACTTTATCAAACATATCATTAATAGCCCCTTCAAGAAAACCCTTTTCATTTATCATCTTTGTTTTCTCATAAATACTCTTAGCAACTAAAAAAACACCATCTTCTTTTATAAAATCAAACGGCTGTGTATCAAGGAAATACGCCCAAACACAGTTTCCAAGATAGTTATTTGGTATTGGTGGTTCTAACCTTGCTCTGCAATCAACACTGAACACAAAAGAAAACTTCTCTTTGTCATTGTGAGCCCCATGAATCGCTTTTGCAACACAAACGAGCGAATAAGCACAAGTGATGACAAATGATGATAGAGTTTGTGGCTTTGATTCTTTCGTATCGAATATTTCCCATGTAGATAACACTCTTTGCTTTATCTTATCCAAATCTTGATGTTTGAGCTTAAAAGTTGCACGAACAGAGTCTTTGAGTTTTGGTTCAAAAGGGAAAAGCTTTAAGCTTCTATCATTTCCTTTTTCACTTGGGAATAATGAGGATACAAGGTCCATTACGTTATTTCCATTTGGGTCTTTGATGATTTCCCTATTGAATGAAGGTTCGAACTCTGACAACAAAGTTGGTGATTCATCTCCTTCAATAGCTTTTTTGCATAGATAAGCCCAAGCTTTGACGAACATGGTTGAAGATTTTCCATCAAGAACAGCATGATGAGTGCTGATTCCGATGCTAAAACCACTATTTGGGAAAAGGGTGATTTGGAGTGACATAATAGAAGCAAAAGAATCTGATGATTCTAAGTGGGGTATAAAAGAACGAGACAAAGAAGCTTCATGTGGTGAGTTTTCAATAACATGATTGAAATCTGAATCAGATTCTGCAATGATCAATGAAACTCCACCGTCGTTGGGATCAAATTGAATGATGGGTTTTGAAGAATCAGAAGGCCAAACGATGTTACCAGCTAAAGGGAGAAAATGTTGGAGGGTTAAAGAGAGTGATGATTTGAGATTTGGAACAATCGTTTGAAAGAAGAAAGAAGGGTGTGACTGTGAATTTGGGAGGGTGTAGAAGAAAACGCGTTCTACTGGATGGAACCTTAGCCAAAATATGTCGAAGAAAGTGAGAGGGATTGAGGTAGTTTTTGTTGACGATGGAGGAACAACCTTAAAAAGATCGTGAACTTTAATGTTGCTGTTGTTGTTGGAAGCCATGTGAAACATAAGGATTGTTGTTTGATTTCAGCTATAAAAGATTAGAGGGAAAGTATGTATATATTACTGAAATATTTGATCGGTTTTGTACAAAAAAATAAAAAATAATTTGATCGGCTATCAAATATTTTAGGGAAAGTGTTGCAGCACGTTACAAATACTTTAGAGAAAGTGTTGCAGCACTGTTCAAATATTTTATTTTATGCGTTAGCATGTTAGGTCCCCATGCATATAATCATACCTTTCATATATTAAAAATACTTCCTAAATAATTGCGCTGCTGTTTATTTTAATATCTTCAATTCTTTTAATGAAATTGTCGTGTGCATGAATTTGACTAAACATGATTTAGAATTTTGGACGGAAGACCATCTTCTAACAACCTAACGTTATTGAAAGAAGAAAGGAAAAAAAAATAGAAGTCACAATCATATAAGTAATTTTGAGATTATTGACGAATTATCCACGACGTGCTAAACAGGGACAGATTTAGAAATGTCTGAGCTAGAAAAGATTTTAGTTAAAAATATATCTTTGCAGACAAACAAAAAATCGACAAAATTGTCTAACATTTTTAACAAAGCAATTGGACTCAAGTGGTTAATGAGTTTCACTAACGACGAATTGTAGATGAAAACCTGAAATCAATTCTTGGATGAAATAACGAATGTTTGACTCCCACGATGTGACGAGCCAAAGATATATGTCCCGAGTGAGATTGATATCCACATTTAGTGTCTGCTTGTCATATATAAGATTTTCTCAAGTGGAAGAAATTTATTGGAAAACAAAAAGAAATCAACGAAAACAAATCCAAAGTATCAAAGTGAAACCTAAAACTAGCTAGCTTAGTTTTTTTCAAAAAGATTATAATAATACATGTTGTATAACTATTAAACCAATATAAAAAATTTAAGAAAATGTTGAAATATACAATAATGTTTGTCGTGAAATTTGCACGAACAAGTTTAAAACTACCATTTACTATTTTTTTTCTAGTTTTGATTCAACAGAAAATGATCAAGTTTGCCTATGTCGTGTATTTCTTATGAGAAATCATAAAAACATATCATTTGGTGGTCTAAATGTGTCTTACCTCACCATTTTTGAATTGTTTTTTAACATATACTATGGCTTTTGTATATAGTTTAATATTGAAATTGGGTTATGTATGTGAGTTATTGCTTAACATTGTTTTTTAATAAACTACTATATACAAAAGCATCAATAATGGAGACACAACCACCACCGTCTTTGGCCTCCACCCACATCTATCACCATGTAGCACTCTCTCGTGATGGTGCGATGAACGACGTTTTGCCCTCCGCTGCCACCAACCTTCCAGTTCCGCCGTTTTGTTGACGGTTGTTTTGGTTTGGTCGTCGTCCTCTTGACCTGCGCCTTTGTCAATGGGTGTTCAAAAGAAACGGTCGTGTGGATGCTTCCCATTTGGTTCGTCTTCTCTGATTCGTTTTTCTTAAACCGAATATGTCGTAAGCACAGATCCGGCTATTCTAAATCATATGTTCCCTTTGGTTCGCATTTTGATCTGTTACCGAGTATTTTTTGGTCGTCGTCGCCGTTGACGGCTCCAAAGATTCACTATCGTGAGTCTCTTAGATTTGGTTCAATTGTATTACAAATTCGGCGTCCTTCGACTACTCTCCTCGCCTCGTTTCGTGGTGGTGCGGTTCTGTTTTGTTTAAGCATAGGTCAAGGTTCGAAGGATTATAATGGTTTGGCAAGAAATGGTGTTGTTAACTTGCTGTCATTAACCACAGTAAGGTGCTGGTGCTGAATTCGTTATCATGTTGGCGATTGAGTTTATGGCTATTAGGCAAAAAAAAAATAGATTTCGTTCTGTTTCATGACTCTTGACTGCGGTGTTGGGTTTCTTAGTAATTTCATGTTTATGGGTTTGTTTGGCTTGAAAGAGTGTTGATGCATGTTGTGCTTTGGTAACAAGGGGTTGTTGGAACGTGAATCTGACCATGTTGACGGTCAATTCATTCGTCAAATCAAGAAGTGAAGACTCATCTTGGCCAGCTGATGGTCAACCTATATGATCTTCAATCCGTTTTGATCCTTTGAATTTGTTGTAAATGAATTGTTGGGGTTCAGGCTGTTTTGGACTCGAAAGAGTCGCTAATGCTTGCTGCTGATGGTGCAAGGAGTTGATGGCACATGATCGTTTTTGTGTTTACAGTTGGTTCATTCGCCAACTTATGGACCCGGTTGGTGCTCGCAAACATCGTTTGTTAGTCTTGACTAGGGTTGAATCGCGAGTATGTTCTTAACATGTTTGTAATGCCTGTTTGGGTTGGCTTGCACATCTTTGTATTTTTACTGGGTTAGGTCTATGTCCCCCAGTTTTTTCTGTACTTTTTTCCTTTTTTTTAATAATATATATGAGCACGTGACATAAGATTAGAGTATAGTTGAGAAATCACATATTCTCTTTCTTGATGTTATTATGCTCTGGCCTTATCAAAAAACAAAAAAATAACATCAATAACCCGATAGAAATCCATTAATAAAGCAACAAATCGTGCGACTTTCGTATGTTGAGTTTCTTGTGTTGTATAGCAGCGCTCTATTTTTAAATAATTATTAGGGTCCAATAACACTTTCTTTTTATTAGAGACCCAATTTTTAAAATTAGAATAAGACATCCAAAGTATTTAAGACTGTCATGATTCAAGAGAATGTTATTGGTGAGTGGGGTATATAATTATTGTTTTTTTAACTACATATTAAAAAATTAGAAATAATTATTTTAGTTAAAAAAGAACAACGTATAATGTTGTTTCTGAATAAATGTTTCTTCCGTGCCATGTCCTTCAATCACAACACTTTCGAACTTCAGTAAGCTAGCCTTCCGTCTTGGTGTTAAGAACAGGTTAAAGCTACTGATTTTATGATCACCCGATAAACCACCAGTCACAGTCAACGCCGACTAAATTAAATGCGAACAACTTAAATGAATGTTTCTTTTGGCCCGAATTTGCCAAATGAATTGAAGCATCAAAACACGGCACTAAACAATGATTGGCTTTGAAAATTCCACCCAAAGAGAAGATGTGATCCAATCGAACAACAAGGAATAGCAATTGAAGGAATAACAAGAATCAGCAATAATCATTATCCACTTGTGTTCTCTTTTCAAAATTAAATTATACTCCCTCTGAATTGAATTAACCGAATCATTTGTTCATTTCACACATATTAAAAAAAATGCATAAATAAAAGGGAGAGAAATATGGTTTTAAGTGTTCTTGTTAAGTACTCCCTCCGTTTTTAAATATAAGCAAAATTGACTTTTTAGATTCATTCAATTAATGATGTATGTGGTTCATATAAAGGACCACATACATCATTAATTGAATTAACCTAAAAAATCAATTTTGCTTATTTGAAACAGATGGAGTATTGGGTATTCTCCATTATCATAAATGCAAAGTGGAATATATTGAATTGAGAGTGATGAAAGTAATATTAATTAGAGTTATAAAAGGAAAAAAATAATTAATATTGTATTGAAAAGTGAAATGACTCAGTTATTTTGGGACAATTTTTTTTGCAAATGACTTACTTATTATGGGATGGAGGAAGTATGATACTAACAATTTGTCATAAAAAAATAAAAATAAAAAAATATTTTTTCATGTAAATGTATTCAATCGTAAATCATTTTATATTAACTAGCGAAAAGACGTGCACTCATGTGCCCGTCTTTCCGCTCTTTTTATTACGTTAAAGTTTGAAAATTATTAATGGTGTTTTTTGATGAAACTTTGATTGATTAAAACTAATAATAAAAATGTTTTTTTTGACAAAATAATATAAATGTTTGTTGCTTTCAAGTTATAACAAACCAAGCTAATCATGAATATATTATAACAAACCAAGTTAATAATGATTATTTATTTCAATGACCAACAATATAACAAAAAAAAAATATAATTTTAATTTTATTTTAATGGCACCAACAACTATCCTTGTTATAGAATGAGGTGTTTAAGGGTATAATTGAAATAATGAAAAAATAAGTATAAATATACTCATTTAGTTTGTGACACTTTTTTAATGATATAGGAAAAATAAACAAGACATATATATATTTGTATCCTGTTTATTACATTTTTTTTAATATTTAAATTTATTCTTATCTATTTGTTACAAGTGTTATTTATATTTAAAATTGAGGGCATTTAAAAAAAAAATCAACCCAAAAGAGCTGAAAGACGTTGTTTTCTTACATATTGTATAAATAAATCAAAACCATGGTTGTACCTACTATCAATATTTGAAATCAATATTCGCAACAAATCACTCTATTTTTTATTTGAAATACATGGTTGTACCTGCTCTCCAAAATCAATGAGTGCATAATCCTTCATGAAACAAAGTGCTAAAGAAATTCATTACATGTTTATTAAGAACAAGCCCAACTTCAACTCCACCGCGTGTTGGGAATAGAGCTTCTTCATCAGGCACATTATGTTACGTTCTCTTACCAACAGTTGCCCCCTCTGCTGAGACACACGCTGTTGTTCCCATACCAACAGCTGATGCACACGCTGATGTCCCCCACCAACAGTTGAGACATGCGCTGTTGTTCCCCCAACAGCAGCTGCCATCCCCGATAATAATGCAATATCTGTTGTCCCCAAAGCTACAGCCGGTGATGCAGCAGGTACCACTTGCAGCAAGTTGCAAGGTTTTTCCGAACCTATTCCTCAAGGTAATCTACCTCGGCCTAATATACATATTTTAGAGCTAGCAGAATCCGTAATGAATGATGATGTGCAACTTTCGTCTGAGACACTTCCGGTTAATCAGAATAATTTTTCTGTTGAAAACGACGAAGAACAAGATGATAATGATGATGAAGTTAATTTTTTTATTGATGAAGATGGTACTGCAACAGCTACACCCAATAATACAATTGCTTCCATCCCTCTAGATTTGGCAGCAGTCCAAATGCCTACTCAAGCCACGCCTTTGTCTGTACCTGATCCTTTGGTGGCTACCTCGACGGTTGGCTCTCAGGAAAATAATGCTTTATCCATTGTCGTTCCGGAGAAACACAACAACGATAGAGTTCAACATGACATGGAACTTTGTGAAAAAGAGTATGATAAGAAAGTTGAAGTTCTTTTTGGGTCACGCCCGGTATCACCGGTTGTTGTAGAGCGGTTTGTTGAAGCTAGCGCTAGCATGACAATACCAGAAGCTCAAGAGGTTGTCGTTTTACAACAACAACATGTACATCCCAGCAAGAACATTCAACATGGCCTAGATCTATGGGACAGATTTCGTGAATATGATGCAAGGTCAGCTACTGAAGACTTCATACCGGTCCTTACAAGGAAGCAGAAACAGAAAATTAAATTGTAACAAGTCTTGGCAAAGCAGCCCCCTAAAACCCGTGCCCGGGGTGATAATCATCAGACTGCTCAATGAATTTCCTCCATTGGATTGTTAGAGGTATCAATAATTATGATACTCGGATTGCTTTAAAGAATTTATATATGTCTCATAAACTTGTTATGATTTTTATTGCGGACCTAACATGGGTTATTCAGTGCAATAATCGGTTTGGTTGTCTTTTCTCCCTAATGAGTGATTTCTTTAGGGATATATGTGGTATACCCAACTACAGATTTCCATAATCTTTTTTTTGGTGTTTTTTTATTGTTTTCTTTTTCCTGCTTTCTGTTTTCTCTTCGGAGGGTTTCGGTCTAGTCCCCCCTCCTTTGTATTTATTTTACCCTTTTTTTTAATAAAATTTTTAGAGTTTGGCGGTATAGGATGGAGACTTCTCGAGGTGCCAACCTAGTTAGGATGTCGATGTTGCCTCTTGATGTCTGTCCATTCTCCTTGCTTACCAAAAAAAAAACTTCGACTCCACCACTTCCATCTATGCTCTCTGCCAAACCAATGGCTAAACCTCTATTAATCGACGTTATTTCCACCTTAGTTGGTTTTCCGCAGCCAATCTCGATGTCATACACACCAAATCTATTAGACCATGCAGCTCCAAATATTTGAAATCCTTGTCTTGTCAAACAAGTATGTTTATTATACACATCATCAATAGCCTCTTCAAGAAAACCCTTTTCATTTATCATCTTTATTTTCTCATAAATACTCTTAGCAACGAAAAAATCACCATCTTCTTTTATAAAATCTAACGGTTGTGCATCAATGAAATACCCCCAAATACAGTTTCCAAAATAGTTATTTGCTATTGGTGCTTTAATCTTGTCCTAAAATCTACAGCAAACACAAAACCAAACTTCTCCTTATAATTTTGAACTTTATGGATTGCTTTCGCAAGACAAACTAGCGAATAAGCACAAACGAGGACAAACGATGATATGTTTTGTGGCTTTGATTCTCTTGTATCGAATGTTTCCCATGTTGATAACACCCTTTGCTTTATCTTATCCAAATCTTCGTGTTTAAGTTCAAAAGTAGCGCGAATAGAGTCTTTGAGTTTTGGTTCAAAAGAGAAAATCTTTAAGCTTCTTTTGTTTCCTTTTTGACTTGGGTACTTCTTGGCTAAGATCTTGATTTAGTTATTTCCATTTAGGTCTTTGATGATTTCCCTGTCGAATAAAGGTTTTAACTCTTGCAACAAAGTTGGTGATTCTTCGGTTTCAAATGTTTTGTTGCATAGATAAGCCCAAGCTTTGATGAATATTATTGAAGATTTTCCATCAAGAACAGCATGGTGAGTGCTTATTCCAATGGTAAAACCACTTTTTGAAAAAGGGTTATTTGGAGTGAGATAATAGAAGCAAAACAATTTGTTGATTCCAAATGTGGTATAAAAGAACGAGACAAAGAAGCTTCTTTTGATGAGCTTTCAATGACATGATTGAAATTTAAATCAGACTCTCCAATGAGCAAGGAAACACCATCATTTAGTGTGTATTGTATATTTGGCTTTTGTGATTCAAAATCCCAAACAATGTTACCAGCTAAAGGAAGAAAGTGTTGGAGGGTCAAAGAAAGTGTAGATTTAAGATTGTTTGAAAGAAGAATGAAGGGTCTGATTGTGAATTTGGGAGGGTGTAGAAGAAGATGTATTCTATTAGATGGAACCTTAGCCAAAATATGTCGAAAAATATGAGAGAGACTGAGGTTGTTTGGCTTGATGATGGAGGAAATATTTGCTTTTAGAACAGTTAGTAATGAAGTAGTGATGAAATTTTAACTCATTTTAAACAAATGGATAATAAAATATATATTTTTTTTTTTGTAATTTTGATTCTTGCAACTATTTTTAATATATTTAATATTATTTAGTTACGAACAAATTTTTTTAGCCTCACTGATATTTTATGTCCAGATCTGCCCTGGTTCGACACAAACTCTTTTTAACTCGGGTTCACTTTCTTTAAAGTTCACGAACAGTTTAATTCGATTCGATAGGTTCAATTCGTTTGTTCAAATCACATAACTCAAAACTCAATTTATTTTCGAACAAAATTCATAGATCTTTGACTTACATTGTGGAAAAAAGAAATGAGGAATATCGTCAAAGCAATCCCATAAAAGAAATCTTGTATAAAATAGTTAATACTTTTTTGCTACAAAAATGAAGTACAAAATTAAAGTAAACATACACAAAGTATTGGAGTAGAAACAGATAGAGCAGTTTTTTTCCTTTTCGGTAGAGACTTGTTTGTCTTGATACTTGCTCAATTCTTATTGGTTACCGTTGTACAACAAAGGAGCAAAAGCTTTTTGATTCGGTGCACAATTGGAAATAATGAAAAGGAACCGAAAAGTAACCATAATAGTAATTGGAAATGAAATCTACTAACAAATATAAAAATAAATGCCCTATATTTTCCCAATTTTGCTCCTACGAGGGACATTTTTCTAATTTCCTAATTCATGAATTCACTTTGTTGCCACATCACTATTCTTTTGACATATTTTCCATTTTGCCCCTCACCAATTTTTTTTAATTATTTTCTAATTTTTATATTTTTAATAACTTTTAACTATTTTCCAATTTTTATGTTTATAACTATTTTTCAATTTTTTCTCCCAAATTCAGTTGTTTCTACATTGTCGTTGTGGTAGATTAAGGTATCGTTTGACCTGACTTTTTTCCAACTTCTCTACATTTTTAAGGAGAAGTTAGGTCAAATACAATATCAATTAAGTACTTAATAAAAAAAGTACTTTTTTTAATGCATAAAATTAAATGGAATGAGCTTTGGCCAAAAGTTGTTGAATGTTGCTTTAAAAAAACTACTTCTCGACAATTAATTTCACAAGCACCTCTTTTCAACTCACACAGGGAACTTATTCTTTTATTTTTTAATATTATATTTCAATATGTTTTTTTAAGGAGGTTGCATTTAATTTTTTAAGGAGGTTCCATTTAATTTTAGTATTTTTTTTCAAAGGAATTTTATTATCTTTTTATCACTTATATATTTAATTTCAATATCGTTTAATCATCACAACTCACAAATATTTTTCTTCACGCTGTCATTTAATGATACCAAATATTTTTATTTCCTTTCTTCAACCTCGCGAATATTACACACACACATTAACGTTTAAAGTAATATTATATGTTCGTCTGTCTATTTTTTTGTTACGTTAATGCATATAATTTTTTTTAGTATTGCTTGGTTGAGTGCTACCTCACCGATTTTTTTAAACTATTTTTCAATTTTTATATTTTTAAAAACTTTTAACTATTTTTTTATTTTTAACTATTTTGCAATTTTTTTCTGCCAAATTCAGTTGCTTCTACACTGCCGTTGCGGTAGATTAAGGTATCGTTTGACCCGACCTTTTTTCAAACTTCTCAACATTTTTAAGGAGAAGTTAGGCCAAACACAATATCAATTAAGTACTTACTAAAAAAAGTACTTTTTTAATGGATAAAATTGAATGGAATGAGCTTTGGCCAAAAGTTGTTGAATGTTGTTTTAAAAAACTACTTCTCGACAATTTATTTCACAAGCACCTTTTTCAACTCACACTGAGAACTTTTTCTTTTATTTTTTAACATTATATTTCAATATGTTTTTTCTTCCATTTAACTTTATTTTATTTTATTTTTTTGAACTGTTTCATTTAATTTTTTAAGGAGGTTCCATTTAATTTTATTATCTTTTTTTCAAAGGAATTTTATTATCTTTTTATCACTTATATATTTAATTTCAATATCGTTTAATCATCACAACCTCACAAATATTTTTATTCACGTTGTCATTTAATGATACCAAATATTTTTATTTCGTTTCTTCAACCTCGCGAATATTATACGCACACGCACATTAACGTTTAGAATAATATTTTATGTCCGTCTGTCTGTTTTTTTGTTACGCTAATGCATATAATTTTTTTTAGTGTTGCTTGGTTGAGTGCTACCTCACCGATTTTCTTTAACTATTTTCCAATTTTTAAAAACTTTTAACTATCTTCAATTTTTTTATTTTTAACTATTTGCCGAATTTTTTTATTTTCAACTATTTTTCAATTTTTTTCTCCCAAATTCAGTTGCCTCTACACTGTCGTTGTGGGAGATTAAGATACCATTTGACCCGGTTTTTTTTCAACTTCTCTACATTTTTAAGGAGAAGTTAGGCCAAATACAATATCAATTAAGTACTTACTAAAAAAGGTACTTTTTTTAATGCATAAAATTAAATGGAATGAGCTTTGGCCAAAAGTTGTTGAATGCTACATCAAAAAACTACTTCTCTACAATTTATTTCACAAGCATCTCTCTTTAATTCACGTTGGGAACCTTTTCTTTTATTTTTTAATAGTATATATCAATATTTTTTTCTTCCATTTATTTTTTTTTTGAACTGTTCCATTTATTTTTTTTTAAGGAGTTCCATTTAATTTTATTACCTTTTTTTCTAAGGAA
>Ga0228710_1006295_pt1 | contig 18089 bp, 7 predicted proteins | sample MedpolnodulmetaG_FD_177995 | JGI IMG/M metagenome (GOLD analysis project Ga0228710, IMG submission 177995) | Root nodule microbial communities from Medicago polymorpha collected in Santa Monica, California, United States - pink nodules | ecosystem: Host-associated > Plants > Roots > Nodule...
TTACGGATGAATCTCCTGTTGATGAAGAAGTTACTGATACGGAGTGGTTCTTTTTAGTTTCTATGACGCAGTCTTTTGTCAACGGAACTGGACTGCCTGGACAAGCTTATTATAATTCAGCTCCGGTTTGGTTAACTGGAGCTGAAAATCTCGCCCTCTCAGCTTGTGAGAGGGCGAGACAAGGTCAAGAACATGGTATACAGACGCTGGCGTGTATACCTTCGGCTGACGGTGTTTTGGAGCTTGGATCTACTGAGTTGATTTATCAGAATAATGATTTGATGAATAAAGTGAAGATGCTTTTCAATTTTAACAATAATTTTGATTTTGGATCTTCGTGGCAGTTAGGTGGTAATAATTCTGCTGCTACAATTGGTGGTAATCAAGGTGAGAATGATCCTTCTTTGAATTGGATCAACGATCCTGAAGCTCGAGATTCTGTTGATAATAATTCTCTTGCTGCAACAACAACAACAACCACAAACACTTCAATTTCAATTCCAAGTCACCAACATCACAACAATAATCAGAATTTGAGTGTTAGTGTGACGAAGACGATGCAATTTGAAACTCATGGTTCAAGTACTTTAACGGAGGTTCCTAGAGTTGTTCATGGTTCAAGCAAGCAAAATAATCAAAGTTTCTTTTCTAAGGAAATGAATCTTTCTGATTATGGCGGGGGTAACAATCAGCAACGTTTGTTGAAGCCGGAATCTGGTGAGATTTTGTGTTTTGGTGAGAGTAAAAAGAGTTCTTATGTTACTAATAATGGAAACTCGAATTCGAATTTTTTCTCCGGTCAATCACAGTTAGTCTCAGTTGCTGAGGAGAATAACAATGGGAACGGGAACGGGGATGGAAATGGAAAGAGGAGATCACCGAATTCGAGAGGAAGCAATAATGATGATGGAATGCTATCTTTTACTTCTGGTGTAATTGTTCCACCAGCTACGTCAAATTTGAAATTCTCCGGTGGTACTGGTGGTGTTGATTCGGACCATTCGGATCTGGAGGCTTCAGTGGTGAAGGAGGTGGATAGTAGTCGTGTGGTGGAGCCCGAAAAGAAGCCGAGGAAGAGAGGGAGGAAGCCGGCAAACGGAAGAGAGGAACCGTTGAATCATGTTGAAGCTGAGAGGCAAAGAAGAGAGAAGCTGAATCAGAGATTCTATGCACTTCGAGCGGTTGTTCCTAATGTTTCAAAGATGGATAAAGCTTCACTTTTGGGTGATGCTATATCTTATATTACTGAGTTGAAAACAAAGCTTCAGAAAACTGAATCTGATAAAGATGGATTAGAAAAGCAACTTGATGCGATGAAGAATGAGATTCAGAAAATCAATGAAAACCCATCTCATCAGCCACCACAACAGCAGCAGCAACAACAGCCAGTACCAAATAAACCCTCTTCAAATCAAGTTCTAATCGATTTAGATATCGACGTGAAGATTATAGGTTGGGATGCAATGATAAGGGTCCAATGCAGTAAGAAAAACCACCCTGCAGCGAGGTTAATGGCAGCGTTAATGGAGCTTGACCTAGAAGTGCACCATGCCAGTGTGTCTGTGGTAAATGATCTGATGATACAACAAGCAACCGTGAAAATGGGGAGTCGTTTTTACACTCAGGAGCAGCTTCGAGCGGCATTGTCCTCTAAAGTCGGGGATGTTCAATAAAGTCTGCAAATTTGCTGCAATAATGAGAAATTAATTGGGAATGTTATGTCTGTGAATTTCTCATTCCTCCAAAATTTTGGGGCGTGAGATATTTCATGGATTCCTGGTAGCTATCTCTGTAAACTAGTAGTTTCTTTGTTTTTGGTAGCTTAGTATGAGTTTTGAGGTAATTTAATTTGGGAAGTTATATGGTGATTGGGAACTAGAACTAGAATTTGCTAGAGTCAGTTTTCTTACTGTCATATATAGTTAGAGTTAGCTTTGATGCAGTAAGTCAAAACGAAGTGTATTTTTATCTGTAAGATTGTGCATGCGTGCCTGTGTGTGTATATATGTGTATGTATCATTCTCATAAATGGGTAACTTGGTGAAAATTCTGAATATTATTATTCTTCAGCTTATCAGTGATTGAGTTGTTGTGTTGGATTCATTTCTTAGATTTTGTTTGTTCTCCATGTAGGATTGTATTGTTGTTTAATCATAGGAGAAAATGTTTGAATATATGTCATGCTGGTTGTCTGATCTATCATGGTAAAATGTTTGATTTTCTGTGTGATGAAGTTGATCGTTGGTTGTGGATTGGGAACCAAAATTTTATAGTTGTTTTTAAGCCATGTGAAAAATGCATACCATCAGAAAAATACTTCATATCTTTTATGTTGTTGGTGATTGGTTCCTTTTGAGTGTCTTTTGTCTACGGGGTATGGTATGCTATGTTTTCAAGCTTTTTTGACATGCTCACTCTATTAGAGTAGACCTTTTGCTTATTTTCCTTATTAGGCACTGTTGCTAACTAGTGAAGTTATGACCCTACCATGTACTAACTTTTAGACAATGAAAATGTCTTCGAAATGCATGGATTAAGGGAGAAAAAACAGGGTATAAAATTGTATACAAGTGTAGTTCAATCTTGTTTGTATATGAGGCCATGACTTGTAATCTTGCAAACGTGTTTATGGAATATGAATCATTGCATGAACCAGAATTTCCACATTGGAAAAAGACCCAAAAGGGTCAAAGTGTGGCTCTTTCTCTTTAAGCTCCATTGAAAATAACAGGTAACAGATGTTGGTTTTGACGAATTTACCAAACTTTATCTATTGCTATGTTAAATTGTTATAATTGGAGGTTCTCTTTGTATGTATTTATTTACCTACTATATTAGCTACACAACTGGATTTATTTGGCATTTTAGAAACATTGTGGATGTTAAAGAGATTTGGACAAAAATTAAGTGCACGTAATGTTAAAAACTTCTAAATATATTATAATCTTAGACGTTGCCTCGGTCATTGTATGGCAACTATATTTGGATTAAGTTCATGTACCATAAAATCCTGCCGTATGTATTATAAATACGGAATTAATTATCTAATTGTCTAATTGGAGTAAATAAAAGAGTAATATGATTAATTATTAAATACATATTTCAAAAAAGGAAGATAATATTGCCATTTGCCACAACTAATGGAGGCTTTTGCTATGTTATTGCTTTTGATAGTTCTTTCCCATGTGGGTGTTAATAAGTAAATAAGCCTAAAGATTTGTAATTACAATAACTGATAGTGATTGGACCCATTGCTTGAATTGGGGGGTGAGTTATGAAATCCACTTTCACTTTTCATTTCCTAACAAAGTCATGAGATGTTGAAAGCTTTTCAATGCCAGCCTTGTGCATGACCACAGTAATAGTAGGCGTTCAAGCCTAATTTGTACATCCAGCATTGACCAAACAAACACCCTGGATGCATGATATCACAACACCATCAGTAGATGGAAACAAGAGGACACAACAGTAGATGGAAACAACAGGATAAATGAAATGATGTATATGTTTTTATCTTTCATGATTGCTATCAAAGCCAATGAAAATGTGGGATCTTATCGGAAGTTAGTTTCCGGTAGTGTATTTTAACAGACCAGCAGTGCAAATCTCGCGATGAAAAACGTCCCGGGCATTTCACGAATGGATTCCAAGCATTAGATAATTGAATTCCTAGCAAAACATGGATGGATATATATGAAAGGGGTCATCCTACAGTTAGTTACATATCACTATTGTGTGCTTCTCGTGGGCAAATTTCCGGGAGAACAAGCAAATTTCCGGGCAAACTTCTTGATATAACCTACCACATCATTTCGTTTCAACCAAATGCATCACATTGTTGTTAACCAAATATACCGAGACACTTTCTATCTCATTTTCTCTACACATCTCAATTTAAAAAGCAGAAAATTATTGAAGTTCAAAGCAAGTGTATGTACATTTTTTTTTACTGAAGTGTATATACACAATAGAATGAACAAGTACGTGATGATGGTGCTAAAAATGGCAAGTAGATATCCGTAGCTATCAACAGATGTATCAAATTATGAGATAAGCAATCTCCATCATCAAATTTCAGTATAATAAATAAAATAAAATAAATGTTGCCACAATTTGGTCGATAAATTAATATTCTGTCAGGATCATAGATGAGTAAAGGACAATTCCAAGCAACGATACATGCATGGGTCCAGATTTTGTGCAGTCTCATATACAATCAGAGTCACACATAATCGCACCTACTAGCTAGATTTTTATATTGACATAAGTCATAATAACTCAACGTTACAAAATAACTTTTAACATTAAAGGGTTCACTTTTTTTCTTTCTTTTTGAAACAACGTTTTCGGACACAAAAGCAAGGCACATTGTTATCAATTTATATATATAATAGAAATAATAGACCCTCCGAAAAAAAGGTTAAATATGTTTTTGATCCCTATAAACATATAAACTTTCGTTTTAGTCTCTCTAAAATTTTCCTTCAACTTTTAGTCCCTATAAAATTTTCAATCACTACTTTTGGTCTCTATTTTTAAGTTAATTTTAGTATTTTTTTTTAATGAAATTGTGCAAAAATGTGTAGAATATTGTAAAAATATTTCCAAAAAAAAATTAGAATTTTTTAACAAAACATCAATTTAATATGAATTTTTAACCATAAAAAATATAAAAATTCATATTAAATTCATGTTTTGTTAAAAAATTCTAAATTTTTTTGGGTGAGATTCTTATAATATTATGAATTTTTCTGCAAAAATATGAATTCTACATATGAGTTTACTTTAAAAGAGGGACCAAAAGTGAAGATGAAAATTTTTTGGAGGACTAAAAGTTGAAGGAAAATTTTAGAGGGACTAAAATAAAAAGTTGGTATATTTATAAGGAGTAAAAACATATTTAACCCTAAAAAAAATAATAGACGCCCTAAAAAAATAATCGACGTCACTTGACAAAAATAATAGACATAACTGTCCACAATAAGTCTTAGTTGAATGATAAAAATATCAAAGTTGTTAAGTCAAACGTTGTGACTTAGGTTCAAACTTCGGTTTTAGTATAAGTTTCATGACTATTGTCATTTCGTTTATCTGAAAAAAATAATATATATAACTTTTTCAAAAAAATATTTAGTTACTTTCTTGTAGGTGGAATATCATATCGTATTTTACTTTTCTTTTATGGTGAGTTTCCCCCTTCAAATGAGTTGAATTGGGTATATGATTGGTCATAATAGTTTTTTTTTGGGAGATTAATAGATAGCATATATAGTGGGGTATGCTTTATTTCACTTTTCATGTGGGCTTACAAGGCAAATATTGATGAGTCAATAGATTAACGTTTTTAATATATTATTTGAGTCTATTTTATTTAGATTTTATTTGTTTTTATTTCTTTTTTAGAACTATTTTACTTCAATTGTAAGTTATTTAATTTCAGAAACGAATATTATAAAGATTGAGTCTTAGAGCAAAAGAAAGGAGATTCGGAGCTGATTCGGGCTAAAATACGAAGATTTGGTGCAAAAATATAAAGCCCCCAAGTCAGAAGCTTGACACGGCCCGTGTCACCAGCCACACGACCGTGTTAGCACCTAGAGTCACCTTTTGCTGCTTTTGGCTTCCTGGACAAGCTGTTTTTGGCTTCCCGGACAAGCTGCCTATTAGTTTATTTTTGACCTAAAGCCCGTGGTTTCTTGTGCAACACTTTAGTGATTTATTTCTTAGGGCTTAAGTCATTGTTAGACTATAAATAGAGCAGTCATCAAGCCTGTATAATCATCTTTTGGTTCTTTGAAATAATAAGTGACAATTGTTTCTTTGAATAAAAGTTCATCTTTATTTTCTTTATTTTATTCTATGTTCTTCTTCTTTTTCTCTATGTCTACAATGAACGTGAGTGAGTAGACTTCTTTGTCTTGAGATTGTTGGATGATTCTAATAACGTAATTCCTATCAAACCAAGCCTCGAATCCTAATTTTATGTAAATCTATTTTCTAATCTAAATTCACCGTTTTTTATAATGAATTAACAAGTATCAAACTCATAATGCGACAGCGGAGGGTTAATACTCATTAATTCATCATCACAAATATCAAAGCGAAGCATCGAAAGAAGAAGTTTTGATATTGGAACAAGTGAATTTAGACAAGGATTGCGAAACATGAGAATAATCTAGCAAACCTTGAGACAATAAAGTTTCGAGCTTCAAGGATTCCAATAGCAATCAACCATGAGAATATACGTGATTGCTAGAGGAACACACTCCCCGAAACCGAAAGGATATGTGATAGGCTAAAGAGAAACTTGTCTTTAGAAAATAGGTCTAACATAAAGTTCTAGGTTTAGGGTTTGGTTTGTGAAGGATTTGTCACCATGGCGAACCAATAATCCCAAGGAACTTTTTATTATTGTTATTTTCTTTCAATTAAAAATCCAAACTTTTCAACTCAAACTCTTTTCTAATCATTGTTGAAAGTTAATTGAATTCATAACTCCCTGTCGGAACGATACTCTTTTTACTACTTCGGTAAAACCGTGCGCTTGCGGATTTTACACCATCAAGATTTTGGTTCCGCTGCCGGGGAGTTTTGCAATTTGATTAACTTTTTAATATCGTTTAGACTGAAGAAAAAAAATTCTTCTTTTTTTTTTCTTCTCTTTTTTCTCTATTTTATGGCTCAAAACCATTATCAATGGACTTTTCCCTCTGTTTTATCACCTTGTAAAGTTTATGGAATATTTGGTCATACTGGTGTTGAATGTCAACCAGGTACTGTTGTTAGAAGTCCTGAGCAAGTAAACTATGCTCAATATAATCAAGGGTTTATGAACAATCAAAAAATTTATATTCAAACCCCTTCTTTTTGGACAACAAACAGCTCCACCCGGTTTTGGAAACAACCAAAGAGTCCCTCAACAATCCGACTTGAAACTTTTGCTAGAAAATCTTGTATTAGATCAAACTAAGCACAACCAAGAATTTAAAATCCAAGATGGAATTTTGAATGATTCTCCACCTGGTTTTGCAAACAACCAAAGAGTCCCTCAAAAATCCGACTTGAAACTTTTGCTAGAAAATCTTGTATTAGATAACATTAGGCACAACCAAGAATTTAAAATCCAAGCTGGAATTTTGAATGACTCTCTCGATAAGCTTTCCTCAAAAGTGGATTCTCTTTGTACTCACAACAAAATGCTAGAGACTCAAATATCTCAAGTAGCCCAACAAGTAGTCTCTTACTCCCAAACCTCGAGAATCTTTCCGAGCCTACTTGAAGCTAACCCAAAAGGTCAAATGAATGATATTACACTTAGAAATGGTAGGCAATTAGAGGACCCCGTTGTGGAAACTCAGACAATTGAGGTTGAGGTAGAGAGTGAAAAGGCACAAAGTGAGAAAGTTGTAGTAGAGAGTGAAAATCACAACGCATCACCACCTTGTAAGCCAAAAATTCCTTTACCACAAAAGTTTGATAAGTCCAAGTTAGATGAGCAGTTTATGAAATTTATTGAAATCATTCAAAACAAATTGCCACCTAAACTTCAGAATCTAGGGAATTTTTCCATACCATGTGTCATAGAATCCGAGATTATAGAAAGTCATTTGGCACATGAGGTTCCTTTAAAAGTTAACATATTTTCTTGGCGCTTATTACGCAATCGGCTTCCAACAATTGACAACTTAATCAGGAGAAGGGTATTCAACCGAATTCGTCTGTTTGTTCCGGTGGATGCGGCTCGCAAGAGGATCTTGATAATCTATTTTTGACTTATGACTTTTTTGGTCAAATTTGGTATGCAATTTACAATTGGCTTGGATTGGTTTCAGTAAAGCCAACGGCAACTCATGTCAATGATAGCATTCTTCAATTCCGATCACTAGGTGGCTCCTCAAAGAACATTTGTCTGCTTTTTATTTGCTCTGACTTTTTAGTGTTTGGACTATCTGACGCGGCATGAATGCTAGAGTTTTCCAACAAAAGGGTCTTTCTATTAATCAGTTTATGGACAAAATTAAGCTACAATCCTTCTGGTGGTTGAAGACAAATCATCATAATTTTGCTTTTAATTACCACATGTGGTGACTTAATCCCCTTTTATGTTTGGGAGTTCATAATTAGTTTAAATTTATTTTGTGTTTTTTAGCGTGTCTGCCCTGTGGCTGTAACACTTATTTCTTATTGGTAACCTCTTGTAACATATACTTTTATTAGTTCTTCTCTAGCACCTCTTGTGCTTGAGAGACTAAGTTTCTGAATATTATATTTCATTTTAACTTCTTAAAAAAAAACAATGTAATTATGTAAAAGAAGCAAAATAGTAACAATATAAATAGATCCTTACTACTCCCTAAAAAAAAAAAAAATATCCTACTACTGGTATCAAAGTCAAACCAAATTTTGCAAATGAATCAGCAACCTGGTTAGGTTCACCATGGATGCAATAAATCGAGAACTGTTACAACTAAATAAATAATTTCGTTGATCTTCAAAACTAGCAAGAAACAAAGATATCCAGACAAACACCTTGAAGAGATTAAAACTGTTCAGAAGAACATTGGTATAAACTCAGCATAAACTAATAATTATCTCAAGCACTTATTGTTTAGTGAACACACATCAAATAATTTGGTACTGCATCAATCTCTAACGCAGGAGATCCCAACACAAGTCACACGCATCCTTCATGGAAACATTTGATAAAATCAAATTAAGCAATAAATTAAATGGTTACTATAACTTATGATCTCAAACGTTAACGTAAAGTTGCTGGTACACCACCATACCAAACCATGTGCTATGATCAGGGCACATTTTTTTTAATATGACAAAACAGCGTGGCACTCTGACTTTTAGCAAAAGTCCCACAACCAAATACGTACATGGTTCATCATTACAAAAAAGCAAATAGTCACTTTAATCCTTGATTCTGCAGCTCGCTGTTATATAGGTCCTTGACTTAGGATTAAATACAAATAAGTCCCCGACTCAGTACTTCCGTTATCACTTTAGTCCCTAACGTTAAGTTATTCTGTTAAGTGATGATGTGGCATATGAGGTGTCACATGGACTAAAGTGAAAGTAAAAAATTGTCACTTTGGTCCCTGAACCAAAAATCAATATCCCCAAATTGTATCTCAAATTCCTAAATTCCTAAATCTCAAACCCCTAAATGTCATCTAATTCTCTCATTTGTTCAAAATCAATCATCCATTAAAAACCAACTTCATTTTAAGTCTCTGACTGTGCATACTTACTATCAGTTAGGTCTTTGACAGTAAAAACGAAATTTCACTAAGGTCCCCTAGAGCAATAGCTCTTCTATTGTCTTTGATTCTACTTAATAAGATAAGTATTAGATATACATGTTCAAGACTAAAGTTGTAAAATTCAAGAAATGAAGTTAGCTAGCACTGGGAGGAAGATTAAAAAGGTCAAAACTTTCTAATTATATGTTTATCAATCTAAACTCTGAAATAAAGAAGTATAGAGAAAAGTAAAAAGTAAACAGAACAGTAACAGTGGGTTTTGTGAGCCAATTCACAATAAAGCTAATCATGGTGTAACCAATATGAAATATACATGAAAAATATAAACTAAATTCGAGATAGAAATCATACATTTATCAATTATTACTTGAAAGTAAGCATAGTCATTATGTTTACGATCAACATTAAGTCATTAATCCTTCATCAGGTCACTAATAAGTTTACGATCATATTTACGGATGATTGATTTTGAACAAAAAAGAGAATTAGATGACATTTAGGGGTTTGAGATATAGGAATTTAGGACTTTGAGATTCAATTTGGGAATATTGATTTTTGGTTCAGGGACCAAAGTGACAATTTTTTGCTTTCACTTTAGTCCCTGTGACACCTCATATGCCACATCATCACTTAACAAAATAACTTAAAGCCAGGGACTAAAGTGATAACGAAAGTGCAGAGTCAAAGACTTATTTGTATTTAATCCTGAATCAGGGACCTATATGACAACGAACCGCAGAACCAAAGACTAAAGTGACTATTTGCTCTTACAAAAACAAATAATTTCAAAATAATGAAAGAAGACATAACTAGATAAAATTAGATGGGGCAAGGATGATAGTTCTCCATCCAAAACTTGATCCAAATTTCTTTTACTTTAATTATAAATGAGATGAATGAACAATATAAGAGAGATGTGGTAGAAACTGGCTGTGTTAAGAATTTTGAAATTTATTATAAATGAGCTAAATGAATAATATACGAGAGATGATATATACACACTCATATTAGTTTTAATTAATGCCTCTTAGTGGAGATGTGCTGTTAAGATTTCGTGATGGCTCTAATCAAATGAAATTTATCTTAATTGATGAAATTGATCTTAGTTGATTTAATGTCTCATAGTTGATCCATGGACTCCAACAATAAGATGACTTCCTTATTTTTTTGGTTACAATAAGATGACTTCCTTCAAAAAACAATAAGATGACTAGTATATTATATTTATTCAAATTTATCTCATAACAATGTTTATAAAATGAAATTTAATCGAGACAAATAAAAATTTAGCTTTTTGATATGACATTTTTTAATGCTACAAAGTAATAATAAAACAAAACAAAAACAACAATAAATGTAGATAAATAATTTAGTACAGAAAATAAAAAATGAAAGGGTCCTGCTAACTGGTGCCCCCGGGGCACTGGTTAAGCATACCATAAAAGAGAATTATTACCATAAAAGAAAACTGTTTTTGACTTTATTATAAATTAATTACACAATTTCAATGCATTAATTACTATATAATTTCCTTTTTCGTATCCTTAACCAATGCCCCGGAGGCACCGGTTAGCATTTCCCAAAATGAAATGATAGGTCAACAAAGGTTGGTCTAGTTAATAAAAATTGAACTTATATTTCATAAGTGATTGAGTTCAACTTTCGATGTGGTGTGATAGTTTTGTTGATAAATAATCAATAAGTACATTTATCGATATTCTATGTGTTTTAGGTTCCCATATCGGTAACTCATTGTACTATTAAAAAACTAACAAAATGTGAAATGGAAATGAAAGCAATTGCACACCTTGACATTATTTATCACTAATTTGCATCGATTTGATGATTTCAACTATGTGCTTGGATAATTTATGGGCCTAACATAAAACATATACAAAGATGAGGAGGAAATTTTTTTGAGAGAACCTGATAAAATTTGAAGTGAAAATATTTAAATTTTATAATTTATGTCTATATAATAAAGTAATCCTTTAAAAAAAATGAAAGTAATTAAGTATTTTTCTAATTAAAAAAGACAAAAGAAGTAAATAACAATTAAATTGGAAATGAAAAACTTAATTCAAACTTACTCAACCATTATTTTAGTTTTGCAATTCCAACAGGGGGTGGGTGTGGGGGGTGTTAATTTAAATGAATTAACATTGGTTTTTTTCCTTCATGTACTTACAATCAAATCACAATATTACATCACTTAGTTGTATTAGATAATAAAAATATTCACGGTGTTGATAATCAGTTTATTTGTCGGTCTTTAGAGCTATGGTTAGTGCTCCAAATGTTCAAGCATGATCTTTTTTTAGTTTCGCGTTTATAGTGGATGTGTTGGGTTGTACTCGTGATAGGTGTTCATGATTGTCTAAAGGTTGAATCACTTGTGTTTATTATTTTTTTTGTTTTTGAATAGCACATATTATTTAAGCAACCCAACTTCATAAGAAAAGAGGAAGGGGCTATAACATAAGATTTCTATTCTTCCCCTAGCACAAAACGCTCGTGTCCTATAGTCATTTCGAAAATGTTCCTGCGCTAGTTAACTACCGCATGTGTAAAACAAACATGTCTTAATTTTACACATGCGTGACTTAAGTCACGCCGCATGAGTTAACTCACGCTAGTTCAGTGGCAAGAAGGATTCGTGGGTGGAGATGAGAGCCAGAACTGAAACCATTGCATGTTGTCTCAATGTCTCGTCCTTAGTCATACAACACACCGACTCCACCTATTTTCTTTTGTATCACACATTAAATTCGACCGATCCTTCTGCCTTTTCATATTATTTTATTTTCACCAACTTTTTAAGACTTCCCAAGGTGGCACCATCTTTAAAGATTCATCAATATAAATACACTGCTCCTACTTCCTAATGCCATCACAATCTCTTGAGAGTTGAGACACACACACACACAATATTAAGAAAGCCAGAATGAAGCTGCCTCTCTTCACCATGTTGCTATTCTGTTCCCTTCTTCTATGCTAGAATATGGTATATAAGCTGATACAAGTAGCGTGAGTTATATAAGCTAAAATTGCAACTTTTAGAATTTGTAAACTAGCTGAGTTAACTCACGCCTCACGCATGTGTTAATACTTAGCGTGAGGCAGAGTTTTACACTTGCGTTACTTAAGTCACGTTCCGTTAGTTAACTAATGCATAATTTTACACTTGCGTTAGTTAACTAACGCATGAGTATTTTTGGAAGTTCAGCTGGGTGGGAGCGAAATGTGTTGGGCGAAGAGCAGTAATCATAACATAAACATCAACATATACACAAGCCCCAGTGCATAAGCCTGCAGGGAATAAACCAAGGAAACTAGGAAGACACAACTCCCTAGTAACCAAATGGCCAACAAATAACAGCTTACACCAGAAAAAACCAGTAACAGTTGCGCATGAAAGCAAAAAGAGCCAGCAACAAACTAAACCAACTGAAGGCTAAAACAAACTGCCATACAATTAGGCTATTTGTACGCCACACCCCAAAATCGAGCAGCTGCACCTGAACAACTCCTACCTAGATAAACAGTCTCTAGGATTCCAACATCATTCGTAGAATATAAACGCACCAATTTTCAATCTATTGAGACACTAACACCACGATAAGCTCTTTACCGCGTCAAAAATCTCACCCACCTCCTTATTGACTCCTTTGAATATCCGATCATTCCTCTCTAGCCAAATGGTCCAAATGGTAGCATGTAAAATCAACAACAATCCTTTCCTCACTTTTTTAGCACAAACCTCGTTAAACCAACAATCAAGGTGAGTAGCCAAATTTGGAGGAGTAATAAGGTTGAAGTTCACCCAATTCAACACCATAATCCACACTTTAGCCTCAACCTCACAATGAAGGAAAATATGGATTGCCGATTCCTCCATCCTACCACAAAGGACACAAAGATGCGCCTCCCCCTCCACTCAACTCCCTTCTCAAGACAAGACTAACCCGAGTCGGGATACAGTCTTGAAGGAGAGTCCAAGAGAAAGCTAAGACTTTCAACGGAGCTGGACTCTTCCAAATAAAGATTAACACCCTTTTTTCCTCTTCTCCGATAATCATATCGGTCAAATCCAACCTTTCAAGTAAAGAATAACAAGACTTTACCGAAAAGAAACCCCCCTCCTCAACATCCACACCCAAGAATCACATTCTCCAATCTCCTCGAAAACACCTATACACGTTAACAAATCATTCACGAGGCCTAATTCCCACACAAACAAATCACGCCTCCACAAGAATCTCCGCTCACCACCACCCTCCACCATTACCCACAACTCACTAACAATCGCCTCTTTTTGAGTTGACAAAGAATAAAGACGTGAGAAAGCAACTCGGAGAGGGAGACCCCCTACCCACGGATTGGTCCAAAACTTCATAGATATGTCATTCCTCACCTTTCGAACCACTTCTCGATTAAACGAATTAACTCCCCGAAAAACCTCTAAGGCCATCAAATCTTTCCACCACAAAGAAGCATACGAGGGCCAAGATTCACTACTCCCATCCATCACCCCATACACCCTTTCACCATATTTCTCCTTAAGGACCCACTTCCAAACTTGATCATCTTCACCAAGAAGCCTCCATCTCCATTTAGCTAAAAGACTTAAGTTAACTAACTTAATATCTCTAACCTCTAATCCACCTTCTTTCCAAGGAGAACACACCCTACTCCACTTCACCCACCAAATCTTCCTACCTCCCACCTTTCCTCCCCAAAGGAAATTTCTTTGAATCCCAATGATCTTTCTCACTACCTTTGTCGGCATTTTTAAGAAGGATAAATAAAAGATCGGAATCGCATTCAACACCGAATTTAGAAGAACAATACGTCCTCCCAAACTCACATATTTATTGCCCCGAGAACAAAGCCTCTTTCTTAATTGACAAAGTAGAGGTTCCCAAGTGGAGAGTTTCCTCGGAATCTCCCTTTTATTACAACTTAAGAAATCGGAAGCCATATTCAAAAACTCCATCTCCACATTCACACCCATTAGGAAACTTTTATGAAAATTTACCTTTAACCCGGAAACCATCTCAAAACCCCGGAGTAATGCCTTCAAGGTCCAAAGGTTGTTCACCGACGCCTCTCCAAGTCACCCATTTGCTACAAAAACCCACTCTAACACTCTAATGAGCATATATTCTAAAAAACTCCAATCCACTTAATCATAAGCTTTTTCAAAATTCACCGTCAAAATTAATAATTCCCGTTTCCTTGTGTTTATTTAACAGTTTGTATTATCCAATTTGTTTGACCAACACTTTTGTATTGACCAACTAGATTAGATTTTATGTCCCTGTAATTTTTCTACTTATTTGTTTTTTTTATTAATCGAATTTTTCATATGCTTCAAAAAAGGTAACAAGAAAAAGTCTTCCAACAAATTATAATGTAAAGATGATATAATATTATTATACGATAAATTTTGGACAATTCTTATGAGGTAAAGCCTATGCTAACTTTAAATAATTATTGATAATTTATCCAACGACCAATAAAAATTAGCTTCATAAGTAAATTTGCAAGTAGTATCTGGTGTTGTCTCCGGTGCAAGACCTGTATAGGTCAAGCACCCGTGGGAGACCTCCAATATTATTTTTTTGGTACAAACTCAATAGGGACCATCAGATTTAATAAATGGTTGATATTTAAAAAATTGGTGACCTATTAAAATGTTATTATTTAAACATTAATTTGATTTTTTAAAAAGCAATGGAATTTGGAATTACTTTTGCTTTTTAATACTGATTTAATATAATTTTCATTTAAACTAGCGTTCAAATGAACACTTTTTTCGTTTGTCTGTTTTTTTCGACACTAATGTGTGTCAATTATATACAATTTTTTTTATGAAATTTTAATTTAGATTAAAACTATATGTACTAGCGAAAAGACGGGCACCCGCGTGCCCGTCTTTCCTCTCTTTTTATTGCATTAATGTCTGAAAATTAAGAACGGTGTTTTTCTGGATTATACTTTTTGTTATATCGTTGGTATCATTGAAATAGATAATCATGATTAGTTTGGTTTGTTATAACTTAAAAGCAACAAACATTTATATTTTGAGTTTTAATCAAAATCAAAATTTCATAAAAAAACCGTTCATAATTTTCAAACATCAGCGCAATAAAAAGAGCAGAAAGATAAACACGTCAGTGCCCGTCTTTTCGCTAGTAGTATAGTTAAATATTTGTGACTTTTAAATAGTAGCAAACTATGTTTATCTCCTTAATATAAGGGTATAGCTTGAATGACGAAAAATTATGCACAACAAAATCATGTATTCTCATTATATTTACTAGTGTAAAAACGGACACTCACGTTCCCGTCTTTCCGCTCTTTTTATTATGTTAACGTTTAAAAATTATGAACGGTGTTTTTTTTATGAAATTTTAACTTTGATTAAAACAAAAAATATAAATGTTTGTTGCTTTTAAGTTATAAAAAACCAAACTAACCATGATTGTCTATTTGAATGACACCAACAATATAACAAAAAGTATAATCCAAAATCTTTTTTTTTAATGACACCAACAACAATCTTTATTATAGAAAAAGTTGTTTGATGGTATAATTGAGATAATGTAAAAGTAAGTATAAATATACTCATCTAATTTATTAAAAGTAAAAATATAAATGTAATTTAATAGAAAAGACGTTTAATGAAAATGAAATTTAATTTAAGAGAGGTTTAATAAGAAAATATCAAACTTCATTAGCAATTGTAACAAAAAAAAATCCATTCTAATGTTTATAAACGGTTCCTGGAATTTTCAAATTTTTTTAAACAGTTCTCAAAACGCTATTTAATAAAGATAATTCCAAATTTGTCAAAAAAAAAAGATAATTCCAAATTTCATTGCTTTAAAAAAAAATCAATATTAATGTTTAACCTCTTAAAAAGAATATTAATGTTTAAATATTAATATTTTAGTGGGTCACCATTCCTTTAAATCTCAACCATTTATTAACTTTTCATTTAAATCTAATGGCCCTTATTGATTTTGAAGAAGAAAAAAAACATATTAGAGGTCTCCCACGGGTGCTTGACCTATACAGGTCTTGCACCGGAGACAACACCGTAGTATCTATACAAACTAACTTTTATTTCCCTTGCAAAATTGCTTATGTAACTAATTTTAATTAGATGATAGGTAAACTATTCACAATTCTTTAAAGCTAACCTAAAAAAAACTCTTATAAACAATGGTATCAATACAAACCAATATTTTATCTCAGATTGAATTGAGAGACATCAAAAGCTATATGTAGTATTTCTAAAATTTGATTCTTATAAATATTGATATTGTTTACAAATTCTCGTGAACAAACATGTGTCTTGTGTGCGACATGATTAATACCAACACTAGTTAAACCAAACATCATATATAATAACTATGAGAATTTGATTTAGTAGTAAAAAAGACATATCTTTAGCTATACATTTGATTATTGAAAGAAAAAAAACTATACACTTGATTAGACAAGAATAGATCCTCAACTAAAGGAGTGGACCACAAAGTTTATGCCACCCCATGTACCATTAAATCCTCAATTGAAAGCAACTAAAGCAATTAATCCACGTCAAGATTGATTTATTATAATAGAAAGTGGTGACATCCAGATGATAGCATCTTGTGTTAATAAATGATACAGTACATTGAGGGCCAATTAGATCCAATGAAAGTGATTGATATATGTTCTTTGTCTTTTTATACTAATTCGATTCGATGAGTGGGAGGATAATCAATCCATTGTAATTAAATACTAAATAATGATTTTTCTACCCCTTTTTTTAATTTTTTTTATAACACAGTGGATTTTACTATTTAGCTCTCTAATAGTGTGAATTTAGCTATGCTAAATAAGTTTATTTGCAAAATAAGAAAGGCAAAAAAGTATCACTTGGTAGATATATTTCTTTGGTCAAACTTGATAGATAAATGTATACTTCTTATTTTGACATTTTTCAATTCCTATAGTACCTACACAAGGAGCTTTCTCAACAACAAAACTTTATTAAGATACAACTCCCAAACATATTTTCAATTTTTTCTAGGCCCCCTCATAAAATTCCAGCTAGCTTCATCACTGCACTATTTGTGTGTGTTATGAATGAAATATGAGATTAATTTCTATGCACTGACGATATGAATATTTGTTACATTTGCATTCAATCAAATTACACTAAATGTCATTTATATAGATTAATTCTTAAAATATCTCTAGAAATATTTTTATCGTATAATTTGATTGGATGCATGTGTAAAAAGAAATTACATTGTCGATCTATACAAATTAAATCCAAGTAATATTGTTTTTTGATGGTGTTTAAAGTTCGAACCTCAGACTTTACATATATTATATATGAGTGAACCATCAAATTCGCCCCTGAATTTTCACGCGTCGGCCAACTTCGTCCCTCAATTATGCGAAATATCAACTTAGTCCTTGAATTTGTCAGACGTCCATCAAAAAGGTCCCTCCGTCCAAGTGCTCCGTTAGCCATGCTGAGCTATCGCCCTGCATGCTGTGTTGTCTTGTACGCGTGGCAAGAAGGAAACCACGTGTTCAGGGACTAATTTGATTGAATTGGAAAAAGTTGAGTTTTCACTTTTCAGTTTATTTTTCTGCTTTTCCCATTTTGCCCCTGCATTAGCCATACTTCCTTCTTCACATTTCAGAACATCAAAAACGTCCTTGACCCTTCTTCTTCCCGCTAAAACTTCCTCCATTTTCACCCCTCCAAAATCATCATCATCTCCGGCGATTCTGACGTTTTTGAAGTTTGTG
>Ga0228710_1006296_pt1 | contig 18088 bp, 10 predicted proteins | sample MedpolnodulmetaG_FD_177995 | JGI IMG/M metagenome (GOLD analysis project Ga0228710, IMG submission 177995) | Root nodule microbial communities from Medicago polymorpha collected in Santa Monica, California, United States - pink nodules | ecosystem: Host-associated > Plants > Roots > Nodule...
TGTTTTGTGAATACCTCTGATTGTATATCAAGTATTCAAAACCTTATTCAATTATTTGTAATTGTTAAGAGAAGTCTCTTTTAGTTGTGATTGAGCAAAGGAAGTCTCTTGGAGTTGTCCTTGAGCAAAGAAGTCTCTTTCTTGTGTGATTGAGCATAGAAGTCTCTTGGAGTTGTCCTTGAGCATTGAGAAGTCTCTTACTTGTGTGTTTGAGCAACTTGTAATCCGATATTACATTTTAGTGGAACTCTCCTTGGAAGTGGAAGGGAGACAGGACTACTTCCGGTTTGTGGAAGGAATATGTATAATTGCTTGTGTTCTTTCTTTCTCTGTTCTCTTACATTTATCCGCTGCACTAAGACTCTGAACTCAAGTCAGACTCTGAACTATTTCAGACTCTGAATCTGGGAACAGTTTTTCAGAACGTAAGAAAGAAAAGTTTTTGAAAACATAATTCAACCCCCCCCTCTTGTGGTTTTTCTCACCTTCAGTTTAGAGTCGTAGAATGTCAAAGGTGGTCTTCCCCCAATGCTGGAATCGGAAGGGACCAAACAAATTGACGCTTATGAGCTCTTCAAATTTTATTTTCATGCTTCCCATGGAGATGTTCAACGTTCCTCCAGTGATAACATTGGCGGAGGGGAACTGCTCCCAAATGCATGAATATGGGACGATTTCCACGTTGTCAGGGAAATCACCCAAATGCTCCACAGACATAGCTACTACCTTGCCCGCTTCAGGACCATCGGTGATGAGCTCGATGGCTTTTCTTTCTGACTCAAGGTTCTTGACGAACTGCTTGAGCCTTCCCCGTTGGATGAGGAGTTCGATTGCATCTTTCAGGTGGATGCAATCGTCAGTTACATGCTCGTGGCACTTGTGGAACCGACAATATTTTGTTTTGTCGACCCCCTTGAAGTAAATAAAATAGTCACAAGGAAGGGGGGTTTGAATTGTGTCCCTTTAAAAATTAATCTGCAACTTAAAATTAATTCTCAAGTGGTTTACTTGGAAAAGTTAAGTTAGTGAAATTGCTTCAGAACGTTCTGACATTCTTGTGCAAATTATGCAGAAACTGATTTAATCAAGTAACTGTGTTGTGTGCGTATAGTGTATACTGAATTTAAAAGAGTAAACGGAAGAGAAAGAACACATAGAAATTTATAGTGGTTCACCCAATGTGGGTTAGTCCACTCCTCACAATTATATCAATTGATGAGGTATGACATGTCATGTATTTCTTAACTTATTAACTAACGAGTTTAATGGTAGTGAATTAACGGTTCAAAACAACTTTGCTTACACAACCAATCAAAACATTTAAAATCATTATATCAATTAATGTTTTTAAATCATGTGGGTCAAACGTGATAATTCAGAATGTTTTGATTGATTGTGTGTGCAAAGTTATTTTGGACCGTCAACCTACCACCATTAAACATAGGGTAGTGTTAACTTGTGCCCTTATAACACATGTTAACAAATCCAAAAAAAGAAATATTCCCTTAAACTTTGTCCATTCAATTCATTAAAACATTAAAGATTAAATTTAATGCATGCATTTCAACATATTATTTTTCCATTTGGTTGTTAAACTTGTGCCTTAAGGGCACATATTAACATTTCCCTTAAACATATCATAAGATATAACATGTATTGTATAAAATTTGTTTACACCGACGGTGTAAATTGATTAGAAAAATTAAACTCGTTTAAAATCGTGGCAATTCAGAATCTTTTGATTGGTTGCATAAACAAAACTATTTTGGACTGTTAACCCACTGTCATTAGTATAAAATTTGTTTACACCAACCAACAGTGTAAATTGATTAGAAAAATTAAACTCATGTTATTATTAGCTCGTAACCTTAATTATCTTGTAAGCAAACTATTTTGATCCGTACACCGAAAACCAATCCTGTATCCACAGTTTTCTCTTTCTCTCTCTACAAATACCCTCTCTCTCTCTCTCTCCCCATTTCTCTTCCATTTCTCTCTCTCGCACAATTTTCTCTCCCACCACCAAAACCCAACCCAATCACCAACCATGGCCAGTTTCATCTCGAAATCCAAAACCCTCATCACCAATCCATCAAACTTCACCACCCTCCGTCACCGTTCATCACGCGCCACTGGAAAACTCTACGAAATCGACACATCATCATCATCTTCATCAAATTCATTATCATCAGAGGGTGAACACGAGATGACACTGAAGCTGTTCGACGATTTGATTCATAGAATTCTCGTCAAAAAAGCTACACCTGATTGGTTACCTTTTGTTCCTGGATCTTCTTTTTGGGTCCCACCTAGGCCTACTCCTTCGAATGTTGTTCATCTCGTTCATAAATTAACAGATGATGAACGTCAATCGCCTTTTGAGAATGATGAATCTCTTTCTATCTCTTCTCTTCGTGGTTGGCCTTCATCTAATTACTTCATTAAAGGTACAATTTTACCATTTTTTTGCTTAATTGTTTCATGGGTCGAGAGAATTTTGCTTTAATTTTGCATTAATTTGATTAAAAATATTTTTTTTGATATTGGATTTGGGGATTTGTGGGGAATTAGGGTAAAAGGTAGTAGTTTTGCTTTAATTTTTTGCTTTGTTGTTCATGGGTGGAGAGAATTTTGGTTTAATTGAGTTAACTTGCTTAAAATTGGGTTTTTTTGGTAATGGATTTGGGGATTTGTGTCAAAATCAAGGTAAAAGGTGGTAATTTTGCTTTATTGGTTCATGGGGGAGATAATTTTGATCAATTTGATGAAAAAGGGTTTTTTGGTATTGGGCTTGGAGATTTGTGGGGAATTAGGGTAAAAGGTAGTAATTTTGGTTTATTGGTTCATGGGTGGAGAGAATTTTGGTTTAATTTGGTTTAAAAGGGTTTTTCTTGGTATTGGATTTGGGGATTTGTGGTGGAATTGGGGTAAAAGATAGCAATTTTGCTTTATTTGATTAGAAATGGGTTTTTTTTGGTATTGGATTTGGGAATTTGTGGAAGAATCAGGGTAAAAAGAAGGAAGATTTGGGATTTTACAAATTTTGATGGAAAATTATGGGGTAGTTTATTGAATAAGGATTTGGTGCTGTTATTATTGTTTAGAGAATTAATTGTAAGATAATGGTATTGGTATGTTGTTTAATAAATTGATAAATTTTTTGATTTATTGTTTCATGGGAGGAGAAAATTTTGCTTAAATTTTAATTATTTGGTTTAAAATGGGATTAGAAGATTAATTGGAAGATAATGGCATGTTTAAATTGATAAGTTTTCTAGATTTGGGTTATGGGGTTTCATTTATCCTTCTGAATTGATGAGATTGAATTAGGAGGGTGATGGTGAGTATCACTTGGTAGAACGTTTCTTCTATTGCAAAATCTTTGCTAAAAGTGCTAACTTTTCGTTTATAGCAAGAGGATAGATAAGGTTGTTTTTAAGCTTTAAAAAGCAGAGAAAAAACAATTTTATGATATGGTTGTGGTCTTTTTGTTTTTCAGAAAAGCTTTAAAACCAGTTCTTTTTTTGTTGGAGGGGAGAGAGGGTTGTTTGCATTTTCAGGAAACTTATCTAATTTTCTCAAAATAAGTATTATATAAGCATTATATCCACTTGTGTAAATTTTTTAGGTTAACACAAAACTTGGAATCTTTAAAAAAAATAAAAAATCTGTTTGCTGCTCCTGCCCCTTAATGAATTGTATATTTATGATGTGATTGATCAGCATGTGCACTCTAATGGCATTTGGGGATTTAACCTGTGAGCATACAGTTATTTGTTATTCAAAAGCGTTGTGTAAAAAATTGTGAGACTAATTATTTAACATTTGGTGACTGTAAATTAAACAATGAGTGATACAATATGTATCTTTATGGTCGGTGAAAATTTTGATTTATTTATGAGCTCAAACTGTTTTGTGTGCTTCTGTGACTTCAGGGACTGTTCATGGTGGGGATAGTGGTGTGGAGTTGAAAATCCCGGAAGGGATCGAGGGACCGGTGAAAGTGAAGGTTCTGACGTTTCCAGAAAATTTAGCTCATTCCGAAGATGAGGATGAACCATAACTTAGCTCAGCCAGTTGCTGTGGTGAGAAAACTTGTTCTTTAGCTTGGAAGTTTATTGTTTGTTGACATTACACTAGCAGAAGTCATTCTTGTTGACGGGCAACATAGGAAGTGATAACGGATTTCAAATCAAAACTAATAGGGGATGAGGGGATTTTTCATGTTTCATATGGATCTACCGATCTTCTAACTTGTATCTTTATACTTTTAGTTTACAACCTGCCTTTTGAAAGGTTATGTATATGTATTAAACTAAAGGGGAGTGACAAGATTGAAAGTCATGAAAAACTTGCCTTTTTAACTAGCTAATTATTATGCCGGCTTTTGAAAGGTTATGTATATGTTATACTAAAGGGGAGTGACGGGATTGAAATTGATGAAAAATATGATAATTTTAAAATGTGTAGTAGGCTTCATTCTTTCATCTTGCTTAGCTTATGTCCCTCTGTATTTAGTAAAGTAATGGTAAAAAGAGAAACTACCAGTTCCTCTAAAGTGAGCAATTTACTTTGGAGGATAAAGTAAGTTTTTTCAACTATAGATGTCTAGTTGATATTGTATGTACACAACACATGTATTACAAATCTTAAATATTAACCACTGACTTTCTCATCAACAGTCAATATATTATTACACGCTTTAATGTTTAAAGTTACAATTCACTCTAGAGGAGTTAAATTTACATTAGGACAAGGTCCCTTTGTCCAAAAAACACCTTGAGCGCTTATTTGAGACACAGTGCTCATCTGTCATGGTTTTAGATACTTTCTGAATTTAAAGCATGATCAGATGCATACGATGTATAAAATTTAATTCCTAAAAACAAATATCAAAGATAAAATCCCTAAATAAGGAAAGATTTAAATTTTAGTTTTTTGACACAAGTAAAGATTTCAAAATACCAAATTATCAACAAATTCTCGGGTCAAAAACAACCCAAGCAATCTAATCTATTATGTATCATTGTGTCTCCTTTCTTTGCAATTTAATTTGTACCACTCAAACTTGTGAATGGTAATTTTATGTACTGACTGGCTCAGATTCGCTAAATCTTATCTTATGACAGGAAAGGCCTATACAAAATTGTTTACAGTTATCTTCCTATTTCCACAATACTGGTGTAAAATGTGGATGTTAGTGGTACTACTAATTGTACTATAGGACTACAGAAGCATGTGTCATCAATCTTAATATGTGTGTCTTTGGTTATTACAAGTTTTGCTGTAAATTCCCAAATGTTAGTAAAGGTGTTGTTTATTTTTCCTGTTTTGATTTTTATTTTATTTCAAAACCAAAGAACAGTGATGTCGGTTGTTCGACATTTTTGCCTAGCTACTGTGAAATGATTCTAAGTTTGATACCATATTATAGTGTGCTATCTTATCGGGGAATATAAAATAGATAAGGCAGTACTAGAAGAAACTGTAAGAAGTGTTAACAACTGCATCTTATGTGCGGATGTTTTTTTTTCACTTTTTTGAAAAGACCAAGTATATTAATAAACGCAAATCCAACCACTGCAGAATGTTCTCTTAATTTCTTGTGTCTAACTTAACGATGTTTACGAGATGGTATTATCAGTATTTCTGTCTTCTAGTTTATTTCACATTTTTGTAATGCATAATATTTTGTTTGTGAAACTGGTGCATCTCAAAATGAGATATCTAAATTGTTTGGTGATCATATGATTTTTCTGACAAGAATGTTGAATTATAGATCGAGTATGATTGTACATATTTGCATGTCTATCTAAGAATACCATGCTAAGCACTAATTATGTAAGATTTTCATGGTTCAGCCTAAGCTCGATGAGAAGTCCAAAAAATGCGAGGAAACAAAAAACTAAGCTGCTTGGAGTTTGAGAAGGGCGATGGAAGCAAATGGAAGTTCGTGCAGATGCAGCACTGGTGATAGTTCTGGAATTAACCTTCTCACACTACTTGGTCTCAACTTTGATCTGTTTAATCAGTAGATGTTGAATATTTGCAATGTTGTTATTATGTTGAATCCTTGTAGGGTGAAATGTATGTATTTATCAAACTAATAATGCTTAAACTTCTCGAGCATCCCTCAGAACTAGCAGGCACATGCTCAGTTTAGTGCATATATTATATTGTAAATATATCTATTACTAATAAACATTTCCTTTGGTTACTTATTAAGTTATTCACTTGATTTTTAGCATTGGGTTGAATTCTACTATTTTTTAGATAGAGTGAATGTGTGTTAAGGAGTTAATTTCCCATATAAACATAAAACGAACCGATATAGCGGCCTTGTCAAAGGCCATAATGCTATGTGTATGCTTCTGCTTCTCTTACATTGTTATGCTAGAAACACAGGAATGGAAGAAGAGTGAGAGAAAAAGTAGTTAAGATAACTCTTCTCTGGTTTGGTACATTAATAAAATGATAAATATGGATTTTTTGTGTATTCATGCAGCTATTGATTTGGACTCTCAAATTAAGATCCTACTATTCATTTTAACATTGTATTTTGGATTTGATTTAGATTGAATGTAAACTGTATTACTTGAGGTGCTATATCTATGTGAGAAGGCTTGGCATGGCGCAAAATTGATCTAGGATGGCTTGAGATATTATAAGAGAAGGCTTGTCCATGAATAAAACAAGATATATAAAAGCATAGGGTCGCCTGTTGTAACTGAAAATAAACTATTTTGACGCAGTATCTTATGTATGCTATGGAGCATTGCTTCCATACTAAGAACATTATCCTTAATACCTAGTAGAAATGAAACGTGTTTGACAAGTGGATACAACCTCAGACATAAGAAGATTAAGCATGTTCACCTTAATCTTAGTCAAGAACTTATGAACAACTAGTGTTTACACTCAGGATAACAAAATGGATTCCTCCATAAATTCTTAACAAACTCAATCATCCCTTTAACCATAATCATCTCTTTTACCAAACAAAATCACATTTAACTTCCTCTTCAGAGATGATCTCACTGGGCTTCTTTTCAATATGTTGCTCAAGAAGGGAAGGAGATACAACAGGACACCCACTCATCAACCTCACCTTCCTCCTTGAAAAGATCAGAGTTGAAAGAATATACCATGGCTGTAAGATGATCATTATTATCAATACCATTAAAATTTGACTAGGATCAACCCTACATGAAGGCTAACGACCTTCTAGAGCTAGGAATGAAAATTCCATTGATTAGAGGGAAGGCTAAAGATACAAATGGAGTAACAAATTGTTAGATTTCTTAGTGACTGTACATTGATCATATCATTCTACATTGGTTCTACTTGGTTATTTCTATCATTTTCTTACCCTTTCCATTTGCTTATTTATTTTTTCTTCATTTTCATTTTCTACTTTGATCCAAGAAATCACTTAGTTACATCTATTATCTCATATGGAATCAACTATATCCATATCAATAACATCAATTCTCACTTTGTTTTTCTTCCAAACAAGAATATTACAACTTGCATAACTCCTCCTTTCTGAGAAAGTAAAACCATAGAAAGCAGAACCTCAATGAATCAAAGGAATTTGAAGACTAAAACAATGGTTTGTGGCAATGAATAGTTTATCTAATACAAATTCAAAGTTAACTTATGTGTACTAGGATATATCTAGGCAAGATTTTTTTTTTATCTAAAACAAATTATTGAAAACTAAAATAAAAAAATACATATCATATTCACTAGTTAACAATGAATAAAAAAAATTCCGAAAACAAGTAAAAGGAAAACTCTACATTAAATTGTAATTTCCTTGCTGGGGCATAGAATTATGAGGATAACTAGCAACAGGTAAAGGATCACCAAATGGATTATGAGCACCCATCATCTGTTGAGGATATTGAGCATGAGGTTGTTGTTGGTGAGGTACCATTGCCATGTTATGATGTTGTTGTGGAAACATCATTTGTTGTTGCTGCTGTTGTTGGAATGTCATTTGTTGTTGTTGCTGCTGTTGTTGGAATGTCATTTGTTGTTGTTGAGCCAATAATGCCATTTGAACATTAGTTGGAGGTGCTATGTTTTGGGACATTGCAAATGGATCATGTTGATTGTAATGATCAAATGGATTTTGTACTGTCATTTCTTCATGTCCATAACCTGCATTTTGAAGTTGAAGTTGTCTCCTCGCATGTTCGTCTTCGTATAAGCTATCTAGTAATAGTTTGTCAAAACCACCAGCCTGAATCCAAAAACAAAGGGTTGAAGAAAATATAAATGTTATTTTTCTTGATAAGTAATTGAAATTTGTATAGCAAAGTGACAAACCATAGCGTGATCCGGCGCTTGACTGGTGTGGTTACTTGGTGTTGTAACCAAAGCAAGTTCCCAACCAGTAGTCCCACCAATGTTACTCAAAGCAAGATTGTTTGAATTATTATTTCCTACATAAAATTTCAAAACCTTAGAATTAGATCAAGTATCAAATAACAAGTATAGTTTGATTAAATGTAAATTGCAGTTACAATCGCTGTGATAGCAAATACTGCAGTTGTTGCAATATGCACCGAGGTCATTGCAATATAAGTTTTGTTGCAGTTTTTCAAGTGAATTTCAAAACATTAAAATTGCACTATGATTTGTTTGACAACACCGCTGCAACCGCGATATAGTGGTTGCAACACGTGACGTGGTCTGCAATTTGAATCCATTTGCCGTCTATAAGAAGCATGTAATAAAACAATTTTTATTACTTAATCAATTGTCTATTATAAGACTTACCACCCGGCGGTACGATTGCAAGGGCCAATGCATTGCTTTCTTCCAATTCTACAGCTTTCGGATTTATTTCATTCAAACCCTACATACGGAACAAACATATATTCTGTCAAACAAACATCGCAATCGCGCATGCACCCTTAGTTAGATAGGATGATAGCAGAAACATACCAGTAAATCATCGGTACCATCAGTCGATATCAGTGGAGGAAGCTCAACTTCCTTTTCCTCTTCCTCTGGTTGGGTTTCTTCCTCGGGTACTTGCTCTTCCTCGGCAACTTCCTCGTCTTGTTGCTCATCTTCTTGAGGCTCTTCTGGTTCTTTTGGTTCTGATTCTTCTTCAGGCGATTCTTCATTTTGCTCATACTCCTGTGTCAAGTGACATTTATTTTAAGAAACTCATTATACTAGTACTCTATGTTCATGTATAAAGGTTACATAAAATGCATATTGGTCCATTGAAGTTCATACACAAACATGAGGAATAATGCAATATAATGAACAAGTATTGCACATGAAAATTGATCATAACTTTTTTCTTACCAATCTATTGTTCACTGAGCCTGATTGGGGAGCTTCTTTAATATATTCTTCCATCGTAGCAAGAAAAGACGGAGGCGGCTGTTTATTGAATTAAAAAGCTTCATGAGTTTCTTCTGCTCATGGTATCACATGAAGTATATACTAAGGGTCTGATTAAAAAAAAGTAGGGTAACAGGACAAAAATATTTATCGAAGTTTGATTTGAAAAGCGTCGGCAGGACTAAAGAAAGTTTTGCGCCAAACACCGTACACGATAAAAAGTTGTCCAGCACTTATTTTTTTGTAAATCAAACAGATCATAAGAAACAAAAGGAACCTGTCTTAGCGTTGGAAACTGGAAATTCCTAGCAAGGTCCAAGCCTTTGCAGTAATCATAAAATTCGGCAAGATTTTCAGCCTGCATAACACGAGAGAAAAATCATAAGTTTGACAAAAGGATTATTTTTTCGGAAAATCTCATTGAGAAAAAAGATTCAATCCACAATGGACAACAATAAGAACATGTTTAAAGAAAACATCATTACAAACCTGTTGGCCAGCTCTTTTATATATATTTAAGGCCTTCACTGCTTCATGTCTTGAAGTTTCGAAGAACTGCAATTTTCAGTTGTACAATTTAAAATTCAAGTAAACTAATCAAATAGAAAATTAAAAGTGAAATAAACTCTACCATGTCCACAAGATTGATGATTCCGTCATTGAGTGCACAATATATTTTGAAGCTCTCTTTCAATACCTAATAACATTGCCAAGAGCAACAAAAATAGTAACAAAACCAGACACAAAATTATGTACATAAAGATAAGACTCAAACTACTCTTATGTGGAATGTATAAATACTAGAGATGCATACCAAGGCCAATGCATATTGTACTAAGTAATTGTTATAAGCACATCCTTCAGGCTGCAAAATGTCAGAAAATTAAATGTTAGTATGTTACCTTAAATTCAAGAAAATATAATAATTTCAATGACGAGAGATTATGTGTGACACAATATTGCTTTCATTCCATCAACTCATACCTGACAACCGATAAGACGAAATAAGAGTTGTTGCAATGCCGGTAGCTGCTCCAATAGATCATCATTAGCCAAGGATCGAGTTCTGCTATGGGGCTGTAAAGGAAAAAGTTAGCGGTATTCTAGATATAAAAATAAGTTTTTTCTTTTGAAAAATTTGGATGTGGATATAGTAAGGTAATGCACAAACTTTAGGTTCAGTTGCCGACGATTTTACTAAACGTTCCGACTCAATGTCATATTTGAGGACTCTAAAACATTCAAGCCTTTCTTCTAAAAATAGTGCGTATGTTCGAACCCATGCAGAACAATCCCAAGCTGCAAAGAGTGAGTTAATCGGTTAAGAAATGAAACAGTTAGTATTGAATAAGAAAATGATCTAGAAGGCTTAAACAGTTGCATAGAATAATCCAAAGAACTAATTTACCTAGAGGGCTTGAGTCATCTTTAAAATTGGATATTTGGAGAATATGGCCTTTACGCGAGTAGTTCAAAAGTTCTTCTCTGAATGTAGGATCACCCTCTCTCAAAGTCCTATGAATCACTATCAATGTCTTTAAAGCAACCTGTTAATTTGTAAGTTCAGTTACAAATGAATGTTATAGGGTGAAGAATAGTCGATTTCTGAGTAGATTGTGCATAAAATCTCTCTCTAGATCATTTGAGGTGATATCGTAATTAATGAACATGTCGTATTCAATTAATTTTGCACGATTTACACTACGAGAGTAACTAACTCATATCGTTCGTAGTCTCTAAAAAAAATCGAGTTATGAATATCATTTCGTAAGTTCTTACAATCCAACTTCGCGTCTTTGCAAGTCTTTTGGAAAGTTTATGAATGCAGTATGCCACATCCGCGCGTGGTTGGTGTGCTGATGTCGCATAGAATACTTCTGCAACAATGAACAATTTAAGGTAAATTATACAGGTTAAAATAAACTTTGCACAATCAAATCAGATCAATACCTTAAAACTTAACATTAAATGGTAATTGTTTTTTTATATTTTCTACAACATTATACATCTTTATAGCATGGAAAATGCTACATTGATTAACTGAAACTATTTTAGATGAATGTTGATCCAAAAACTCCGAAACTTGTGCTAAAACAAATGTCATGAGATATAGAAGATGAAAATGCAATAGAACATCATTTGCATTAGAAAATAAATTGAGAATGATTATATAATGAGGTATATTTATCAACTCACTTCTAACATGACGTTCCTTTGGAGGATATTCAACATGATTGGTAGCTTTCACAATGGCAATATCCAACTCCTTCAAAAACAAAAAGAAAGAAATAAAAACAATTGAAGAAACTTTTGCGGAAATATAAGAAAAGAAATTTAAAAAACTTAAAAAGTTAGCTAGAGATTCATATACATGTACACACATATATTTGCATAAATACTAGCATTGTTTTAAATAGTAGTCTCGGTGAAAGAATCACGAATGTGTATCAAACAACCTCCATTGCGGTTGTAATAACATATAAAACTATGATGTCATGACTCGGATCGTGGTCACAACCTCTATTTAAAACCATGGTAAAATGTGACCGAAACAAATAATTATTGAGGTCGTAGAAACATAAAAAACTATGATGTCATGATCCAAATCACGGTAGCATATCCTTGTTGAAATCTTAGGTAATATTGCATGCATATGTATATGTACAAAATGGAAAATGAAATTACCTTGTATTCACTATTGACTTTGGCAAGGCCAACCTTGGTGGAATCCTTGAGAGCACCATAGGCTTTTCTGAAGCTTGTAAATGTTCCCATAAAAAATGGTTTTCCTTTATGATTTTGATGAAGGAAAGAGAGAAAGAAGAAACAATTGTGCTTTGTTTTTTGTTCTATCTACGTAAAGGGTATTTTGGAACTTTTGCATTTTGTTGAGCCTAACCAATTTATGAATTTTGACGAGAGAATCAGGTTACATCCTATGAAAGTTTCTGTAGGATCTAGTGGTTGATTTTTAAGAATAGTAAAAACCGGATTCTGTTTTGTTGCTACTAAAGTTTACCAAAATGCCCATTTTTAAGATTTCACCTTGATAGAAGGCTAACTAACTTAAAAATATATTGCATGTAATATGGGATTTGTAGTGTAAGATTGAATTTGACAAAAACTATCAAAATCATAGTTTTAAAATTCGACTCGGACCGGTTGGACCGTGAACCAATAGTATAACCGGTTCAAGTTGTTTGCACATCAAAGTGCATTACTGGAAACCAAACCACTTCAGCAACATCTTTTTTGTGTTAAAACTTGAAATATATTATATATGTATGTATATTACATCTTCATTTGTTCTAACACATCAAATTTTTTGTTCAAATAGAGCACCTCTTTTTTAAATATAATATTTACACAGTAATAAAAATATACATATCATTTCTCCCCTAAAAGAAATATTTCTTGCCAAAAAAAATCTCTCCCCCAAAAATTATAATATACATATCATATTTTTTTTAAAAAAATCTACATATTATATTAATATTAAATAATATGCAAAACGAAATATATTTCCCGTCTCTTTCAACAGACAAACAAAATATTCATGTCAACAAAATATAACCACACTCTTTAAACAATAATATATAGCTATACAAATATTAATATACATGTTACATTTTAGTTTTTAAGTGGTCGAGTCATTAGTTCAATCAAAATTAATTTGGTTAAATATCAATAAAAATTTAATCTTAAGACCGGGTCATCTGACCGAGTTATTCGATTTGATCCGGTTTAGTTATGCGGTTCAACCAGTAACTCAGTTGTTTGATCATTAACCCAGTGACCCAGTACCCCTACCGAGTCAATGGTTGAGCCGAGTTTTAAAACTATGATTGAAATTCAAGATAGAAAGTGTAATAATTTCCTTTTTTATTTCATCATTCAATTATGAGAAATGTTAACTAGTGCCCCCGGGGCACTCCTTAAGGACTATAAATAGCAAGTATTTATAAAAATTAATTAATGCATTGGAAATCGAAATGTTTGACTTTTCTAAAGAATAATTGCTTGTTTTGGTACCCTTAAAAAGTGTCTCAGAGACACTCGTTAACAAGACCCTTCAATTAATTTGATTTTAAAATTACATTGTCATAAAAAAAAATTGGTTATCAAGTTTGGCTTGACAATGAGATTCAAATATACATTTTCTTTATAAAAAAAAATATGTCCGTTTATTCAATTTGATAAAGTACATTGCTAAAAATGAAAAGAATTAATTTTGAACAAACTCATAGGATCTAAGTTAATAATATACAACGAAAAAATATCTATAAATAATATAATAAAAGCAAAGTGACTGAAAGACTTACGTCTCGTGATTTGCAGTGTTGACGTCAAAGTCATTAATTGAATTTTTAATTGATTGAAATTGATCTTTCAATAGAACTAATCGAACACAACACAAAGACGGAAAATCAAACAACATCACACCAAGGCGACGAAAATCACAAAAAACACAAGAAAAACTTGATCTATGTGAAAATGACATTAATGGTCATTTTACAATTGTCCCTAACGGAATTTGAACTCAATATCTTGAGGTTACAATGCTAAGCTCTTACCATTGAGCTAGCACCTAAAGTGAAAATCACTTATTGAAAATAATATAAGTGAAAAACGATCTAGATGGGTGATTTTAGTCAAAAAAATTATCCACAACCACCCATTTCTAGTGAGTGAGGAAGAAAGTGACTTGGACAAAATGAATGCTCTCTCTAAAAGAAACTAGGGCTGACTCAAGATTCAAATATACTCGTTATGTTGTTTTGGGAGAACTCATGTGACACTTTCTTTGAGAGACAAATTTATTCAAGGAGACATAATACATTAAATATAGATACCTCTCTTAGACCATGTTTGGTATCATAAGACGAACCACTGTGATTTTGCAAAAACTATATTACGCAACTTTTGCATAATTGCCGTAGTTCATTATGATTTTGTTTTACTCACGGTGATAGAAAAGATGAACTTACTGGATATTCAAAATGAAATTTACCACGTTGTGAGAGATTATTCAATTCTCTCAGAATCGACTATCATTTGTATCGTTTTGTTGAATTATTATTCTTCTTTTGTTGCCAAATTATGACCAAAAACTCATTCAGAATTAAATCAAATAAAATTATTCGGGTCGGGTCGGGTCAAATGAATGGGGCAATAGACCAATAACTCCTAACTATTCACCCAATTTCATTTTCAACCACAAGTGAAACACCGTTCATTTCTGTTTTCAAAGAAACAGCGTTCCGAATCTAAATTTCTAGGGTTTGCAGAATCAATCGAGCAATTCAGCAATGGCGATGAGGAGATTCTACAGCGAGATCAAGGGGAAGAAGGTGACCGAACTCCCTGAACACGTGAAACCGATGCTTTCATTCAATTACATCAAAAATTCCATCAAGAAGGGTTTGGATAATTACGCTGAAAAGTACATCGAAACTGATTCTCTTACACCTCTCTACCATGTTCTTTATGGTGGTATGGCTTTCTCTTACCTTGTTGCTCTTCCCAATGAGCGTCGTCATCTCGCTCATAAGGAACATGCTGAATCTCATCACTGATTCAGATTCAGGTTCGTTTTTTTTTTTACTCTTTTGATTTTGTAGATTAATTGAATTTTGATTTTGTTTATGATGATTTTTTTTTATATGGTTGGTTAAAAATATGATTTTTGTTTGATGGTTGTATTGATTGATGTGGTTTTAGTGTTTTGCTTAGTGTATGTTTGGATTTACGCTAAAACTTAAAATTGATTTTGGTATGTTTTGAGGTTCCTGATTAGATTCAATTTTGCCTCTATTTTGATTCTAGAGGTGTATGATTGATTCTGACATGGTTGGTTGCTCTCGTGTAGAGTTAATTTTGCCTCCTGCTAGAAATTGGAGCTTTTGATTCTAGAATTGATTATAACAATACTTTTCCTTCAACTCTCTATTAGCCAAGAACAGTTTACTCAAAATCATTTTTTGTCAATACAGAACCCAAATACCCAATTGCTTTGTGCATGTTTGGTTTCCTTTTTCTCATCCCTGTTTTATTGAATTGTGATTTTTTTATTGAATGGACTTAAATCAAATTGATCTTACAGTAAATGGTGTATATTTATTATGCCTGCATAAAAATTTCGTTTTTATCTGATCTTATTATGCTGAAGATGATTGTATTGATTGGTGTGGTGATAGTGTTTTGCTTAGTACATGTTTGGATTCACTTCCGGGAGATCCAAAAGTGATTTTTATTTGTCTGGGGTTCCTGTTTAGAACGGATTTTGACTCGATTTGAGCATAAATTGATTAATCCTATTGGTAAATGGTGCTATTTTTATGTTTGTATTATGCTTGATCTCTTGCAAGCCACCCTTTCCAACTTGCCCGTGTCAAAATTCCGGTGCTTTTTGTTTTCGCTTGTTTTGTTTTTTTACGTGTATTAATATGCTGTTCTTGAAAGATCTTGTGGAATTCTAAGTATTTAAACAAAGTTTGTAAGTCATGTTGGTGTTGCGATCCTTGATATTATGTAAAATTGTGTTCAAGTACTGTGGTAGAGCCACAATTGTGGTTGCGATGCAGAGAATTAAAAAGCCTCTACATTGCAGCCGTAATCTGGTTGGCTTGGTTTTTCTTAACCTTAAACGATGCTTTTCCTAGGTCATATTTCTTTAGTTTGGCCGTTTAAATCTATGTTTTGCTGAATTGCCACAGATCTGTTTAAGCGCATTATCTTGATTGCTGTAGCTTTCCAACCAGTGTACAGTAATTTTGATTCGTCTAACTCAAGAAAAATAATGATTTTTTTTATCCTTTGTTTTGCCAATAATTTGCAAATACACTATAGTTAATGGCAATCTATCCTAAAAATGTGATTGTTTCAATTATTGAAATGAATACATAAAAGATTTGATTTCTCTGCTAATCTCATTTGAGTGGAATCTTTTTGTGACGACGACAACATAAACTTATTTAGTTTATTTGTTGAATTGAAAAGCTTGACCTCCATGTTTTTAATGGTTCTGTAATTCTGTTATTTGAGATCGGATATCCTTTGTTCTGTTTAAGTTATAATTAGTATTGGGTCTTGAGAACAATTTATCTCTCCTGTATCTATAATTTTCCAAAAGTAACACTAGGACTTGGCATCTCTATTGTGACGGGTGCATTATAGTGGATTGAATGTTGCGGATTTATAAATTTGATTGCAAAATCAATGGACTGGATTTTAATAACTTCATAATTTATCATTCATGTTTTGTATTTTACCATAACTTGAACATTGATTTTAAAATTGATGGTCCCCTTTATTTACTAAGGGGTTTTTAGTATGGTATGATGTCCAGTTGTAATATGTATGTTGTCATTTATAATTATAAATTGTCTTATTGTTTCCATTCTCAACTTTAGAACTTTGTAAAGGGGATAGTAAAATAAAGAAATGTATGGGTATGTTTGGTTTAAGAAAATGCGTTATGTTTCTAATTTTAGTTTCCAATAACAATTGCAAGTGTGATTTTAAATTGTTTCCTATTTTTTAAGGTATTTGCCGCTTAGGTATGCTATGTTTTTTTTATCACCATTTTGTGTACTTCAAAATACACAGGAACAACATGGTAGAGAACAGTTTGCTTTGCTCTGTTATCTTTTATTTTACCCCTTTTAGTGGAATGAAAGTGCAACAATTTTTTGTCCCATGTCCTGATTTGTTCAATTCTTAATATGCACCAGTTCTCTTTGTTTTCTCCCAGTGCTATTCAAGTAAAAATTATGTCACATTCTTGTAATCATTAGGGAAAACATTTCTTTTTTCTGCATTAATAAGGTTTTCTTGAGTCAAAGGAGCCAATATTTTCACCATTTCCATCACAAATCCATGAAAATGAGGTAGTGTTTCACAAGTTGGCCATCTGAAAGGCATTTGTGCAGTATATGTATAAATTGTTGCATCTGTAGATGGACTAAGATAGAACTCTGAAAGGGTGTTTAAAAAGAACTCTGGAAATATTGGTGAAATAGAACTCTGAAACATGTATGTTTTTTCCAGTGTTCATGGGATGTTGGCATATATAAATATAAATTGACTATCATCCTAAAACTTATACTAACTATTCTCTCAAAAGACATGCAAGCAAATTTCATTATCAAACGATGCCTGATGTAACATGACCAACCATGGCTCTATTGCTGTTGTACTAGTTCTTAGGTCTTTGGAATTACTTAATGTTGTTTATTTTTGCTGTTTCTAATTTTGTTTCATCATTTTGTTGTTGATCTCTATTTTTTTCTCTTTTGATCGTTGGCAGGATCCTGGTTGATTGGAGATGGTTTGTTTGCTCAATCTTTTTGTTTTAAAAATTGAAAAATGAAGGCAGAAATATACTGCCAGCTTCAATGTATTCATCGTGTAGACGATAAAATAAGATATATTTGATACAGCCTCAAATTTCTTGTGCTTTAAATTCTATTGGATATGTGAAAAACATACTTGTCCGCTTCGGTCCTTGTGATTTGATGATTTCATCTTGCAACTGCTCATTTAGTTGGTTTCATTTATACACCGTCAAAAACAACGTTTTTCAAAACAAAATTGAATGTCTGGTTTCTTACTATTTGCATTAGAACCTTAGACCATCCATCATTTGGACCATTCGTACAACTGAAAATATGTACACTAATATACCTTCTAAGGTTTTACTATGTTTTATTTAAAAAAAAAA